>Ga0209160_1004692_pt1 | contig 10893 bp, 10 predicted proteins | sample GraSoiAngelo_153_FD_186167 | JGI IMG/M metagenome (GOLD analysis project Ga0209160, IMG submission 186167) | Grasslands soil microbial communities from the Angelo Coastal Reserve, California, USA - 14_1009_12_40cm (SPAdes) (version 2) | ecosystem: Environmental > Terrestrial > Soil > Grasslands ...
TTCACAATCCGCGAAGTCCTGCCCTACAAGGATTTCGTAACCGCACAACTGCAGATGCTCATCGACGCTCACAAGATCGAAAAACACGACATTTGGGCCGCACGCACGGTCGCGCTCTCCGATTCTGACAAGCTCGCACTGGTAGTAACCGGCATCTGGGACGTGGGCGTCGATCCCAGCGTTTTCCCGGGAAGGATGTGGGTCAATAAGAAGGAGATTCCGGACAACGGCAAAGACGACGACGGGAACGGCTACATCGACGACGTCTATGGAATTGGTTGGACTTGGTATGGGAAGAAGGACGTGGGACTGCTGCGCAAGCTCAATGTGACGCAAGCTCAAATTGCCACTGACAAGCAATATTTGAAGGGTTTAATCGATATGAGAGCAAATCTGGACACGACGGAGGCGCGGGAACTGAAGAAGAAACTTTCTGAACTGCCTAAGGACCAGGTGAAGCCATTCTTTGAGGGCGTTGCGTTGTATGGCAATTACGCGCACGGAACGCTCGTGGCAGGGATCGCAATAGCTGGTAACCCGGCGGCCAGGATTCTGGTGATACGAAACGATTGGCCTTACGAAATGATTCCGCCACCTCCCAACCAGGAATGGGCGGAAGGCCAGGCTAGCATGCTCCGAGATTCTGTTCGATACATGCATGACAATGGCGTGCGGGTCGTGAACATGAGCTGGGGAATCTCGCCGCAGGAAATCGAAGACGACATGCAGGCCAGTGGGGCCGGAGGAACCGTGGAACAGCGCCATGCGACAGCGGCCAGATATTTCCAGATGTTCAAAGAGAGCTTCGTCAAAGCAATGCAAGAGGCTCCTAATATTCTGTTCGTAGCCGCAGCCGGCAACGCAAACAACGACGCACGATTTGATGAATTTATCCCGGCTGCAATCGATCTGCCGAACACCATGACCGCCGGAGCGGTTGACAAAGCGGGCGATGAAGCGGCATTCACCAGTTTTGGCAAAGTGGACGTTTATGCCAACGGATACGAGGTGGATAGCGTGTTGCCAGGCGGCGATCACCTAAGCGCGAGTGGAACCAGCGCGGCGTCTCCGCAGGTTACGAATCTTGCGGCGAAGTTATTCGCGAAGTATCCGCAGCTCACCGCCGTGCAGGTCAAGAAGTTGATTGTTGACGGCTCAGATGAAAAAGAGATAACCGGACGCAGGATTCGACTGCTTAACGAAAGCCAGTCATTTGAGCTCGCCAGTCAAACTGCTAGTGTGAAGAGGGTCGAGGCCCTAACTCCGTCCGTGCGCAGCTAATTCGGCCCTAAAAGACAGTCATGACTTCGTGGATGCCCATCCATTTTGCTGTCTCACAGAACTTCTCACCGTACGCGCCGTCCCGGTCGCGCAGCAAGTAACGCGGGGCGCTGTCCCACGGGAAGGCTTCCAAAAGTTGACGGGCTGTCCATTCTGCCGTGGGGTCAACGGTCACTGCGAAATGCACCGGACGTCGACGATCATGGCTGAGAATCACGAAGGCGAATAGGAGCTGAAACGTGATGCTGGACACCACGAAGAAGTCTACGGAGACCAAGTCCTTGGCGTGGTTTTTGAGAAAGGTGCGCCACGTTTGGGAGGGAGGTTTCCGGTTCCGGGCCATATATTTGGCGACGGTTGCTTGAGACACCTCGATTCCAATCTTCAGCAATTCCCCATGAATGCGAGGAGCTCCCCAGCGAGGGTCGGCGAGACCCATTTTCCGGATGAGATTCCGAACTTCCGGAGATACAGACGGGCGACCTTCGCAACGCCGACTCTTCCATCTCCAATAGATGCGAAATCCCTTGCGCTGCCAGGCGATGACGGTCTCCGGTTTGACAAAGAGCAATGCCGAGCGCCAATCGTTCCACAAGCGTGAGAGCCAAACCCACAGGACTCGGTCAGCCCAACGAAGACGCAGCTTATGGCCGCAGCTCGAACGCTGCACGCCCAGGAGCTGATGTCGGAGAGCTAAAATCTCTGCTTGCAGAACGGCGCGGTCTCGGAAACAATCTTGCAGAGAGAAGTAGGATCAGCATGGCGGGGAAGGCTACACGTCGCGGCTTTGCAAATGCAACGATTTCAATATGAACGGACTTTTTGGTAGGGACAGGCAACCTCATGTTTGAACGCTACACGGAGAAAGCGCGACGTGTGATTTTCTTTGCGCGCTACGAAGCGAGTCAGTACGGCAGCCCCTACATCGAGACCGAACATCTGCTGCTGGGGCTTCTACGAGAGGACCGGGCTCTTGCAAAGAAGTTTCTAGGTGAAGTCAACTCCGAAGAAGGAATTCGCGCAGAAATCGAGAAGCACATCACACCGCGGGAACGCCTCTCTACTTCGGTGGAAGTGCCTCTGACACTCGAATCCAAGAAGATCCTGAATCTGGCCGCCGAAGAGGCCGATAGACTGGGACACCGTCACATCGGGACTGAACACGTACTGCTTGGTCTATTGCGCGTGGAGGGTGGTTCGCTTGCTGGCGAAATTCTCCGGGCAAGAGGTGTCAGAGTGGCAACACTTCGAGAACAAGTGGCAAAGGTCTCTGCGGCTGTTGAGAGTATCAATTTACAACCAAAATCAAGCACGAGAGCCATGGCTACGTTGGAGAGTTTCCTTGCTGGCCTTAAATGGCATAAAGCGGAGGAACTGTTGAGTTTTTTTGCTGAGAATGCCCAGTTCGTGGACGTCTATGGAAAACGATGGAATCGCGAGGAAATCTATAAGGAATTTGAGACCCTGTTTGCCCCTTATGCCAAGAAAAATGCCACTTACATAATTGAAGAAACCCTTGCGGATACGGGCGACCTGCTGGTTGTCATTGTCCTATGGAAAAACGCAATCCTCGCTAGTCTAGAGCGGGTCTGGATCCACAGGATGAGTGTGGTCCTTGTTCCTCGGGGCGACGATTGGGCTATCATGCTGGCGCAAGTGACTCCGGTTCATCCCAAGTAGATTTAGCTATGAAGCTCGCTTTGTACCTCCTCGTGCTGGTCGCGTTCTTGGGCGCGTTTGACACACTTTACTATCATGAGTGGCGAGCAAGACTACCTGCTCTAGGGCCGCGAGCAAGATCAGAACTGCAACTTCATGCTCTCCGTGATTTCGTATATGCGGTCTTATTCGCCGGACTTCCTTGGGTAGCATGGGAAGGCTGGTATTTGGTGCTGCTTGTCGCCCTGTTGCTCGCTGAAGTCGTTCTCACTCTCTGGGATTTTGTCGTAGAGGACTGGATTCGTAAGCCGCTGGGTGGAGTGTATGCCGGAGAGCGTGTAATGCACGGGATCATGGGGATAGTCTATGGAGCAATGCTTGCGAACATCGTGCCCGCTCTCCGAACCTGGTGGGCAAAACCGACAGGATTTGCGTATTCTCCGGCACCAATCAGTGAGGCTCTTCGGTGGGTTCTGATCCTGATGGCCGTGGGAGTCTTTCTTTCTGGTGTCCGAGACTTGTGCGCTGCAGCCGGGATACGTTATAGCGCTTGGCCTTGGGTCACCCAAAAACAATAGGGCGCACTTGTCCGACAATCGCTTTAATCGAGCATTGGCAATTGGGCCAGTGAAAATTCTTCGTCCAACCCTTGGCAAGCTCGTTGAGATCTGCAATAGGTTTCTATAGGGTCGCGGTTCAGCTTGGACGCCGAAGACGTAAACGCCTAATGAGGGCTTGCCAGTTGCGCGTCCTGTTTGGGTCTCCCGAACCGCGGGAAGTTTCTATGCGACTTGACACTGGAAGTGGATGGGTTGGGGGTCCGCCTCGGCGATTAATATTCTCAGGGATTTTCCTGCCGCCATAAAATAGCGCCACGACGCCCAGGATGACCAGCCAATGAATCAGATGCCATCCCACAGTCTCTAACCCTTCCCGAGACAAACTGATGTTAGCTCCAAGCATCAGCGTTGAGCAATGCTCTTGTGGAATGACACGCGAGCCTAGGTTCGGGTTCATGGTTGCCCGGTTACCTCAACTCCTGTGTACTCGGGTTACCAGACTTTGAAAACTATTTCTCCGGTTTGAGCATTACGCATGAGTTAGAGATTATCTCGGCTGATCAATGGCTCTTGGGCATACTCTTTGTCGGACTAACAGGGTGGTGTCTGGCCGTGCCTTCATGCAACGTTGTCAGAAGTGATTCACGTTCAGAAGTTGGGCCGGATGGCGCATCGCAGAATGCTAACAGGGCGGGGAATCATGGGCGAAATAACAATTCGCCAGCCACAGGCTAGAAAAGGAAGACTACCTCCAAGGGATTAGGATGGTGATAACCTCGCGGGAGATGGGAACTCCGCGTCAACCAGCATGCTCTCGCTGTCCGCGTGCCCGAGGGCGATATACACGTTCTAGAGCCTTGCTTCGCAGGAATGCTCCGCATGTTCCAGGTACCGTCGCGACCCTGGATGAACGACTTGGGCGATCGCCGAGGCGTTGAAGCTAACCTTCACGGGTAAGTTGGGAATTCCCTTGCGCGCCCTCGGACTCTAGGAATCACCGTCGCCTCGCGTATTACCCGCCAGCCATTGCGAGCGCGCGCAGCATTGAGAACCAGTGCGGCGACTTCTTCAATTCGGTCCCGTGGAAATGAGAATGCCCGCTCCTTCATCTCCTCGGCAAACGAGATCCGCGATTTGCGCTTGTCGTGGCGAACCACACGGGAGTAAGCCTCGCACTCAAACGCGAATAGCTCGCGATGGCAGAATTCGACATCTACGAACCTTTCCTGGCCTCGGCGGACATGCAATCCGTAGTGCTCGGGCTTCAAGTAGTGCAGCAAGTGGGCCGACTCGTGGACGATGACGTCACTGTATGGATCCTTGGTCTCATAGGCGGACAACCGCACGTGCGCAAAGTCTCCCGCGGACACGCCATCGCATTCCACATTGATTTCCTCTGGTTTGAGCCCGTAGTCCCCAAACAGAGCCCAGAGGATCTGCCACGCCGTTCCCATGAAGCAGGTCGACAATTCTGCGTCCACGGCCGCTTGGGCCCCCTGAAAGTTCAATACGAAGGTCCGTGCGGTGAGTTCACGTAGGGCGACCTCCTGCCAGTCACGCTCCACAAGCCCCTTCACCATCGGACCAATGCTCGCCCGAATCGTTTCTAGCCCCACCTGCGGCACCTCTTGGGCTTCTGCGGGAAGCAGATCAGCGAGCAGACGGAACAGGGTCCGCAGCGCGGTTTTCGTCGCTCCGGTGTAGACTTCGTCGTCATTGAGCTGGGCGAGAGTAAATCGACCGGAGCCTGCTCCGTCCCAAGTCTCCTCGCCAGTGCGCAGGAATCGTTCGATGAGGGATGTCCGCAAGCCGCCAGACGCTGCAGCTTGCTGGGCCGCTCCTCGAATGCAGTGATTGACCGTTTCCAATTTGTCGTGTTCCATTTCCCTTAAGGCCACGCGACACCTGAAGACGAAGTTATAAAGCTTCCCTCGACCTTCTGCAATACCCTCACCCAGGCTGCATCGTCTCGCGAGTTTTTCAATCATTAGCGGAACGTGGCATCGACGCAGAGATTCGGCATCAGTACCGACCTCGAATGCCTGCCTCAACGCGAATCCAAGTCCAACGCTTTCGACGTATTTTCTGCGGACATCAACACGGCCCATGATCCGTGGTCACTGGCGCCGTGCCGGACCGGGACGGACAGAGCAACGCGTGCCCTGGAAAGGACCCGACATGACGGCTGTCGTCGAGCGCCCACCACTTGAAGCCCTAGCGAGGGACAGTTAGGATTGGTGGCTGCTGATCTGTTTTGGCCAAATCGTTACGTGGTTTCGGGCTATTCAAGTTTGCGACCGGGAGGAATCTTTGTGGACACTCCAAACGATACCCAAATCAAGGTTCCCTATAATCGCGATTTGAAGGCGTTGGAAGATGTCCTGGCGGCAGTGCGGCGGCCGGGCGATTTTTTCGTGCGTGGTTCGCTGGAAACGCCAATGCCTCGCGTCGAAATCGACGGCGTGGGCGTGATTTCCTTCCCGATACTGGATTCACAGATCCAGGACATCATCAAGCACGCAGAGCGCGCTCCCTACGGTCGCGGCGGTGAAACGATCCTGGACACTTCTGTTCGAAACACGTGGCAGTTGGCGCCCGTAAAGGTCCGCATCGGGGGCAAATCGTGGGGGCCTTCATTTCAACACATCCTCTCGACCGTTACCGATGGACTCGGTTGTACCGGAACGGACATCTCGGCCGAATTCTACAAGCTGCTCGTTTACGAGGAGGGCGGCTTTTTTCTTCCGCATCGCGACACGGAAAAGACGGACGGCATGTTTGCCACATTGACTATCGTGCTTCCCTCGGTTCATTGCGGCGGCGAACTGGTCATCCGCCACGCGGGGCGCGAAGTTACGGTCGACCTGAGCAACCCGGAGACTTCCGAACTGACCTTCGCTGCTTTCTACGCAGACTGCGAGCACGCGATCAAACCGATCACGCAAGGCAGTCGCGTGTGCCTGACCTACAACCTCTTGCAGCGCAGAACTGGGGAGAAAAACAAACCCATTACAGCACCCCTCTACGACTCAGAAGCGGATCGAGCGGAGGCAATTCTGGAACAGACTTTCAAGAAATCTGACGCACCGGCGAAGCTGGCCTGGCTGCTCGAACATCAGTACAGCCCGGTGGGACTTTCGTTTTCCGGGCTCAAAGGCCGGGACGCTGCGCTGGCCAAGGTGGCGCGGCACGCTGCGCGGCGAGCGGAGTGTGCCCTGCACCTCGGCATCGTGCATATCGAAGAATCGGGTGCGGCCGAACCTTGTTTTGATGTGGATTACGGGCGCGCTCGCCGACGCGGAGGGTATTACGACGGTGACGATATGGTCGAGGACGCTGACACCGGTGACGAGGAATTTGAGGTAATCGAAGTTATCGATACTTCGCTACACATCGATCAATGGATCGACACGAATGACCACGCCGTGGAATTCGGGTCGCTGCCGATTGAGGACGGTGAAATCCTGCCTGCCGGCGCGCTGGATGGCAAGGCGCCCGATCAGCAACGGCTGACGGAAGCCACCGGTAACGAAGGCGCGAGTTTCGAGCGTTCCTATCATCGCGCTGCATTGGTCATTTGGCCTCAGGATCGTTTTGTGGACGTGCTGCTTCAAGCGGGCCCGGCCGCTGCGTTGCCCTACTTCAAAGATCGCGTTCAGGCCTCGAATTCTCTGTCGGTGCCGGCCGCGGATCACCAAACGGTACATTTCATTGCGGAGCGGATTATTGCGGTGTGGGAAGACACCGCAAAGGGCGGTTATCGGGACCGGGGCAAGGAGTCGGACCGGAGCGACATGATCGCACTCCTTGGACAACTGGCCGACGCGCCGCTGCTCGATCGGTTCATCGCTGGGGTCGTGACACGAGAATACGATGGTAGCGAAAGCGAGGCCATGGCCGCCAATGTTCAGTTGCTAGGTCCAATTCAGGCAGGTCAGCTCCTCTCGCACTTGGCGATCGAAAATATGCGCTTCTTTCCTGCAGAATGTGTGAACCTTCTGTCGCAGTTAACCCGCGAATTACGATTGGAACCAACCGCAGATTGGATTGTCGCACTGCGGGAGATTGGCGGAGCCATTGTGGAGGCTTTGCCGGACCTCAAACAGCGCCAGCCGGACCAGCCGGATCGGGATTGGTGGCGGACTCGAAAGGCCAAGCCTGTGGACGGCTCTACGGTTGCGGATTTGCTGGAAACGCTTGCGGCGTTGAACGCCAGCACTCTTCGTGATGCCGCCTGCAAGTCAATTGCCGCAAATCCCAAGATGTTTGACCCCGCCACTCTGATTGTGCCGGCTCTCCAATTCCTGCGCGAGCGCAACGGCGATGCCGTCCTCAGCGATAAGGAGTTCCAGCGCTTGTGAGGGCGGAGGTTGCGCAAACGGCCGGCGTGCAGCGAGCAACCTCCGGAATCGCCCACGGACTGGCGGCAAGACGTGAAGATGGTCTGCCGATGTGAGGATTGCCGTGAACTGCAGGCCTTCGCTCATGATCCCGCCACGCAAACGCATCCCTTCCGCGTAAGAAAGGAGCGCCGTCAGCATTTGCACCAACAGATCGACCGTCATCGCCTGGACATGACGCACGTGACTGTACGCACCGGGTCGCCCCAAACACTGGTCTGCTCAAAGACTCGCGCCACGTATGAACGCCAATGCCGTCAGTACAACGAGGACCTGGCTTCCATGGCGGCACTCTGCCCACTCATCAGGGAAACGGATGGGGACGTACAGAACCTTCGAGCGCGGATGAATGCCGCCAGACAACGACGCTCCCTGTCACGATCGGCGGCAACATAGTCCGTATTTGTGTGGAGACAGCTAGGCTTAACCATGAACGTGAACAGTAACGTCGGATTCCCTCGGTGGATGACAGCCGAGGGAACGTTAGATCTCGCCGAGTTGCCGATCGATGGGATTTTGAAGCAGGCAATAGATCCCGAATTCGAACGGTTTCGCTCCGCGTGTACGCTCCTCGGCAGCATGGCTGGCGCTGGACGACGGGAGGCTGGGCTCTATCTGATTGGCCTGCTAGGTTTCTACCCGTCCGATTTGCAGAGGCTTGAGGTGATAGCGGGGCAGCTTGGGCATTTCCCCCACGAGTCGTCCGCGAACGCACTCTTGGCAGAGATCCGGCGCGTCAGGAGTTCGAATACCACTCGGCGATACTTGGACCGGTTGCTCCGATCTCTTGCCGACCTTCCGCTCCATCTCGTCAAATCCGGACTGGAGATCCTCGCTGAGGACACTTCCTTCTCATCAAATATGCGTGCCAAGTTTCGTAACTGTTGCGAGAGGATTCGGATTTGACAGTGCACAGAAAAATTTCCCTGCAAGAGGGACAGATGCTCCATAAATTGGGAGGAGCATACGTGGGAGCCCGCGTGGGAGGAGTGGAGGAGTAGGGCGGAGGTTGCGCAAAAGGCCGGCGTGGTGAAATCCAATAAGGGCACTGTCCCCCGCTAGCAACTGGGCCCTGGCGCGGTTTCGACGAGAAGCCCAAGCCGCCTCTGGGCCTAACCATCCCAATATCTGCACGATCTACGACATCGGCGAACTGCATGGGCGAGCGTTCATCGCCATGGAATAGCTAGAGGGTGCGACGCTGAAACACAAGATCTCGGGCCGCCCCCTGGGCCCGGAATATTGCTAGTCCCTGGCGGCGAGTCTGGTGATGAGCAATACCAGTTGAATCGGCTAACACCGGTTTTGTCAAATATTGACAAGCTTTGCCAATAGCGCTATTCTTTAATTGGCCAAAGTTCCAAGGTTTCCTGCTATGCCCATGAATATCAGCCTTACCCCCCACCTTGAGGAGATGATCCGTGAGAAGATCGCCTCCGGGTCCTATAACTCTGCCAGCGAGGTCGTCCGTGAAGCGTTGCGCCTCTTGGAGCAAGCAGATCAATTTCGAGCCCTGAAAATGCAAAAGCTGCGCGAGGATATACGCGAAGGCTTGGACAGCGGACCTTCCACGGTGTTTGACACCCAAGAAATCAAACGTGTCGCCCGCCAGAAGAAGTCGGCAAAGAGTACGAAATAGGTGTCCCAACTCCGCATCAGCCCCCGCGCAAGCGCGGATTTAATCGAGATTTGGAGCTACATTGCGGATGATAGCGTGGCGAATGCCGACGCGTTTATCGACAGACTTTACGAAGCGCTTAGGCATTCACTACGCGAGCATCAGCGCATATCTCCGTCGCGTTCAGAAGAGTTTGATTCTGTCTCCGGCAGCGGAAAAGACAGAACAACAGAGGTTGCCGCGCGCCGCGTAGTGGGTTACGGGAGATTCCGGCTGTCCAAGCCTACGCATGAGATGAGGGTGAGAGCAGGTCCGGAGCACCCGCACACTCTTCTGCCGGAAAGTGCCGGCAAAGCGCCACTAGATCAAAAAGGAGGTGTCTTATGGCGACCAAACCGATCAACGTTGAAGCTACACTTGCCGCGGTGCGCACAGCACACATTGTCGGGGCTCTGAGTCAATGGCTGTCTGCGAGACAGCAATGGGCTCCCTTGGCGCTGCGGTTGCCGCTCGGCGTAATCTTCTTTGCTCACGGTGCTCAGAAAATGCTCGGCTGGTTCGGCGGCTACGGATGGCACGGAACGATGCAGTACTTCACAAATTCGCTGCATATTCCGACGCCCCTTGCCGTGATCGCAATCGTAGTCGAATTCCTGGGCGGCCTTGCGCTACTCGCCGGAGCTTTCACCCGGTGCGCCGCTGTGCTCACAGCTGTGGAGATGCTTGTGGCCGCAATCATGGTTCATTTGCCCAATGGTTTCTTCTTGAATTGGGCGAATGATCCTAGCAAGGGCCATGGCATCGAATACAACGTCGCGCTGATCGGCGCCGCATTGGCACTGATGTTCCTCGGCGGAGGCCGATGGAGCGTCGACGAGTCGTTTAAGAAATAAGCCGATCGTATGGTCACGCTGCGAGACAGGGCCAGGGGAGAGTCGCGCAAAGCTCTCCCTGGTCTTGTCTCTCGCTCTCGCAATTTGGCAAACGGGCGTAATGCTTGGTCTTATCAAGCACTTGCTCGACGTTTCGAGTGATCGCGGGTAGCAACATGACTGATACTGCAAGAAAAGTCGAGACAACTAACGTGGAGGATCAAGCACTCGTGCCGGGATCGCCGGGCACGAATCAGGAACTCGACATCGTGGATGAGGCCTCGGCCGAGTCATTTCCAGCGAGTGATCCGCCTGCCTGGGTTGCGAGAGAGACCACCAGAACGAAAGCAAAGGACCAGCCTGGCAGAGTCAGCTGACTTGCCACCGTTATTGCCAGTTCACTGTACGTGCTTTACTGCGATGGTTTGGCGGCAACCATACTCGCACTAACCTCCTGCTTGGGAGGCAGGCGCGTTCTTTTGACCCTATTGTGTGGGCATGGC
>Ga0209160_1004696_pt1 | contig 10886 bp, 16 predicted proteins | sample GraSoiAngelo_153_FD_186167 | JGI IMG/M metagenome (GOLD analysis project Ga0209160, IMG submission 186167) | Grasslands soil microbial communities from the Angelo Coastal Reserve, California, USA - 14_1009_12_40cm (SPAdes) (version 2) | ecosystem: Environmental > Terrestrial > Soil > Grasslands ...
GGCTCCTACGGCCCATACAGCGCCTACAAGTGCTTCGAGCCCGTGGCCCAGGCGACCTCCGGCGCGATGAGCGTGACCGGCGAGGCCGACGGGCCGCCGCTGCTCAACGGCGCCAACATCGGCGACAGTGGGACCGGGATGCACCTCGCGATCGCCATCCTCGCGGCTCTCGTACAGCGCGGCCGCACCGGCAAGGGCCAACTCGTCGAGGTGGCGATGCAGGAAGCGGTACTAAACTTGACCCGGGTCAAGTTCACGCCGACCCTGCGGGACGGTAAGCCGCTCGGTCGCACCGGCAACCGCTCGGCGACCGGCGGCTATGCTGACCTGATCCGCTGCGCGGGCGACGGTGTGAACGAGGCGGTCTACCTCATTATCCCGCCCGACAACCCGGAGATGTTCACCGCTGTGACGGAGGTCATCGGCCAGCCTGAGCTGCAGAAGGACGAGCGCTTTGCCACACCGCCGGCGCGCGCCCGGAACGCCGCGGCGCTGACCGAGATTCTCGAGGGCTGGGCACGCTCGCGCAGCAAACATGATGTGATGAAAGCCCTCGCCAGCCGCGGGGTGGTCTGCGGCGCCGTCCTCGACACCGCTGAGGTCCTGGCCAACCCGCACCTGCGCGAGCGCGGTGTGGTCTATAACATCGACCACCCGACGCGCGGACGGTTCTCGGTGATCGGCTGTCCGGTACGCCTCTCCGACTCGCCGTTCTCGCCGACTCGAGCGCCGCTCATGGGCGAGCATACCGAGACGGTATTGACCAGCCTCGGCGGCTTTAGCGCCGACGAGGTGAGGGCGCTCCGCGAGAAGCGGGTGATCTGAAGGCGTTGAGTTCGAGACAGCGATGCATGCAGAGAAAATATTGGTGGATATTGGCAGGCTTCGTGAGATTGAAAGGCCGGGAACCTCACCTGGCCGCGCTCGGCGCGCGATGGCTGCCGTGCATGCAGGACCTGAGGGAGCGCTGATGGCCCTACCTGTGACCCGGCGTGACGTCACCGCCGCTCTCGCGCTGTCGTGCCTATCGGGGGTCGTGCGCGGCCACGCGGTGTCCGCGCATGAGCGCGGGGCGTCCCCGGCGATCGGCGATCGGGTCAACCGTCTCGAACGACAGCTGGAGGACCTGCGCGGGACGCTCAAGATCCCGGGCATCTCGGCCGCCGTCGTCAAGGACCAGAAGCTCCTGTGGGTGAAGGGGTTCGGATCCGCCGACGTCGAGAACACGACGGCCGCCACGCCCGAGACCAACTACCGCATCGCCTCCCTCACCAAGCCCTTCGCGTCCACGCTGCTGATGCAGCTGGTGGAGCGAGGCAAGCTCGATCTCGACGAGCCGATGGCGAAATATTCGCCGGAGTTCCGGCAGCGCTTCGGCCGCGGGCCGATCACGGTGCGTCACGTGCTGACCCACACCTCGCACGACCCGTCGGGCGACACCTACTGGTACGATGGCTACCGATTCTCCTTCCTCTCGGACGTCGTCGCTCGAGCGTCAGGCCATCCGTTCCGCGAGCTGCTCGTGAAGAACATCCTGGACGCGATCGGCATGGCCGACAGCGTGCCGGGACAGGACGTCCTGGACGACCGCGCGAAGTGGTCCGCGTTCCTGGACGCCGATCACGCGCGACGCTACGAAGCCGGACTGGGCAAGCTCGCCAAGCCGTATCGGCTCGACGGCGCTGGGACGGTCCGAAGCATCTATCCGCCCCGGGGAATCAGCGCGGCGGCCGGTCTGGTCTCCAACGTCATCGACCTGGCGAAATACGACCTCGCGATCGACGCCCACACCCTCGTGCGGGCCGAGACGCAAGGCCGCGCGTGGACGCCGGCGACGACGTTCGACGGCCGGAAGCTGCCGTACGGTCTGGGCTGGTTCGTTCAATCCCATGAAGGGGCGCGGCTGGTCTGGCACTACGGCTACTGGCCGGAGTCGTTCTCCTCGCTCTACTTGAAGCTGCCCGAACGGAAGCTCGCGTTGCTCCTGCTCGCCAACAGCGATGGGCTGAGCGCGCCGTTCTCGCTGGGCGGCGGCGACGTCACGCGCTCGGCCTTCGCCGGCAGCTTCCTGAGAATCTTCGTGCGCGAGGAGAGTCTGGGTCGCGCGCTGCCCGACCCGCGATGGTCGCAAGCGAACGACCGGTTCAACGCGGAGGTCGAGCAGATCGCGACGCAGACCGGCGGTTACCGCTACGATGCCGAAAAGGCCTCGCACGAGCTCCTGACGCGCTGGTTGGACGATCGCCGGCGGGCGGCCCCCAGGTAGCCTCGAATGGCGCTGGCGATGCCGACTGACCGTCAAGCGCCTGGCCACAGTGTCCGGGGCGCATACTGCTAGAGTTTCTTTGACCGCCCACCATCCTTTCAGCAGGCCGCGTGGCGCTCCTCGGTGAAAGCAACTCGTACTTGTACCCGACGCCGGGCGGAAGGGGCCCAGTCTAGAGAGCGCATGCCGACCAACATCGTAGCGGGCGAAGATCGGGCGGGCATTTTTTCAGCCGTTCAGCACAAACGTTTTCGGCCGCTGTGGACGGCGTCGATCCTGTCGGGCGTCGCCTACATGACCGCGCTCACGGCGTGCGGCTGGGCGGCGTTCGACCTGCACCACCACTCGAGCACCGTGGGCCTTGTGGTGTTCGCTTCCTTTCTGCCGTCGCTCATCATCACCCCGTTCGCGGGTGTCTTCGCCGACCGCTACGACCGGCGGACGATGTTGCTCACCATGAACGCGATCGGCCTGCTTTCGACCCTCGGGCTCGCCTGGCTCGCATGGGCCAGAGACCAGAGCGTCTGGCCGCTCGTCGGGGTCTCCTTCCTCCTAGGCGCGTCCCGGTCGTCGAGCACGCCGATGGAGCAGGCGATGCTCGGGAGCCTCGTCCCTGCGCGCGATCTGCTCAACGCCGTCTCCCTTCTCCAGGCGAACCTGAACGGCGCACGGCTGCTGGGGCCACTGCTGGCCGCGCCGTTGCTCCATGTCGGCGGTGGCGCTGGGGCCTTCCTTGTCGCGGCCGCGCTCTTCGCCCTGGCCTTCTGGGCGATCTGGGTGTTAGGCGAGGTACCGCACCAGCGCAGCGGCTCGGATCACAACCCGCTCGCGCAGTTCGCACAGGGCGTCCGCTACGTCTTCCACGTCCCGGCCGTGTGCTCGGTGATCACGCTCGTCTTCCTTCACTGTGCCTTCACGATGGGCTACGACGCCGCGCTCCCCCGGCGGGCGTCTGATGTGCTCGGTGTGACCGGCACCGCCTATAGCCTGCTCATGATGGCGATGGGCGGCGGTTCGCTCGTGGGTGCCTTCCTGCTTGCCGGCCTCGCGCGACGAGTCCACTTCGGGTATCTGTTCTTCGCGACGAGCATCCTCAGCGGGCTGACGCTGATGCCCCTGGGCTACGCCGTCTCCTGGCCCGGTGCGTTGTTCGCGGCGGCGGCTGTCGGTCTGACGCAGTCGATATTCATCGCGCTTGCGACGACCTTGCTCCAGATCGCCACCCCCGATCACGTCCGTGGCCGGGTGCTGGGGTTGTACTGGGGGTCGACCGGCGGGGTGATGGCCGTCAGCAACCTCGCCACCGGCCGTCTGGCTGACTGGTTAGGCGTCGGGCCGATGCTCGCGCTGCCGGGTCTCGCTTTCGGCGCGGTGACCGTCCTCACACTGTGTGCTCCGACTCTTCGAGAGATCTATGGCCGTCGTCGAGCAAGCACCGCTATGCCGTCCGCACTCGGTAGGTTGCGACCGGGGGTCGGGAGAGTCGACGCGACGGACTGACTTCAGTTGCGGCCGCCACGAACCGACGAACTGGCGTTGAAGACATCGTTGACGAACCCGACGCAGCGCGACCTGCACAGTGCGCAGAGGCTGCGAATGCGCTCGGCTGACATCGCCGTCCTCCTCCAGCTCCGGAAGGCCCTGCCATGAACATTCCGAACGCCCGCACGGGCGTGTCCAAAGTGTGTCCCCATCGAGGGTATTCAGGACCATTCTGGCGTACTGCGTGGCTCGGCTTCGCCGAAAGCGCGTCGACGCCGATGGTTCGAGCTCCGTCATCACGACTGTTCACGGCGTCGGCTACCGATTTCCAGAGCGCGAAGAAGAATAAGATTCCGGCCGGAGGCTACGCAGACCATGACCGACTATCCCGAGGACGTCTACACCGAACCCTCTGACTTCGACGTCCACACGCTGAACAACCTCGGGCCGCTGACCGGCTTGGCCGGAATCTGGGAGGGCACTCGCAGCCTCGACGTCAACCCAAAGGCCGAGGGCCCGGAGAAGCAAGTGTTCGTCGAACGCATCGAGCTGCAGCCGATCGATCCCCAGACCAACGGCCCGCAGCTTTTCTATGGGTTGCGCTACCACACGCACATCGTGAAGCCTGGCCAGATCGAGACCTACATGACCAGGTCGGCTACTGGCTCTGGGAACCGGCGACCGGCAATCTCATCCAGACCCTTGCCATCCCGCGCGGGCAGGTCGCTATGGCATTCGGCCGCGCTGCCAAGGACGACACGAGCTTCGAGCTCGTGGCCACGCGAGGCTCGGAGATGAACGGAATTTGCTCGAATCCGTTCCTCGAATATGCCTTCAAGACCATCGAGTACCGGGTCAAGGTCACGATCAACACCGACGGCACCTGGGCCTACGACGAGGACACCGTGCTGATGATTCGGGGCAAGACGGAGCCGTTTCACCACACCGATCGAAACGTCCTCACGAAGGTTGCCGAACCGACTCCCAATCCGCTCGCCAGGACGTGACACCCAAACCGCCGCTCGACTTCGGACACGCCCGGCCGCTGTCGCTTCGCGAGCGCACGCCGCAGCAGCGTCGGGCGCGCTTTGACCCGTAGAGGAGCGCGATGTTCTTCTTCACGTCTGATCGATAACCAGAGGGGTTGCGCCTCGATGAGGTCATGCCCCATCGCCGCTTCAACGCGCCCCAGAGAGATGGTCTGGGCGAGTCGGAGACCGCTGCGCGCCAGCAGCGTCGCATACTCGTCCGTCGCGACATCCCGCTCCACGATGAGGACACGCGCACCGGCCGCCGTCGCGCGCCGGCAGTTCATGAGGACGGTAACCGCCTGATCGTCGTCAAGGGCGGAAGGAAATCCCTTTAAGTCTGTGCGAACGATAATGGGATACTAGTTTTGTCTCTCGCGGCCCGTACGCAGGGATTCGTTACCTCGACTGTAAGGAGGAGGCGCAGTTGGGCATCAAGCTCTCGGCAAAGTTTGCGCGACAGGAAAGCGAGGAGGCTCGCCTGGCGCGCATTGCCCGAAAACGAATCCCGGCAGACAGAATCGAGACCGTACGTCGCATGCTAGGGCTCCCTCGACTCGAAGACCAGACCGCGAAAAATTACGACCAAAGCAGAACCCTCTCTTGCCCCGAGTGTCATAGAGTTTTCGCACTTCCAATGCATCTGGGGCGGCATCAAAAGGCAGCCCACGATAAAGGGTGTCAGGAGGGGTAGGGAGACCCGACCCCGGCCAAGTCCTTCAGCCTGCTTCCCCGAGCTTCAGCTGGCACCTGTTGACGTGGGCCGGACCCTGCCCTAGCTTTCGGACTGGATGCGTAGCGCATTTACTGACGGACAGGCTGCCAACCCAAGTGAGTGGAGGGATCGCCATGACACTGCCGGACTTGGAAGCCAAATTCGCCCACGCGTCAACCGAGCGCACGCATCACAGAGACCAGCATCTTGGAATCGTCGCGTGTCGCGAGGCCCTCGCTGCTGCCCGGGCGGGTAACTATGGCGTGGGCGCCGTGCTCGTCGACCCGAACGGGAGCATTCTTGAGCAAAGCCGAAACTCAGTTTTCTTTCCGCACTTTCGAAGCGACCTCCACGCCGAAATGGTCGCAATGAATGCCTTCGAGGAGCGGCATCCAGAGGTGGACAACATGCGGGGGTACACGCTCGTGTCCTCTCTCGAACCGTGCCCGATGTGCATGGCTCGACTGCTTATGGCGGGCGTTCAAACCGTGAAGTTTCTGGCGTACGACGAACTCGCGGGGATGGTGAATCAGCGGCATCAATTTCCGGCTGCTTGGAAGCGGCTATGGCAACGGCAGGAGTTCGTCCAGGCGGACGTATCCGAGAGCCTGAAGCAATTCGCACGCGATGTCTTTTCTCTGAACCTTGAGGCATGCCGGCAGAAATTATTGTCGCGGTGAGGATCGCACTCTCGTGCGCCTGGAGTAGACGCATGGGCCGAGGTCTGCAAGGCCGGATCATCGCATCGACTAGCCAACGTCCCTTGTCGTCCGGAGGTTCCAGCCAATGAGAACGGTGCTGACGCGGAACTGGTGGGCACTCGCACTGCGCGGGATCTTCGCAATACTTTTGGGCCTCGCGGCGTTCGTGCTCCCCGGAGTCACGCTCGCCGTGTTGGTCGCACTCTTCGGAGCCTATGCGGTCGTAGACGGAGTGCTGGCAATCATCGCGGGGGTCCGCGCCGCCGAGCGACATGAGCGATGGTGGTCTCCGGTCCTGAAAGGGCTCGCCGGGATTATCGCCGGAGTTTTGGCCTTCATCTGGCCAGCGCTCACCGTACTGGCCTTGCTCTATTTGATCGCGGGGTGGGCCATCGTGACCGGTGTCCTGGAAATTGTGGCAGCAGTCCACCTCCATCGTGCCCACGGCGAGTGGCTGCTGATCCTCAATGGCGTCTTGTCCATCTTGTTCGGTCTCTTCGTCATCGTCTGGCCGGGCGCCGGAGTCCTCACGCTGGTGTGGATGATTGGAGTGTATGCGATCGTCTTTGGGGCCGTGCTCTTGGTCCTGGCCTTTCGCCTACGCAATCTTCACAGGCTCCAGACCGGGTGAGTCCGTCGCAAATCTGCCAACGGGAACGTGCTCCTCTTCGTAGTGGCCCGCAGCCGTCTGAACCTGTACGAGGAACTGCGCCGACACTTTGAGGACTGGCGCGATGTCCGTATCGTCCTCGATCGCCGCGAAGGAGAACGGCGGACACCCCATGGCATGTTTGCAAGAGCCGACCGGCGCCGAGTAGAGCGCCGGCACCGGTACCCAGACTTGAGGAAGCTTGGTTGGTCTGTGGTCGATACGGACGAACCCAACTCGTAACCAGTGAGCTTCCTCGCCGACCTCACCGATTTAGGGACAACCGAGCCCGGCAGAGTCCTTCAACCTGTCTCCCCGAGCTTCAGCTGGCAGCATCTATTGACCCGGGCCGTGCCCTGCTCTAGCGTTTCGACTGGATGCGTAGCGCATTTACGGACGGACTGGAGACCTGGCATCGGCGTCAAGACGCTGGCAAGACCCATTACTTCACGCAGGTTCGACCGCCGTCGCTCGTTCGCTCTGATCGTCTCAGACCGGGAACGCTATAGAAATTGAACAACGCGTCGATGCGTTTAGCGGAGAGCTTGCGGGCCAACGAAGTCCTGTGGGAGTGTCTGTACCGGTTCCCAGCGTTGAATCTGCCCGCGTGGTACCTCGGGGCCGGCTGTGTGGCCCAGACCATCTGGAACCTGGCCCATGACAAGGTCCCGGGGGCCGATATTCTCGACTACGATCTCGTGTACTACGATCGTGATCTCTCGGAGGCCCGCGAACTCGACGTGAGCCAAGCGGCCCGAGCGCTGGTCGCCGACCTCGCGATTGAGCTAGACGTCGCAAACGAGGCGCGCGTGCACCTCTGGTATCCCCTGCGAGATATCCAGCGGACGGCGGCGCTGTCAATCCTAGGAAATTAGAAGTTATAGTTTCCACGAGAACAAAGCCAATGGCCTTGGCCGGCCGGAAGAGGGAAGGCGTGGAACGCGATGATATGAGGAACTGTGCCGGTGGTCTCCTCGTTCGACGCAACGAGATCCTTCTGGCCAAGCGCTCCCCAGACCGCGCGTTCTATCCTGGTGTGTGGGACGTTGTCGGCGGGCACTGTGAAGAAAACGAGGTACCGACTGACGCGCTTGTCCGCGAGCTTGAGGAAGAGATAGGGGTCAAGGCCTTGGCCTTTGAGGAAATCGGAACCCTCGAGGAGCCACAACCGGCAGAGAATGGTGAAGCCAACTACCATATCTTCGCGGTTACAGCGTGGACCGGCGAGCCGCGGCTCCTGAATGCAGAGCATTCGGAGCTCCGCTGGTTCAGCCTTGATCAGGCATTGGTTCTGCCGCTTGCCCACCCCCGATATGGCCAACTCTTCCGCGCAGTGCTGGAAGGTCCGGAGTCAGCTAAACTGTGACATTTAATTCCACTTCCGAAAGTACCGGCTGCGCTGACCCACTTGACGAGCTTCGCACTAGGCCCACGGCATGAGCACTGAGGATCGGTGGCATACATGCCGGTTCCTTGAATCGGCGGCGACCGCCGCACTATCCGAGGGTCCAGCCATTCGTTGCGGTGGCTCACGGGTGTGCGCTAGATAGGAAGTGGATTCAGGAAGACGATCAGGTCCAGATCACCGGGCGAGAGTCCGAGTTGGGTAAGGGGCAGCGCCACCTCGCTGCGGTGCTGCGTGCCGTGGTTCACGACGTGAGACATCATCTGCCACAGGGGAATGGCATATCTGTTCTTCGTGAGAGCCGACTCGTAGCTGATTGGTAGCAAAAGCTGCGGGTCGGTGAGCTCGTTGAGAAACGCCCGCATTCGCGCCTCCTCGCGGGTCCAGAGCTCCATTAATGTCGAGAACGTCGGCAGATCGATTTCATCAATCAGGCTATCGGCGTTGCCCTGCCACCGATCCAGCCAGACTGCCTCCCTGGCCAGCGAGTGGACGAGCGTTCCTCGAATGCTTCCATAGTCCAGCGCGCGAGGAGCGATGTATGCGTCCTGATCGAGCTTGGCCACTTGAGCCAAAACTCGATCCCGGGCCCAGTAGCTGTAGTTGTAGAGCCACCGGTAGTAGTCGACCGTGACGAGGTTGGCCTGGCTCATGTTGCTCGCGTGAGTTTACCTCGGCGAGGCGGTTGACCGATCAACGGAGCCAAAGACACGCCGAGGCCCATCAACACCTCAGTTGCTCTGCCAGATCCTCAAAGTCATGGGCGACAATATCCCAATCGGCTTCAGGATTGAGATCGCTCTTCTGGCCTGGACCGAATTCACGGGGCCGAGGCACAAACGCGGTCGCCATCCCCTCGGCGCGCGCGGCCGCCAAATCGTAATTATGTGCGGCGACCATCATCACTTCACTCGGCGACACCCCGAGAAGCGAGATCGCTGTCTGATAGATCTCCGGCCGAGGCTTATACGCGCGCGCGTTTTCCGCGGTAATGATGCAGTCCCACGGCAATTTCGCAAAACGCGCGAGTTCGACCATGCCAATAAAACTCGCATTTGAAAGCGGCGAGATAATGTACCGATTGTGCAGGCGCACAAGGCCTGGAACCGAATCGGGCCATGGTCTAAGTCGCCACCAAACGCGGGCCAAGTGACCAATCTCCTCGCGATCGAGATCTTGAACGTCATACTCCGCAAGAAGGACCTCAAGGCGCTGCCCATAGATGGCATCGACAGTCATCCACGAAGATTCGCCGCGGTTGATTCGATCCATGGCGGGCCGATAGACCGCCTTCCAGTCGTCGAGAAACCGCATCCAGTCGACATCAAGACGTTTTCGCTCTCCGAATGCTTGGAGTTCTGTCAGCACGCTCGAGCGCCAATCGACGACAGTGCCGTAGGTGTCGAAAGTGAGTGCGCGGATCACGGAGTGATCGTATAGTCGTAAAGCCGCTGATCTCAATTGGATTTTTTCGTCGGAACAGCCGCCAATGCGGCGACTGCTTCGAGGCGGTGGCGGCGCAGATGTGAGTTCCGACTTAGCCTTTCCACGATGCGTCGTGGCGGTTGGTGCTTGATGTCGTTGTCGCGACTGATGCGATCAGTGCGATCCCTCTTGGAATAGACAGTGTCTCGAGCCAGGGACGATACGGCACGGCCGACGATGGTGTTTCTCCCAGCGATGCTGTGCAACGCCGAGCTATACCACCCACAGATCGAAGCGTTACGTGATCTTGTGGATCCGATGGTCCTGACGGTGGCTGAGGCGACCATGGCGGAATCGGCGACAGCGGTCCTGCAGCAAGCCCCATTGCACTTTCTCCTCATGGGAACCTCCTATGGAGGAAGCCTTGCACTGGAGGTGGTCGCCAGAGCGCCGTCGCGCGTTGTGGGGCTGTGGCTGATGGGATGCAATCCTGGGCCTCACAACGATCCCGCCGCTGCGCGGCTTCGTAACGATCGCGTGCGGAGGGGTGAATTCGATGCTGTCGTCGAGGAGCTGGCGACCAGGATTGCCTATGAGCGCGGACCCAACGCGGTCGAAGCGACGAGCAGTTTCCGTCGCATGGCGAGACTAGCAGGCCTGGAGGTGTTCCTACGGCAGAACACCGCTCTGTTCGGCCGACTAGACCGACGACCTGATTTAGCCGGCGTGACTTGTCCAACGCTTGTGATTTGGGGTCGGGAAGATCGCTTCGCCCTCGTGCAGAACGGGGCTGAGATGAGTTCTCTCATTCCCGGGGCCCGCTTCGTCGTACTTGACGGGTGCGGCCATCTACCGACCTTGGAGCGACCAGACGTAACGATCGGTCTGGCGCGAGAGTGGCTTGGCCGAATCGGGGTGAACGCTCGTACGGGACGTTCCCGGGACACCGACTCAGTTCCGCCTCACGCCAGCCCGTAGGGGCCGCGACTTCGACGCGAGGACGATCGAGGCGGTGGGCGTGTCGTAGTGGGCCAGCGCTCGGATGATCTCGTCGAGATGAGCAACGGACTGCGCCACGATCTTCAGGATCAGTCGGTCCGCCCCAGCGACCCGGTGGGACTCGAACACGCCGTCGAGCTCCCGCACACACGCCCCGAGCGCCACGCATTGCTCCTCGGGAGCGCTCACACGGACGATGGCCGTTCTATGAGATCA
>Ga0209160_1004697_pt1 | contig 10885 bp, 10 predicted proteins | sample GraSoiAngelo_153_FD_186167 | JGI IMG/M metagenome (GOLD analysis project Ga0209160, IMG submission 186167) | Grasslands soil microbial communities from the Angelo Coastal Reserve, California, USA - 14_1009_12_40cm (SPAdes) (version 2) | ecosystem: Environmental > Terrestrial > Soil > Grasslands ...
TCCACTCGGCGTCGCGGCTTGCGAGGTAATCGTTGACCGTCACGATGTGGACGCCGCGGCCGCTGAGAGCGTTGAGGTAAGCGGGCAGGGTCGCGACCAGGGTCTTGCCCTCGCCGGTGCGCATTTCCGAGATCTTGCCGTCGTGCAGGACCATCCCGCCGATCAGCTGCACGTCGAAGTGGCGCATGTTGAGCACGCGCTTCGCCGCCTCGCGCACCACGGCAAAGGATTCGGGCAGGAGCTCTGCGAGCGCCGCTTTCTCCGCCGCGTCGCGCCCTTCTTCGGGCACGCCCTCGACGCGCTTCGCGAAGCGCGCTCTCAGCTCGAGCGTCTTCGCGGCAAGGGCCTGATCCGAAAGCGCGGCAATCGACGGCTCAAGGACGTTGATCGCCCGCACCGACTTGCCGTAATGCTTGAGCAGCCGGTCATTGCGGCTGCCGAAAACGGCTTTCAGTGCGCGGGAAATCATCGATGAATGACGGCCGTGGCGTGCAAAAGTTCGAAGTTTATCACGCCCGAACAGCGCTTCCGGCGGTTCGGGCGGGAACGAGCGCGGGGAAGCCGCGCGATGGGGACTGCCGGTGCTAAGGGGCGCCGGAAATGTCGGCTAGCGCGCTGTGGCCTGAAGAAACCGGATCGGGTTCTGCGCCACGCTGCGGTAGCGGACTTCGAAATGCAGGTGCGGGCCGGTGGCGCGGCCGGTGGATCCGGATTCGGCGATCTTGCTTCCGCGCTGAACCACCTCGCCTTCCTTGACCAGAAGTCTTGAGCAATGAGCGTAGCGGGTCGTGAAATCGTTGCCGTGGTCGATCTCGACCAGGACACCATATTGAGGATGCGGTCCCGAATAGATCACCACGCCGCCCGCCGCCGCGAAAACGGGAGTTCCGATATCCACGGGGAAATCCACGCCCTCGTGCATGGCGAGCATGCCGTTGAACGGATCGATGCGCCAGCCGTAGCTGGAGGCGCTCCAGGCCGCGTCGACCGGAGGAATCGTCGGCATGAGCTTCTTCTTCACCTTGGCGTCGAACAGCTGCGACTCGAGGATCCCGAGAGAGTCGCTCCGGTTTTCCATCTGTCTGGAAAGCTGGTCGAGCTGCCGGTTGAATTCCGCCATCGAGAGATCCTGCGGCGGGATGCTCGACACCGCGCCGCCGCGGCCGGGCGCCTCGTTGAAGCGGAATTCCCCGGGCTTCAAGCCCGCGAGGGCCGACAGGCGCTCGCCCAGCGCATCCAGCCGCATGAGCTGCGCCTGCATCTGACCGAGCTTCACCGCCATGGCGTTCAAGTTTTCTCGCAGGAATTCTTCCGTCTTGCGCCGTTGCGCTTCCTGGGCGGACAAGACGAGCGAATCGAGCAGCGGAAACTTGAACTCGGCGGCGTGGCGCACTGTGATCCAGAAGAGCCCGAGCGTGAGGCTGAAAACGAGCAGCGCCATGAATATGGCGCAGGCGACCAAATGGCCATTGGTCAAGGTCAAAGACCTCGCCTTGGCCAATCTGCTCGAAACCAGAATAATATGCACGCCGCCCTCCTAGGGCTGCACTTAATGCATTCCCAGAACATGCATCCGAAAAACCCGTGCGCCTTTTTGAATCAGCCCGACGGCATCGCTTCGCTCATGCCGCAGGCCAGGCGCCTGATCGAGTTGCGCGGAATTCTATCCGCGGCGCTGCCGCTATCCCTGGCGCGATGGTGCTCAATCGCCAACTACAAGCAGGGAAAAGTCGTTATTTTTGCCGCCAGCAGCAGCGTCGCCGCCAAGCTCAAACTCATGGGTCCGACGCTGGTGGAGCAGCTTTCAGAACGAGGGGTGGAGGTTACCGGATTGGAAGTGCGCGTGCAACCCCTCGATCATGAGCGTCAAGTCTTTGAAAAATCTTCAAAAATGAGCGCGGCAGCCGCCGCCAAGCTCGCTGGGCTGTGCGAGCAACTTCCTGATTCAAAACTTAAAATTGCGCTCGAGAGGATCGCGCGCCGGCACTGCAAATAAAATCCAGCCTAAACAGACACAAATGCACGTTCGGGCGCGCGAAGCTCGTACGCAATCAGGGCGCAACGCCGGGATACGCCGATCAGCCAGCGGGCAGGGCGAACAGACGGGAGAGGGCCGCCGGCGCGTCCTCCTCGCGCTCGAAAGTGACCCATTCCCAGGCATCCTTCGAGGCGAGCGTCGCCCGCAGCAGTCGGTTGTTCAGGGCATGCCCCGATTTGTGGGCGGAAAAGGCGCCGATCACCGGGTGCCCGATCAGGTACAGATCGCCGATCGCGTCGAGCAGCTTGTGTTTGACGAACTCGTCGCTGTAGCGCAGCCCTTCAGCGTTCAACACGCGGTAGTCGTCCACGACAATCGCGTTGTCGAGGCTCCCGCCCAGGGCGAGGCCTGATTCGCGCAGCGCCTCCACTTCCTGGATGAAGCCGAAGGTGCGCGCCCGCGCGACTTCCTTGACGTAAGAAGTACTCGCAAAATCGACGCAGGCCGTTTGCGCCGAGCGCTCGAAGGCGGGATGGTCGAACTCGATCGAGAACGAGAGCTTGAAGCCTTCGAACGGCTCAAAGCGCGCCCACTTCTCGCCGTCCTTCACTTCAACCGCGCTCTTGATCCGCAAAAAACGCTTGGGCACGGATTGCTGCTCGATCCCGGCCGACTGGATGAGAAACACGAAAGGCGCGGCGCTCCCGTCCATGATCGGCACTTCCGAGCCGGTGAGATCGACGTAGGCGTTGTCGATGCCTAGCCCCGCGAATGCCGACATCACGTGCTCGACGGTCGCGACCTTGACGCCATCGGTTTCGAGCGTGCTGCAAAGCCGCGTGTCGCTCACCTTGAAGGCGTCGGCGGCGATATCGATGGGCGCAGGCAGGTCGATGCGCCGAAATACGATCCCCGCGTTCGGCAGGGCCGGCCGCAGGGTCATCGCCACTTTCTCGCCGGTGTGGAGGCCGACGCCGGTGGCGCGAATCGCCGATTTGAGCGTGCGCTGCTTGAACATTCGCGGTCGCTGCAGTATGTTGCCGCAGACGATTGAAAGCGCTGGATTTTAGCACAGCCGGCGGGCTCACCGGCCCGGATTCCGGTGAGCCGCGCCGTGCCTGCGCTCTAGTGCAGCCGCTTGCGCTGGTAGGCGGGGACGAAAGCGACGGTGCGGATCAGCACCGGCGCGGTCCGTGCGGACAGCCGCAGCGCCGGTCTCGAGATCAGAGGCTTACGCAGGTAGCGGGGCATACCGGTTCTCTTTGCCGTGCTCATGTCGTTGCTCCCTCTGGCTAGTCGGCCTGCTTGCGCAGGAACGCGGGGATGTCGTACTTGTCGACCCCGCTGTTTTGCAGAGCCTCGATGGTCGAGGCCCGGTTCTTGCGGATCACGGCGGGCATTTCGTCGAGCACCCGGTAATCCACGCCCGCCACCGGCATGTTGTCGGTGCCGGTCTTATGCACCACCAGCTGCGGCTTTGCCGGGCGCGCGATCTGCGGATGGCCGAGGCCGGTCGCGATCACGGTGACGCGCAGCTCTTCTCCGATGGGGTCGTCGTAGACGGCGCCGAAGATGATGGTCGCGTCGTCGGCCGCGAAGCCGCGGATGGTGTTCATAACCTCCTTGGTCTCGCGCAGCTTGAGGCTCGATTTGTTGGCCGTGATGTTCACCACGACCCCGCGAGCGCCCGACAGATTTACCCCCTCGAGCAGGGGACAGGCCACCGCCTGCTCGGCGGCGATGCGCGCGCGATCGACGCCGGAGGCGGCCGCCGAACCCATCATCGCCATGCCCTGCTCGGCCATCACCGTACGCACGTCCTGGAAGTCGACGTTGATGAGCCCCGGGACGTTGATGATCTCGGAGATGCCGGCGACCGCGTTCTTCAGCACGCTGTCCGCGGCGGAAAACGCCTCCTCCATCGACACCTCGTCGCCGAGCACCTCCTCGAGCTTCTCGTTCAGGATCACGATCACCGAGTCGACGTGCCGGGAGAGCTCGTCGATGCCGACCTCGGCCGCCTGCATGCGGCGCACGCCCTCGAACGAGAAGGGCTTGGTCACGACCGCGACGGTGAGGATGCCCATTTCCTGGGCCACCTCCGCGACCACGGGGGCGGCACCCGTGCCGGTGCCGCCGCCCATTCCGGCGGTGATGAAAGCCATGTGCGCTCCGCGCAGAGCGTCGGCGATCTGGTCGCGTGCCTCGAGGGCCGCCGCGCGCCCCGCCTCGGGCTTGGACCCCGCGCCCAGGCCCGTAGAGCCGAGCTGGACTTGGCTCTTTGCCTGCGTGCGCGAGAGCGCCTGGGCGTCGGTGTTGGCGGCGACGAACTCGACGCCGGCCACGCCGTTTCGGATCATGTGGTCGACGGCGTTGCCGCCCGCGCCGCCGACGCCGATCACCTTGATAACGGTGCCGCTCATTGTGTTTTCGACGACTTCAAACATGCTTGCCTCCTTCCGGGATGAAGTAAAAAACCGCCTGCCTACCACGCACTGCTGAAAATTCCGCTGAAACCATTCGCGCCTCCTCCCTGCTATCGGACAAAGGGGCACGCCCCTCGATTCCCGTCTCAGTTGCGCTCAGAAATTGCGTTGAAACCACTCGCGCATCCTTCTCGACACTTGCCTGAACGAGCCGCCCTGCCGCGCGACCAGGCCGCGCTGCGTCTGCACTACGCCTTCGAGCAGCAGGCCGACGCCCGTGGCATAGCGCGGGCTGCGGACGACGTCCGAAAGCGAGCCCGAGTAGCGAGGGATGCCCAGCCGCACCGGCATGTGAAAAATCTCTTCGCCGAGTTCCACCATGCCTTGCATCACCGAAGAGCCGCCCGTGAGCACCACTCCCGAGGACAGGAGCTCTTCGTAACCGGAATCGCGCAGCACTTGCTGGATGAGGGTGTAGAGCTCCTCGACGCGAGGCTCGATTACCTCGGCGAGCGTCTGGCGGGAGAGCATTCTGGGCGGACGGTCGCCTACGCCTGCGACCTCGATCATCTGGCCGGCTTCGGCGAGCTGTCTCAAAGCGCAGCCGTGATGGACCTTGAGCTCCTCGGCTTCGGCGGTCGGTGTGCGCAGCGCCATCGCGATGTCGTTGGTGATCTGATCGCCGGCGATCGGGACGACGGCCGTATGGCGGATCGCGCCTTCGCGGAACACCGCGATGTCGCTCGTTCCGCCGCCGATGTCTACCAGGCACACGCCGAGCTCCTTCTCGTCCTCGGTGAGCGCTGCGAGCGAGGACGCAAGCGGCTGCAGGATCAGATCGTTCACCTCCAGCCCGCAGCGGCGCACGCATTTGACGATGTTCTGCGCCGCCGACACGGCGCCGGTGACGATGTGCACCTTCACCTCCAGGCGCACGCCGCTCATGCCAAGTGGTTCGCGCACGCCGTCCTGGCCGTCGATGATGAATTCCTGCGTGAGGATGTGCAGCACCTGCTGGTCGGTCGGGATGGGCATCGCGCGCGCCGTCTCGATGGCGCGCTCGACGTCGATCGGCGTCACCTCCTTGTCCTTGATCGCCACCATCCCGGTCGAGTTGAAGCTCTTGATGTGGCTGCCGGCGATCCCGGTGAAAACGCGCTCGATCTTGCAGTCGGCCATCAGTTCGGCTTCCTCGAGCGTGCGTTGGATGGCGTTGACGGTCGCCTCGATGTTTACGACGACGCCTTTCTTCAGACCCTTGGACTCGTGGCCGCCCATGCCTATGATGTCCATGCGGCCGTCGGGAAACAGCTCCGCGACCATCGCCACCACCTTCGAGGTGCCGATGTCCAGCGCGACGATGAGGTTCTTGTTCTCCCTCGCCATGTCAGACCCGCTTGCGCACCGGTTTCTGGGTCTCGGATTTCTGGACCTCCGGAACCCGCAGCGAAAATCCGTTGGGATAGCGCAGGTCGACATAATCGAGACGGCTCTCGGACTTGCCGAGCGTCTGCGGGTACACCGAAACGAATTTCGCCAGGCGATCCTCGACGCGGTCCCTGTCCGAGTCGCGCCCGAGCTGCACGGTGAGGCCGTTGGAAAGCCTGAGCTGCCAGGCAAAGCGGGAATTGAGCACGACCTGCCTGGGCTCGAGGGCGAGCGGAGCGAGCAGCTCCCGGAAAGCGGCGTACCGCCGCGCCACTTCGCTTTCGCTGCCGGCCGGCCCGGAGAAGGCCGGCAGCGGTGCGTCGACGCGTCCGGAAAAGAGCTCGCCATGAGTGTTCACCAGCCTTTGCTCGCTTCCCTGGCCCCAGCGCGCGAGCGCCACGTGCTCCTCGATCCGTACCTCCAGGCGATCGGGCCAGCCGCGCCGCACGTCCGCGCGGCGCACCCAGGGAACGCTTTCGAACAGCGCGCGTACCGCCTCCAGATCCACGGTAAAAATCGTTCCCGTCACGCGCCCTTGAAGCGCGCTGACGATCTCGCTGCGCGTGACATGCGGGAGCTCGCCTCCGATGACGACGGTCCTGAGCGAAAACGCCTGAGAGTCGAACAGGACGCGCGACCCGGTGTAGGCGATGAGCGCGAGCGCCGCTGCGTAGAGCAGGTTCGCGGTGACATTGGCATGACGCGGGTTATTCCACACGATTGCCCCCTTCCGCCTCGAGCCGCGCCAATTCGAGAATACGAAGGCACAAGTCCTCGAACGACAATCCGGCGCGACGCGCCGCCATGGGCACGAGCGAATGGTCGGTCATACCCGGAGAGGTATTGACCTCGAGGAAGTAAGGCTTCCCAGCGTGGTCGAGCATCAGGTCCACGCGACCCCAGCCGCTGCAAGCGAGCGCCCTGAAAGCACGCAGCGCCTCGTCCTGGATGATGCGCTCGGCGTCCGGCGGCAATCCGCAAGGAATGATGTAGCGGGTGTCGTGTGCGACATACTTCGCTTCGTAGTCGTAGAACTCGCGCGGGGTTTCAAGCTTGATAAGCGGAAGGGGCGCGTCCCCGAGCATGCCGGCGGTCAGCTCGGCGCCATCCACGAACGCCTCCGCCATCACAAGGCGGTCGTAGTTGGCGGCAAGCGCGTACGCTTCGGGGAGATCGCGTGCGCTCCTCACCTTGGTCATGCCGATCGAGGAGCCTTCGTTGGCGGGCTTTACCATCAAGGGCAGGCCGAGCCGCGTCGCGACGGCGTGGAATTCGCTCGAACGAGTCAACAGCTCGCATCGCGGAGTCGGGATTCCGCACGCCTGCCACACGAGCTTGGTGCGCCACTTGTCCAGCGCGAGCGCGCTTGCGAGCACACCGGACCCGGTGTAGGGAATGCCGAGCAGCTCGAGCGCGCCCTGGATCGTGCCGTCCTCGCCGTGACGCCCGTGCAGCGCGATGAACGCGCGATCGAAGCGCTCGGCGATGAGCGCGTCCAGGCCCCGCTCCTTCGGGTCGAAAGCGTGCGCGTTGACACCCTTCCTCTTCAGCGCCGCGAGCACCATCGAACCGCTCTTCAGCGAGACGGGCCGCTCGGCCGAACGTCCGCCCATGAGCACGGCGACCTTGCCGAAATCCCGGGGGCTCACGCGGAATCCCCTACTATGCGCACTTCGGGGACGAGCTCGACGCCGAAGCGTTGTCTGACTGCATTGCGTGCGTACCCGATCAAGGCTTCGATGTCCCCTGCACGCGCCTTGCCCTTGGGGTTGACGATGAAATTCGCGTGCTTCTCGGATATGCGCGCGCCGCCGATCGCGTAGCCCTTGAGTTCGCAGGCCTCGATAAGCCGCGCAGCGTGGTCGCCGGGCGGATTGCGAAACACCGAACCGGCGTTCGGAAGCTCGAGAGGCTGCGTGGCGATGCGCTGTGCAAGCAGCTCCTTGATGCGCTTTCGTGCGCGCTTCTCGTCGCCGGGGCGGAAACGGAACCAGGCGGCGAGAAACCATTCTTCCTCGCCCAGCTTCGAACCGCGCAGCTCGACGCGGCGATAACCCCACTCGAAATCGGCCGGCGCGCGCTCGCCCACCGTTCCGCCGCGCGAGATCGTCGAGACTTTCGCGACGACATCCCAGGTCTCGGATCCATAGCAGCCGGCGTTCATCGCGAGCGCTCCGCCGGCCGTGCCCGGCACTCCGGCGAGGAATTCCGCGCCCTCGAAGCCGTGCGTCGCTGCAAATCGCGCCACCTTGGGACAGGCAACGCTCGCCTCGGCGTAGATCAAATCGCCCTCGAGTCGCATCGCGCCGTGCGGGCTGTGCATCAGGACGACCGTCCCGCGAAATCCGCCATCTCGCACCAGCAGATTGCTCCCAAGGCCCACAAAGCAGACCGGCTCTGCCTTGGGAAGCGTCGCGAGGAACGCGGCAAGGTCGGCGCTGTCGACCGGGACATAGGCTCGCACGGCGACGCCACCCGCGCGCCAGCTCACGTGCCTTGCCATCGGTTCGTTCAGGCGCAGCGCGCCGCGCAGGACGGTGGCGGATTGGCCGATCGGCTCGCTCATTTTCATCTTCCGCCCTTAGCCAGCGCGAGCGGCACGCTGCCGATCGAACCGGCACCCATGGTCACGACCACGTCTCCCGCGCGGACGATCTTGCGGATCGCCCCGGGCATATCGGCGATGTTCTCGACGAATACCGGCTCGGTCTTGCCGGCGACGCGGATCGCGCGGGCGAGCGAGCGGCCGTCGGCCGCGACGATCGGCGCCTCGCCCGCTGGATAGACCTCCGCGAGCAGGAGCGCGTCCGCGCCGGAAAGCGTCTTGACGAAGTCCTCGAACAGGTCGCGCGTGCGCGTGTACCGGTGCGGCTGAAAAGCGAGCACGACGCGCCGGCCGGGGAAAGCGCCGCGTGCAGCATCGAGCGTCGCCTGCATCTCCGCCGGGTGATGACCATAATCGTCCACCAGCGTGAAACTGCCGCCGGATTTTCCGTCGGACCCCAGCGGGATTTCGCCGTAGCGCTGGAAGCGCCTGCCGACGCCGCGGAACTCGGCGAGCGCCTTGCGGATCGCGGTATCCGCGACGCCGAGCTCGGTCGCCACAGCGATCGCGGCGAGCGCGTTCTGCACGTTGTGCCTGCCCGGCAGGTTGAGCGCGATCTCCAGCGGACCCGCACGTTCGCGTAGGACCTTGAAGCGCATGCGCTCGCCGGCGACGATGTCGGTGGCCCGGACCATCGCGTCTTCGCGCAGACCAAAGGTGACGATCGGCTTCGAAACCGAAGGCATGATTTCGCGCACGTTGGCATCGTCGGCGCCGAGGAACGCGCTCCCGTAGAAAGGAAGATTCTTCAGAAACCCGGCGAAAGCCTGCTTCAGCCGCGAAAAATCGTGCTGATAAGTTTCCATGTGGTCGGCGTCGATGTTGGTCACCACCGCGGCCACGGGCTGCAGGTGGAGGAACGAGGCGTCCGATTCGTCGGCCTCGACGACGATGAATTCCCCGGTGCCGAGCCGCGCGTTGGACGCGGCGGCTACGAGCCGTCCGCCGATCACGAAAGTGGGATCGAGCCCGCTTTCGGCGAGCACGCTAGCGATGAGGCTCGTGGTCGTGGTCTTGCCGTGAGTCCCTGCGACGGCGATGCCCTGTTTCAGCCGCATCAGCTCGGCGAGCATCAGGGCGCGCGGAACGACCGGAATGCGCTTCGCCTGTGCCGAGACGATCTCGGGGTTGTCCGGTTTTACCGCCGAGGACACGACAACGGCGTCGGCCGCAGCGACGTTGTCCGCTTCGTGCCCCAGCACGACCTTGGCGCCGAGGCCCGCGAGGCGCTCGGTCGCCGCATTCGCGGCGATATCGGAGCCGCTCACCTGGTAGCCGAGGTTGAGCAGCACTTCGGCGATGCCGCTCATCCCACTGCCGCCGATGCCGACGAAATGGATGCGCTTGACCTTGTGCTTCACGGGGCAAGCTCCATGCAAATCTTCGCCACGGCTGCCGTAGCGTCGGGTTTACCGAGCGACCGGGCGCGCCTGGCCATGTCGCGTAGCCGCAACCGATCGAACCCAGCGAGCAGCCCGGCGAGTCGCTCGGCGCTGAGCTCGCGTTGCGGCACGAGGACCGCGGCGCCCGCGTCGGCGAGGAAGCGCGCGTTGGTCGTCTGGTGGTCATCCACCGCGTGCGGGTAGGGAACGAGAACGCTTGCCACGCCCGCCGCGGCGATCTCTGCGACGGTGATCGCTCCCGCGCGGCACACGACGACGTCCGCCTCGGCATAGGCGGCGGCCATGTTCTCGATAAAGGCAGGCGTTCTTGCGTGGACGCCGGCCGCGGAGTAGGCCTGCCGCAGCGACTCTGCATGCAGCTCGCCAGACTGATGCGTCACGAGCGGCCGCTCGCCGGTCAGAAGCGCCAGCGCGCGGGGAACGGTGTCGTTGAGCGCCTTTGCGCCGAGACTGCCCCCGACGACGAGGACGCGAAGCGGGCCCGAGCGCTCCGCGTAGCGCCGCTCCGGGGCCGCAATTGCCGCAATGTCCGGCCGCACCGGGTTGCCGGTCAGCGTGGCGCGCTTGAGCGCTTCGGGGAATGCGCACAGAACCCGGTCGGCGACCCCGGCGAGCACCTTGTTGGCAAGCCCTGCGATCGAATTCTGCTCATGGACGACGAGCGGCTTTCCGAGGAGCGCCGCCATCATCCCGCCGGGAAACGAGATGTAGCCGCCCATGCCGAGAACCACGTCGGGGCGATGCGCGAAGATCGCGCGCGCGCTTTGCCAGAAAGCGAGGAGCAGCCTCAGAGGCAGGAGAAAAAACGCAACCAGCCCCTTGCCGCGCAGGCCGGAGAAATTTACCCAGGCCATGTCGTAGCCGCGCCTGGGCACCAGGCTCGCTTCCATGCCGCTCCGCGCCCCCAGCCACACCACGCGCCAGCCCGAGTCGCGCAGGAAATCCGCCACCGCGAGGCCGGGAAAAACGTGCCCGCCGGTGCCGCCTGCCATGATCATGATGGTTCGCGCCATGACCGTTTCACGCGGGCGCTCCCCGCATGAGT
>Ga0209160_1004698_pt1 | contig 10884 bp, 8 predicted proteins | sample GraSoiAngelo_153_FD_186167 | JGI IMG/M metagenome (GOLD analysis project Ga0209160, IMG submission 186167) | Grasslands soil microbial communities from the Angelo Coastal Reserve, California, USA - 14_1009_12_40cm (SPAdes) (version 2) | ecosystem: Environmental > Terrestrial > Soil > Grasslands ...
TCAGCCTGCCGCTTGGAGAGCTCGATGAAGACAGCTTCGTCACCGGCCTCGGATTCGACGGGTCCAGCATCCGCGGCTTCCAGGCGATCGACGAGAGCGACATGATGCTCGTCCCCGACCCGGACTCCGCGACCATCGATCCGGTCCTTTCGCACAAGACGCTGTTCTTGATCTGCGATGTCGTCGACCCGATCACCCGCGAGCCCTATAGCCGCGACGCACGGTTCATCGCTAAGAAGGCGGAAGAGCACCTGAGGCGCTCGGGTATCGCCGACGTCAGCTACTGGGGCCCGGAGGCGGAGTTCTATCTCTTCAACTCCTTGCGATTCGACCAGAACGCTTTCAGCGGCTACTACCACATAGATTCCGACGAAGGCATCTGGAACTCGGGCAAGAACTCCGAGCCGAACCTGGCGTTCCGGCCGCGGCATAAAGAGGGTTACTTCCCGGTGCCGCCGACCGACAAGCTTCAGGACCTGCGGTCGGAGATCATGCTCAAGCTCATCGAGGCCGGCGTGCAGGTCGAGGTCCAGCATCACGAGGTCGGCACCGCCGGTCAGGCCGAGATCGATATGCGCTTCGACACGCTCACCAAGATGGGCGACAAGATGATGGTCTACAAGTACGTCATCAAGAACGTCGCCGCGCAGCACGGCTACGTCGCGACGTTCATGCCCAAGCCTCTTTTCATGGACAACGGCTCCGGGATGCACGTGCACCAGAGCCTGTGGAAGGACGGCGAGAACCTGTTTGCCGACAAAGGCGGCTACGCGGGACTCAGCCAGACCGCGATCTACTACATCGGCGGGCTGCTGAAGCACGCGCCGGCGCTGCTCGCGCTGTGCGCGCCGACCACCAACTCTTACCGCCGGCTCGTGCCGGGATATGAGGCGCCGATCAACCTCGTCTACTCGAAGCGGAACCGCTCGGCGTGCGTGCGCATCCCGATGTACACGACCAACCCGAAGGCGAAGCGCATCGAGTTCCGCTCACCCGACCCGGCCGCCAACCCATACCTCGCTTTCGCGTCATGCCTCATGGCGGGGCTAGATGGCATCAAGCACAAGATCGTTCCACCGGAACCGGTCGACAAGGACATTTACGAGCTCGACGGTGAGGAGAAGGCGAAGATCAAGTCCGTACCGGGTTCGCTCGGCGAGTCGCTAGATGCGCTCGAGAAGGACAATGCGTTCCTGATCGAAGGCGGCGTCTTCACCAATGACGTGATCGACACCTGGATCGACTACAAGCGCAAGCGCGAGGTCGACCAGGTGGCGCTGAGGCCGCACCCGTGGGAGTTCATGCTCTATTCGGACGTCTAGTCCTCGCTAGCCACCCTCCAGAAAGGGCTTCGGGAAACCGGGGCCCTTTTTCACTATTTCGCACCGTTTGATCAACACGCGCGAAATCCGCGCATGAAATAGGCGCGGTTTGATCGAAACGTGCGAAATCGTCTCCTACATGCCGAGCATGGCGCGCGCGCGGAGGGCGATCGAGATCGCGACGCGCGTTTCCGGGTCGTCGAGCTGCAGGCCGGTCAAAGACTGGATCCGATCGACCCGGTAGCTCATCGAGTTGATGTGGATGCCGAGCTGGCGCGCGGCCGCGCGGCGCACCCACCGCGCCGCTGATAGCGCTTCGAGAGTTTCGAGCAGTGGGGTGTCCCGCGACTGCGCGTACGTGAGCAGCGTCCCCAGGAGCTCGTCGACGAAGCGGCGGAGCGCGTCCGGACTCTGCACCTCGAGGAGCAGGCGGAACGCGCCGAGCGACCGGTACGAAGCGACGCGACTCCGCCCGCCGGCGCGGCGCGTGAGCCGGAGCGCCTGTCGCGCCTCGACGTGGGATCGCGCCAGCTCTCCGACCGAGTTGGCGATGTTGCCGATGCCCACCGAAGCTGTCCCCGGCTTCATCACCGGGGCGGCGCCGGCGAGGACGAGGCCGGCCAGCTTCTCGACCGCAGGCAGGTCCGACGCGATCTCGTCCGGGATCAGAAAGACCGCCGACGCCGACCGGACCAGGGTCAGAGCGCCCGGGAATCGGGACCTGATGAGTCCGCTCAGCGCGGTGTCGAGGCGATCCTGCTGACCACGACCGGCGAGCGCAGCCTCAGTCTCGTCGTCATCCGGCTCCAGCACCACCACCCAGGCGCGGTGGGGCAGCCGGTGCCCAAGGCGCTCGGCCTGCCTGGCCACCCTCTCGGCCTCATCGCCCTCCATCCCGCCGGCCAGCACCTCCTCGACCAGGTCACCCCGCAGCCGGCGCTCGACCTCCGCCGCAGCGCGCTCCTTTGACATCTCGAGCGCTAGCACGGTCGAACCGTGCTCGAGGGCTCGCCGCCGACCGTGCGAGTCGACGGTCTGCTCATCGACGGCGACCGCGAGAAAGCCGAGCAGGTCGCTGCCGGCCCGCACAGGCACGACGTCGAGCGGGCGCGCGGGCCTGCCGGCATTGATGCGCACCTCGCGTGCGCCGGCCTGCGCTAGCGGTTGCGGCACATGGATTCGCGGCGGCATGCCGTCCGACGCCTCACCCACTCCTCTGACCCGGTAGCCGTCAGGCGAATAGAGCGCGGCCCGCCCGCCGGCGAGCGAGCCCACGACCTCGAGGATCGATGAGATGCCGGCGCCTTCGAGCGAGAGCTTCGTGAAGCGTTCGTGGATATCGTGCGAAAGCTGGATCTCGCCCAGCTGGACCTCCATGCGCCGCTGAAGCTCGCTGCGCTCGAGGATGCCCGCAACCTGCGCAGCGATCGCGCGCAAGAAGTCGATGTCGCCCGAATCGAAGTCCTTCAGCTCGGCCGTCTGCACGTTGAGCACGCCGACCAGGCGCGGACCCGATTCGATCGGGACCGAGAGCATCGATTGGAAGCGGTCCTCGTCGAGGCCCGGCACCCATTTCCAATGAGGCTCCTTGCTCACATCGGGGACCACCGCGGGACGCCGGGTCTCGGCCACCCAGCCGGTGATGCCCTCGCCCACACGCATGACGACCTTGCCGATCATCTTTTCGTTGAGCCCGTTGGTGGCCGTCAGGAGCATCTCGCGGCCCGGCGGGGTCAGCAAGTAGAGCGAGCACACGTCCGTGCCCATGGCCGAGGTCGCCTCCCCGATGATGAGCGCGAGCAGCTCGTCCGGTTTCTGCGTCGAGGCGGCCGCCTGGGCCAGCTTCACCAAGAAGCTCAGCTCCCGCGCGGCCAGGCTGCCGTCGGATTCGAGGTCGATCGGGTTCGTGCGAGCGGCACCGGTCATCACGCGCATGCGGCTCAACTTACGGCTGCTCACGCGATCAAAGCTCGTGTCAACGGCACAATCAAAGGCTCCCTGGTTAGTGTGACTCATACAGGGCCGGGGGCGCCCAACTCAATTTGGGTACTTCGGGCGCCGGCCGGGTTCTTCTTGGCCACGGAGGAGGGAGTCTTGTTCGTGGAGGGAAGAATGTCTAAGGTCCGCTTTCTCTTGGTAGGAGCCGGTGCCGTGTTGGCGCTCGGGACGGGAGGCGTCCTGGCCAGCGTGGGCGCGGTGACTCCCACGAGCTCGGACTCTCATGGGGACGCCGTCGCGGCCGCTGCCAAAAGCTGCCCCCACGGGCCCAATGGCGTGCACGGCCAATGCGTGAGCGCCATCGCTTCGAGCAAGTCCGAGTCGAAGGGCGAATCGGAATCGACCACCGAAAGCACCTGTAACGCCGCCGACACCACCGAAGACGCGTCGGAGACGAAGGCGAGCGCAGCGGAAGACGCATCTGAGAAGACCGCCAGCACCACCAAGGCTGCCGACAAGACAGAAGGCAAGTCGGAGAAGGCCGCGGCCAAGGCGGAGGACAAGACAGAGAAGAACCAGTGCGAGGCGCCGGAAACAGAAACCGCGGATTGATCCCAAGGTGGAGGTGGGAACGATGACCTGGGCGGACGTTTCGTAGCAGCGTCGGTACTCATTGTTCGGTTGGAGGCGCGGGCGGGTCCCGCGCCTCTTTATTTCTGGGGCATGCTATAGGCGATGAAGCTTCTAATCGAAATTCTGCTGGCGATCTTTCTCCATCCCCTGGCCTGGGTCCTCTGCATCATCAACATCGTCGGGCGAACTGACATGGGCGGCGTGAAGAAGTTGTTATGGATCATCGTCACGTTCTTGTGGGGCGTGGGCCCGATCCTTTATCTGCTATTGGCGGACGGTTCTTTCTGGTGACCTGATGATCGAGGACCGCAGGACCCGAGATCGCGCCGCGACGCGAGCGTTGGTCCTCGGCCTTCTCGGTCTTTGGTTTGGAATCTTCGCTCCGTTCGCGATCTGGACGGGTGCACGCTCCCTTCAGCGGATCCGGGCATCGGACGGCACCCTGGGTGGAGCCACGTCGGCCGGGGTCGGGCTGTTTGCCGGCGCGATCGGGCTCGCGGCGGCGCTGCTCGGCATCGCGTACTGGGTCTTGGCCTCGTGACCCGGCGGCGCAACCGCTGGCGGGTGCCGGCGGCGCTGCTCGTGTTGGTGCTCGCCGCCTGGACGTACCCGGGCGCGGTGCTCGTTTCGATGATCGTCAGGCTCACGCCGCCGCCGACCGCCTCCGGCCGGGTGCCGCAAGGCGCGCTTTCCTGGCTGCACGTCGCGCACCCGAACGGCGGCGTGCCCTACATCGCCGACGACCAGGGCCGCATGGTGCTCCTGCACGGCGCCATCCCGGGAGGCTTGATCGACTTCTGGTATGGCGGCAACCCCACGAGGCCGGACCCTCCCCCCTACTACCCGATCGACAGGCAGGCATACGACGGCGAGTTTTGCCCGGCCAACACCGCCTTTATGCCCGTGCCACCGCTGTGCAAAGACGACATCGCGAAGATGGCCGCGCTCGGATTCAACTCGCTGCGGTTGCCGCTTTCGTGGAGCCTCATAGAACCTCAACGGGGACAGTTCAGCCAGGCCTACCTGGGGCGAATCGCGCAGGTCGTGGGCTGGGCGCGCGACCAGGGCATGTACGTGATCCTCGACATGCACCAGAACGCGTACTCACGCTATGTCGGCGCGCCCGCGGATGGGACGGCGAACCTTCGCTACTACACTGGCGCGCCGGCCTGGGCCACGATCACAGACGGATTCCACTCAGAGGCCTACATCAGCAAGCGCGAGGTCAACCCCGCCGTGCTCGAGGCGAACACCAACTTCTGGTACAACCGCGGCGGCATCCAGGACGAGTACATCGCCTCGGTCGCATTCCTGGCCCAGCGCTTCAAGGGCGACACGACCGTCGCCGGGTACAGCATCTTCAACGAGCCCTTGCCCGGCTGGAATCTACCCCCCGGTTTCGAAGATCTCCTCTTGTTTCCGTTCTATCGACGAGTCATCGACGCGGTGACCGGTGTCGGTGATGGGCTTCCATGCTGGAGCGGCGCGGTCATGCCGGCCGTGTGCGGATATCGAGACCTGGGCGTGCACGACCTCAGGCACCTCTTCTTTCTCGACACGGGCCTGCTGCGCGAGGTGACCGACTTCCCGACCCACCTCGGCCTACCTGTGAGCTCGTACCCGAACCTCGTGCTCGCGATGCATGCGTACACGCACATCTACACGCTGGATTCGCTTGCCAAACAAAGGCCTGACCAGGCCGGCTATCCGTTTGGCGGATACGAGCAGAGCTACTCGCTCGCCGAGCGCGAGGCGGAAGCGATCGGAGCGGCGCTCTTCGTGGCCGAGTTCGGCAACTCGCCGGAGTGGGACGCGCTCATGCTCACCAACCAGCTCCAGGAGGAGGAACGCCATCGCGTCGGATTCGCGTTCTGGACGTGGATGGAGAACTGTGGCTCGTGGGGGATGTTCGAGGCGATCGACTGCAGCGACCATTCGCCTCAAGCCAAGTCGAGCGGTTGCCTGCGGGCGGCGAGGGAACGCCTGCTCTCGCGCGTCTACCCTCGCGCCTCCGCCGATCCGACCTTGACGTATCAGTACGACGCCAATACCGGGGCGTTCTCGTTGCAAGCCCATGCACGGCCTGGTGACCCGTCGACGATCGTCTACATCCCGCCCGCGGTAGGTGGAGACGTGACCACGTCGGGAGCGGCGTCCCAATCGGTCGTGCCCGGAGCCGACGGAAGCCGGCTCGTGACCGTCTCACCCTCGGGCGGCACGTTTTCAGTCGCCGTATCGGCGGCGCCGCTGTCCCTGACAGGCTGCTCGTGAAAGCCGCCGACGGCCACAAAAAATAGCCTCGAATCAGGGCCGCCCAGAATTGGGCCGGCCTTTCCTAAATTCCGCCCAGGTTGGGCTAATCTGGGCAGGGAAAGGGTGGGACACCGGGGTGGCCTCTAACGGCGTGCGCGCCACAGACCGAGATCCGGTGGCGCCGATGGTGAAGCCCGCGCTACGCGGGACCGTTGCGACACGCCCGTCTCCGAACGGAGTCGGAGCTCCAGTCCCCGCGGTTCGAATCTCGCACCTGACCAAGTCATTCGGACGCCATGCGCTGTTCGCCGACGTGAGCTTCTCAGTGGCACGCGGCGAGCTGGTCGAGATCGTGGGTCCGAGCGGGGCGGGCAAGACGACGCTGCTTCGACTCATCCACGGCCAGGTCCGTCCGACGCGAGGCGAAGTTTGGGTCGAGGGACGAAGCCTGCACAGCTGGTGGCGGCGGGGCCTCGGGCGCCTCCGTCGCGAGGTCGCGTTCATCTATCAGGAGCAGCGGCTGCTGCCGCGCCTGAACGCCCTCGAGAACCTGGTTTTCGCACTGATGCTCGTCGACCCGACCGTGCCGCACGACCGCATTCGCCGGCGGGCGCTCCAAGCGCTGGAGACTTTCGGGCTCGGCAGCCGGCGGAAGGCCTACCCGAGCCAGCTGTCTGCCGGCGAGAGGCAGCGCGTCGCCGTCGCGCGCGCCCTGGCCGGCCATCCTCGCGTCCTTCTTGCAGACGAGCCGCTGGCGGCGATCGACGAGCAGAACGCGAAGGTTGTCAAGCGGCTGCTCGAAGAAGCGGCCGCGGCCGGGACGGCTGTGATTGTCGCCACCCACAAGCCGACGTTCCAGGCGGGCCGGGTGCTCCGCCTGCCGGCCGGCCAGGTGCTCATCAACCGGGCGCGCCTCGCGGAGGCAAACGGTGGAGCCCAACCGATCTGGCGCCGCCTCCTGCCCCAGACCAATGGGCACAATGGGCAAAACGGGCACAACGGCCATGCCCCCTCACCCCCGCTGCGCGGGGGAGCTCCCCACAGGGTGGGGAGCCCAGCCCGCGACCGGCTGCCGCTGTGGCGGCGTCTGGCGGCTCTGATCGCGAACGGCTTTCGACTCGTCGTCTTTGGCGGGTTGCGCAGCTGGCGCCGAGACTTTCGTCTGACGGCGCCCGCGCTTGGTTCGATGGCGCTCGTGCTGGTTCTCGCCGGGATGCTTGCCATGGTCGGAATCGCGATCGCCAACGTCGCCGCGTATGAGGCGTCGCAGGCATCAGTCGTGCGGGTCTACCTCGCGCAGGATGCGACATCGGACGCCGTGGCCGCGCTCAATACGCGATTGGTTGCCGATCCGCGTGTGGCCTCGGTGACCTACGTCAGCGCGGAACAGGCATTGAAGGAAGCGCAGAACAGGCCGGGGCTCGACTCGCTCGGCAGCTTGAGCTCGTCCAACCCCTTCCCAGCGAGCTTCGATGTCACAGTGCGCATGGTCACCCAGGTGGCAGCCGTCGCCGCTTCGGTCAAGGACGACCCCGCGGTCGATCCCACCTATCCAACGTCCTACGACCCTGACACCTACTCGCGGCTGCGCCGCATCGCTCTCGTCATCGGTGCGGTCGGCGGGGCACTGCTCCTGATCTTCGTGGTCGTCGCGTACGTCGTGAGCGCCAACTCCGTCCGAGGAGTTGCGGCGGCTCGCAAAGACGAGGTCACGATCACGAGGCTCCTCGGAGCGCGCGCCTGGATGCTGCGGGGACCATTCGTCGTCGAGGGCGTTATGACCGGTGCCCTGGCGGGTGCTCTCGCCGGCGCCGTCGCGGGGGGCATCTGGCTGCTCGCAACTCGCTTCGCCGCCGCGACGTATGCCCAGGTCTTGCCCGGAGTCGGTCTCACATCGATGAGATATGTCGTCGCGGCGATCATCGTGGCCGGCCTGCTCTTGGGCGCGCTGACGTCGACGTTGGGCTTTCGCCGGTATCGGGCGTGAGACGCGCTGCCGCGGGCGTTGTCGTTGTCGGCATGCTGGTGTCCTTCCAGCTCGTTCACGCCCGGGTCGCCTACTCCACTTGTGACTCGTCGACCGCGTCCGACGCCCGAACCTCGACCGCATCGGGCTCCTCAGCCCCATGCACAGCGACCGGCGCGCCGCAGAGCGTTTACGACCAGCTGGGCGCGCGCCTCGGCGGCGACCTCGCCAAGGCGCTCACCACGCAGCAGCAGCTGAGCAGTGCCCTCGACCAGACGGCGGCCAGCGAGCAGGTGCTGACCGACCAGATCGCCCAGCAGGAGACCGTCATCTCGGACCTCGAGGACAAGGTCGCGCAGCTCGACACACAGATCCAGGAAACGCAAGACCGCATCGACATCGAGCGGGCACAGGTCACCGCGATGGCGCGCGCCGCTTACCGCCAGCCGAAGTCGCTGCTCGAGATCATCGCCCGCGCGGGCAGCTTGCGCCAGGCGCTCGTCTCGACGATCGACCTGGTCGTCGCCGGGGACCGCGCGCATGCGCTGCAGGCACGCCTCGAAGCGGACCTCTTGAAGCTGCAGGCCGATCGAGAGGCTCGCCTTGCCGACCTCGATCGCGCGAATGGGCTCCGGGACCAGCTGCAGGCGAGCATGAGCGAGCTTGACGGCCTCATGACGCGCCAGGACGACATCAGCTCCCAGCTCGGCGACTTGATCTCTCAGATCCAGACCGCGCAAAGCCAGCTTCAGGGGCAGCCGGCCGACGTCACGACCACACTCGCCGGTCTGCTCGAGCAGCAGGAGGCGGACTTGATCGTGAAGTCATACCGGGCCGCATGGAGTCAAGCCCAGGTCGGCGCTGGGCTGGCGCTCGTGACACGCGAGCTGCCGCGCGGGACGAGCCTGTCACCCCTGACGCTTTCGTGGCCGATGGTGCACGCCCGCATCACCCAGCCGTTCGGGCCTTCCGACGTGCTGCTCGAACCACCATTGGGTCCGTATGCACACTTCCACACCGGGGTGGACTTGGCCGCCCCGCTCGGCACCCCAGTGCTGGCCGCGGCCGATGGAGTCGTGGTCGCCGTCGGCCACACCGTCGTGGGCTACGGGAACTACGTGATGATCGCCCACGGTGCCGGGGTCATCACCCTGTACGCCCACCTGATGGAGACCGACGCCAGCGTCGGTGACAGAGTCTCGCGAGGCGAACGGATCGGGCTCGAGGGGTCGAGCGGCCTGTCCACCGGGCCACACCTTCACTTCGAGGTGCGGATCAACGACGGCGTGATCGACCCGGTCCTTTACCTCGTGCCGGCCGCAGTACCGCTCTGACGCCAGGTGGCATGCCGGATCGGTGCCGCCGGCATCAGCTTGGCGAGATTGTGACGATCACGTTGCCCTTCTTGTGACCCAGGTCGACATAGCGGTGCGCCTCGACAATTTCATCCAGCGTGTAGCGGCGGTCGATCACCGACCGAAACGCGCCGTTCTCGGCGAGTTCCTTCAGCACCATCAGGTCTGACTTCTTGGTCCTCGGGAACGCATCATCGACGGACATCGACACTCCGCCCGATGCGAGTGCCGCGCTGGCGTTGAGCATCGCCTTCGCGCTCTTCCGTTTGCCAACGGCGTCGAAGATGAGGTCGTAGCGCCTGCCGCTCTGTGTGAAGTCGTCCTTCGTGTAGTCGATCACCGTGGTCGCACCCAGCGACCGCACAAGCTCGAGGTTCGCGGTGCTGCAGACGCCGGTCACCTCGGCGCCGAGATGCCTGGCCAGCTGCACGGCGGACGTGCCGATTGCCCCTGAGGCTCCATAGACCAGCAGCCGCTGGCCCTTTCCAACCTTCAGCCGGCGGACGAAGAACGACGCGATCAGCCCGCCGTAGGGCAGGGCGGCGGATTCCTCGTACGTGAGGTTGGCAGGTCGAAGTGCGAGCGCCGAAGTCGCCGGCCAGCACACCTTCTCTGCGTATGTGCCGGCGCGGAAACCGTCCATTCCGAAGACCTGGTCACCTGGCTTGAAGGTGGTTACCTCGCGGCCGGCCGACTCGATCTCGCCGGCCGCGATCATGCCGATAATCCCCTTCCGCGGCGCCCTGATGCCGAATACGACTCGCATCAAGGGCCGGTAGACGCCGCGCATCTTTAGGCCTCTCACGATGCAGTCGCTGGCGGTGACCGCGGTCGCGACCAGCCGGATGCACACTTCCTTGTTCCGGGGACGTGGGTCGGGCACAGTCCTGATCTGGAGCACCTCGGGCGGCCCGTACGCCGTGCAAACGGCTGCTCTCATCTTCGTCCCCTGTACAAAAAGTGCCCCCGGAGGGAATCGAACCCCCGACCTTGACGTTAGGACCGTCCTGCTCTATCCCCTGAGCTACGGGGGCGCGCCCAGAAGTCTATTAAACGGTCCGGCTGCCGATCTGGCCCGGCCGTAACTTCTCAGCCCCTTCCCAGGTTCCCCACAGAGAGGATTGAGTGGAGGAGCGCACTCTTACGACCATGGAAAACACGAAGTCGGCGGACGCCCGGATCCACGCTCGGGACCGAGCCCTGTCGCTGCTGAACCAGGTGACAGCCGGCATCGCCTTCGCGGCGGTGGCGGGCGTCGGCATCTTCGGAACGGTCAGCGCGCTCACGATACCGGGAGTCTCCGCCTCCTCGTCTTCGGGAGCGACCGCGAGTGCGGCGACCTCGACCTCGAGCTCATCCTCGACCAGCACGTCGTCTAGCGCGTCCTCGAGCGGGCTCCAGTCGTCGTCTGGGACCG
>Ga0209160_1004700_pt1 | contig 10883 bp, 12 predicted proteins | sample GraSoiAngelo_153_FD_186167 | JGI IMG/M metagenome (GOLD analysis project Ga0209160, IMG submission 186167) | Grasslands soil microbial communities from the Angelo Coastal Reserve, California, USA - 14_1009_12_40cm (SPAdes) (version 2) | ecosystem: Environmental > Terrestrial > Soil > Grasslands ...
CGCAAAACGCGTTGAATCTGTGAAACCGAACCGCGCCAGGCCTTTTCGGTTCAGCGTTCAGGAGCACCGGGCACATAGCGCCAAGCAGTGGCGCGACCGAGCCCGAGCCATCGAAGCTATGGGCTATTCGGGGCTCTATCTGCCCGACCACTTCGATGAGCAGCCGGGACCAATCGCGGCGCTCATGTCGGCGGCCGATGCCACGACAAAATTGCGCATCGGCTCGCTTGTCTTTGACAACGACTATCGCCATCCCTGGGTGCTCGCGAAAGAGGCGGCGACGCTCGATCTTTTGTCCGACGGCAGGTTGGACCTGGGCCTGGGCGCCGGCTGGCTGGTCGCCGACTACGAGCGAGCCGGCATTCCGTACGACCCAGCTGGCAAACGGATCGAACGCCTTGAAGAAGCTCTTGAGGTCGTCAAGGGCTTTTTCGGCGGCAAGCCCTTCACATTCTCGGGCAAGCACTATTCGATTAAAGACGCGGAGGGGTCCCCGTCGCCGGTGCAGAAGCCACATCCGCCGTTCTTGCTGGGCGGCGGCGGGCGGCGCATGCTCACCCTGGCCGCGCGTGAGGCTGCCATCGTCCACATCAACTACAACCTGAACGAGGGCCGGATCAACCCCAAGCTGGTCCGAACCGGTATGGCTGAGGCGACCGAGGAGAAGGTGGGTTGGGTCAGGCAAGCCGCGGGTGAGCGTTTCGATTCGATCGAGCTCGGTTTCACAGTGTTCTTCGCCAACGTCACCGACGATCGCGAATCCATCGCCGCGGCGATGGCGCCGTCGATGGGGTTCGAGCCGCGCGACGTGCTCGAGATGCCGCACTTCCTTATCGGAACGATGGACCAGATCGAACAGGACTTGCTGGCCCGCCGCGAGCGCTACGGCTTCTCCGATGTGATCCTTCCAGGCGGCGCAGCCGACGAGCTCGCGCCGATCGTGGAGCGCCTCGCCGGGCAACAAGGCTGAGGTAGATTGGTGGCAATGGCCACCACCGAGCACGTTCGGCTGAAGCGGAAGGTGGAGGGCCGCGCGGGCGAGGTGCTGACCTCTCAGGCGCTCGAATTCGTCGGCCGCCTGCAGCGCGAGTTTGGCGACCGGAGGCAAGAGCTCCTACGCCTTCGCGACGAACGGCAGAAGCGGATCGATGCCGGTGAGATGCCCCAGTTTCTGGTCACCACAAGCTCGGTCCGGGATTCCGAATGGACGGTTGCGAAGGCGCCCAAAGACCTGCAGGACCGGCGGGTTGAGATCACCGGCCCGACTGACCGCAAGATGCTGATCAACGCCCTCAACTCGGGCGCGCGGGTCTTCATGGCCGATTTCGAGGACGCCAACTCGCCGACGTGGGCGAACCTCGTAGAGGGGCAGGTAAATCTCATCGACGCCATCGAGCGGCGCATCAACTTCTCAAGCCCGGAGGGAAAGGAGTACCGCCTCAACGAAAAGGTCGCGACCCTGCTCGTTCGGCCGCGCGGATGGCACCTCGACGAGATGCATGTCGAGGTTGATGGAAAGCCGGTCTCCGGGAGTCTGTTCGACTTCGGGCTGTACTTCTTTCACAACGCCCAGCGGCTCCTTCAGAAGGGCAGCGGCCCGTACTTCTACCTGCCCAAGATCGAGAGCCATCTCGAAGCGCGCCTCTGGAACGACGTCTTCAACGTCGCCCAGGACCAGATCGGGATCCCGCGCGGCACGATCCGCGCGACCGTGCTCATCGAGACGATCCTCGCGGCATTCGAGATGGAAGAGATCCTCTACGAGCTTCGCGATCACTCCAGTGGTTTGAACGCGGGACGCTGGGACTACATCTTCAGCATCATCAAGAAGTTCCGCAAACGGCCGGAGTTCGTGCTTCCCGACCGAGCCCAGGTCACGATGACCGTGCCGTTCATGCGCGCATACACGGAGCTTCTGGTCAAGACGTGTCACCGGCGGGGTGCGCACGCGATGGGCGGCATGGCGGCGTTCATCCCATCGCGCCGCGACCCGGAGGTCAATCGCGTTGCTCTGGCGAAGGTCAAGGAGGACAAGGACCGGGAGGCCGGCGACGGCTTCGATGGGACCTGGGTCGCGCATCCCGACCTCGTGCCCACGGCGACAGAGGCGTTCGACCGAGTGCTTGGCGATCGGCCGAATCAGCTCGAGAGGCAGCGGCCCGAGGTTTCGGTCACGGCGGCACAGCTGACCGACGTGAAGGTGCCAGGGGGAACCGTCACCGAAAACGGATTGCGGATGAATGTCAGCGTGGGGATTCAGTACATCGAGTCATGGATGCGCGGGGTCGGCGCGGCCGCGATCAACAACCTGATGGAAGACGTCGCGACGGCGGAGATCTCGCGATCGCAGGTCTGGCAGTGGGTGCGACATGCGTCGCGGCTAGACGAGGGGCCTACGGTTAACGCGGACCTGGTGAAGGAGATCGCTGACGGCGAGATGTCGAGCCTGCGCGAGCGGTATGGGGAGGAGGTCTGGTCGAAGGGCCGGTTCAGCGAAGCTCGCAAGGTCTTCGAGGAAGTCGCGCTCTCAAAGGACTTCCACCCGTTTCTGACTGAGGTCGCCCTCCGGCACATCGACTAACCCCGAGCCCCTCCGGCGCTTCGGGCCACCTCCCCATTCATGGGGAGGACATGCAGACTATTTGGCCGGCGCGGGTGGCTTGCCCGGCAGGCGGCGCCACTGACGCGGCCCGACACCGTTGTTGGGGTTGCCCAGCACGAATGCCACGGCCGACGGCTTTACCATGCAGCTGTCCTTGCGCACCACGCTGCGCTCGCCGCCTTCCTGATGTTCGATCACGACCGTTCGCTCGAGCACCGCACGAACCCTTACCGGCTGGCCATCCACCACTGCGTTGAAGCCGCCGCTGACTTCGTGGTTGGGAGGAGGGACGATGGTGGCAAGCGAGACGAGTTCGACGATTTTGCTCATGTAGTGGCTTCCCTCGGGCTTGGCGGCGGGTCGCGCCGCGGAAATCAGCAGGCGCCGCAGCGTGCGGCAGCAGCGAATGTTACCAGAGGTGCTTTGCCCGACTTGACAGGCCCGACGACGAGCTTAAGCCGCGGAGCTCTGCTGTTCCTGAAGCCGGAGCTGGCGGGCTGCCTCACGGCCGCGTCGCGCCGCTTCCTTGCTGGCAAGGTGACGGACGCGCAGGTTCCGCGGGTCAACAAAGAGACGCCGGCGGTTGACCAGGACCTTCGGCTCACCCGGGGCAGGCTCGATCACGGCCGTGCGCTCGAGGACCGCCGTCACCCAGACACGCCTGCCGTCGTCCACCTCGGCCTCGAAGTCGGGGAGGATCTCGTCGTCTTCGTCCATCGAGACGCTGTCCAGGCGCACCAGGTCGGTGCCGGTCTTCGCAGCGCTCTTACGGTTAGTTGCCATGCTCATATCCCACTTACCCGATAACGGACGAGACCAAACGGAGTACCGCACCCGCCGGTCAAACAACTCACGCTAGGAATACCGGATTGGTAACACCCCGTATTCCGGCGATCTTCGTACGGGCGTTCCCTAGTTGATTACCCGCCTGAGATCGAGCAAGGTTTCGGCGGGTGCCCATTCGAGAGAGGTTTCGAATACGGAGCCGAAATGGCGGGCGTAGGCGAAGGCTGCAGCCTGGGTGTCCACCGTCTGCTGACTGACGGCTTCCAACGACGTCGGGCGGCGATCGGCATGGCCGCACGGCACGATGCCTTCGAAATAGCCAAGATCAGTCGTCAGGTTCAGTGCAAAGCCGTGGCTGACCACCGAACGGTTGAGCTTGATCCCGATCGCGGCCAACTTTTCGCCCTCGCGCCAGACCCCCGTGAAACCGGGCTCTCCCGGCTCCGACTCGACCCCAAGCTCCCGCAGGTACTCGATCAGCGAGCGCTCCAGCCGCTGGAGGTACTCCGGAATCGTCAATCCGAGCCGCGCCAGGTCGAGCACCGGGTATCCGACCAGCTGGCCCGGACCGTGGTAGGTCGCCTCGCCGCCGCGGTCTGACCACACCACCTCCACCTGCCGCCGCCGGCGTTCGGCCTCGTCCCACAGCAGGTGGTCCGCCGACGCCGCCTTCCCCATCGTGAAGACGTGCGGATGTTCGAGCAGGAGCAGCGTGTCGCGGCCGTGCCCCTCGCGCAGCCCCCTGACCAGCTCTGCCTGGAGGTCCCAGGCTTCGCGGTAGGGGACGCTACCCAGCCAGGAGGCTCTTACGGGCGGCAGGGATCTGCTCATCAGCGTGGTAGGAGGAGCGCACCAGCGGGCCAGCCTCGACGTGGCCGAAACCCATCGCCAGGGCCTTCTCTTTCAGGCGGACAAATTCTTCGGGTCGGTAGTAGCGCACAACCTCGGCGTGCTTTTTCGAGGGTCGGAGGTACTGACCAACGGTAAGGACATCGATGTTGTGGGCTCGCATGTTTCGAAACACTTCGAGCAGCTCGTCCTCGGTTTCACCGAGGCCGACCATCAGCCCCGACTTGGTGACCATCTCGGGCGCAAGCGACTTGACATGCCGGAGCAGCGCAAGACTGTTGGCGTAAACCGCCTTCGGACGGATCCGCGCGTACAGACGAGGCACCGTCTCCGTGTTGTGATTGAAGATGTCAGGTCTCGCCTCGACCACCGTGTGCACAGCGTTGAAGTCGCCCTGGAAGTCCGGCGTCAGCACTTCGATGGTGGTGGCCGGGCTTCGCCTCCGGATGGCGCGAATGGTCCGGGCAAATATTCCTGCTCCGCCGTCCTTCAGGTCGTCGCGGTCGACCGACGTGATGACCGCATGCTTGAGTCCCAGCTCAGCCACGGATTCGGCCACCCGTCCAGGCTCGCCCAGGTCGAGCTCCCCGGGCCGGCCAGACGTCACCGCACAAAACCGGCACGCGCGAGTGCAAACATCGCCGAGGATCATGAAGGTCGCGGTCCGGCGATTCCAACAGTCGAAGATATTCGGACAACGCGCCTCCTCGCAGACCGTATGCAGCCTACGGCCCTGGACGATCTGCTTAAGCTCCTTGAAGTTGCCGCCCTCGGTGACCCGGACGCGGATCCATTCCGGTATCGGCTCGAGTCGTAGTGGCTCGGAGACGCTCACAGCCGAATGCTACCGGGGGTCCATTCTTCGAGTCCTTTCTTGATCGCTCCGAGGAATTGGCCCGCCATCATTCCGTCGATGATCCGGTGGTCGAAGCTGAGGCACATGTTCATCATGTGGCGCATCGCGATCGCGTCATCGATCACGACCGCGCGCTTGACGATCGACTCAGTCGTAAGAATGGCCGCCTGAGGCTGATTGATGATCGGCTGGCTCGCGATGGAGCCCGTCGCGCCGGTGTTGTTCAGGGTGAACGTCCCGCCCTGCACGTCGTCCGGCTTGAGCTGCTTGTTGCGGGCGCGCTCGACAAGGTCGTTGGTGACCTTGACCAGGTCGGTGAACCCGAGCCGGTCCGCATCCTTGAGCACGGGGACGATGAGGCCGTCCGGGATGGCGACAGCAATTCCCAGGTTGATGTAGCGCTTCAGCACAACGCCGTCGTCGCTCCACGATGAGTTGAGCCACGGGAACTGCTTGAGGGCTTCGCAGACCAGCTGTGCGACAAAGGGCATGTAGGTCAGCGAGGTGCCGTGCCGCGCCTTGAAGTTGTCCTTTTCCGCCTCTCGATAGCGCACCAGGCTCGTGACGTCGATCTCTTGTAGCGTCCACGCATGAGGCGATGTCGCAAGGCTGCGCACCATGTGCTCTGCGATCGACTTGCGCATGACGCTGAGCTTCACCAGCTCCTCGCGCTTGCCGTCGGCCCGGGACGGAGCAGGCGCGGCGGGCGCGGCAGGCGTCGTTGGCGCCGCAGCGGCATGCCCTTCGCCGACCGCTGCGAGGACGTCATCCCGGGTTACGCGTCCGCCCAGGCCGGACCCCCGCAGTGACGATGGGTCGATGCCGTGCTCGGAGGCCAGCTTGCGGACGGCCGGCGAGAGTCGCTGGCGTTCGCCACCGTTAACAGCGTCTGGCACGGGACTCACGACAGGCACAGGTGCCCTGCCGCCAGCCCCCTCAGGGGGGACCTCTGTGTGGGCCACGTCGGACTCTTTGCCTTTGGACGGGGCGGCGGCCGGCGCCGCTGCGGTCTCGATCTGCGCGATGACTGCGCCAACGCGGACGGTCTCACCCTCGCCGACCGCGATCTTAACCAGCTTGCCCTCGAACGGAGACGGGATCTCGGCGTTGACCTTGTCGGTCACGACCTCGACGATCGGCTCGTCGCGCTTGACGAAGTCGCCCTCGTGCTTGAGCCATTTGTCGACGGTGCCCTCGGTGACAGATTCGCCCAGCTGAGGCATCTTGATTTGCGAAACGCCCATGCCGGCTCCTCCTCGCTACTCGATCTGACTGTTGGATCTGGTTCTTGGAGGCGACGCCCAGAATCGAACTGGGGATGGAGGTTTTGCAGACCTCTGCCTTACCACTTGGCTACGTCGCCGCCGTTCGGAACTCGATTCTACCCGTGGGGTCGTGTCGCCCTACTCTTGGCGAAACGTGTCTGAGCAGCGCTTCCGGGACGTCATGGCGCGCCTTCCGGCGGGTGTCGTGGTGGTCAGCGCGCGCCTGGGCGACGAGTACCGCGGGCTGACAGCGAGCAGCCTTGTCTCGATCTCCCTGGAGCCACCGCTGATCCTCGTCGGACTGGAGCAGGCCTCGGCGACGCGGGCTGTGATCCTCGAGAGCAAGGCGTTCAACGTCAGCCTTCTCACCAGAGCCCAGGAGTTCATCGCCGACCGCTTCGCGGGCCGAGCACCATCGATCGACGCGAAATGGAGCACCCTGCCGCACCGCCTCGGAGGCAACGGCATTCCTCTCGTCACCGGCTGCGCCGCCTGGCTCGAATGCCGCCTCACCCAGGTGCATCCTGCCGGCGATCACGACATCTGCGTCGGTGAGATTGAGGCTGCCGCGGTCGGCACCGGCGATCCGCTGATCCTCTGGGACCGCGCCTTCTGGTCGCTGCATTAATAAGGTAAGTCGTCCTCGTCCATCCCGAAGTGGTGGCCCACCTCGTGGAGGATGGTGCGTCGAACCTCCTCGACCAGCTCAGCCATCGTTCGCGTCGCGTCCTCGTGCGAACGCTTGTACAAGGTGATTCGCTCGGGCAATCCCTCACCCAAGGCGAGCGCCCCCGCGCCCTCATAGAGCCCCATCAGCCCCTCGGGCGATTGCTCTTCAACGAGGAAGACAGTGTTCTCGAGGTACGTCTGAAACTCTTCGGGGATCGAGTCGATGGCCGCCTGCGCCGCCTCCTCGAATTGCTTCATGCTCACCCGCATGCATGAATTGAAGCGCGTGCTAGTCGTCGGAGCAGGCACGATGGGCTCGCAGATCGCGCTCCAGACGGCATTGAGCGGCCGCCACGACGTGACCCTTGTCGACACCGTGGCAGGTCAGCTGGAGAGGGCTCGCGCGCAGAACCGCAGGTTGGTCGACCGCTCAGTCGAGAAGGGCAGGGTGACGAAGGAGCTCGCCGAAGAGGCGCTCTCGCGCATCGCCGACTCGGGCGACCTGGCGACCGCCGCCGCCACGGCCGACCTTGTAATCGAGGCGGTGATCGAAAACTTCGACGCGAAGAAGGGCGTGTTCGAGGCGCTCGGCAAATACGCAAAGAGGGACGCGATCCTGGCCAGCAACTCGAGCACCATCGCGATCAGCAGGCTGGCGGACATCAGCGGCCGGCCAGAGCTGTGCTGCAACATGCACTTCTTCCACCCGGCCACGGTCATGCAGCTGTGCGAGGTCGTGCGCGGACCGAAGACGTCCGACGAGACGATCGACGCCGCGATGGAATTCGTGCGCAGCATCGGTCGCACCCCCGTGCTGCTGCAGAAGGAGATCTGGGGCTTCATCGTCAACCGCATCCTGTTCGCGGCCTCAGAGGAGGCGATGCGGCTCCTCGAGGGCGGGTACGCCAGCGCGGAGGACATCGACGTCGCCGTGCAGAAGGGCTTGAACTGGCCGATGGGGCCGTTTCACCTGCTCGACTTCAGCGGCCTCGACATCTTCTACGGGGCGATGAAAGACCGCCACGCGCAGGGCGAGGGCGGTGACGCGCCGGAGGTCTTGCGCAAGCTGGTTGAGCAGGGCCGGCTAGGCAAGAAGACGGGCAAGGGCTTTTTCGACTACGACTGATGGCCTTGCCGCGGAGGCATTCATGCGGTCACTTCCTGGACGCGCCTTCGCGCGCCAAAATTGACCTTGCCCCCGTAGCCCAATGGCAGAGGCAGCCGGCTTAAACCCGGTCCAGCGCGGGTTCGACCCCCGCCGGGGGTATTCATCTCAGGCCTACAATCGACACACGATGGACCTCAGGCTCGAAGAAGACCCCGAAGAGGAGCCGGATGAGCCGGCGCGACCGGCCCAACCCGACGGCGCCCGTGGCACGGCCGCGGGACTGGTTCCGTCGGTCGGACTCCCGAGTCGGGACTGGGAATATTCGACCAAGGTTCTGAGCGTGGCCCAGGTTGCTGACGGCGCCACGCTGGTCAAGATCCTCCACGAGGCAGGCGCCGAAGGATGGGATCTGATCAGCGTGGTCGACGGGGGGGAAAAGCGCGTAATCCTGATGCGCAGACCAAAGCGCTCAGCCCGTGAGTCACGACGGGTGGGTTTCGCGCCTCCGACGCAGAACTGAGCTCACCTCCGCCGCGCCGCCGCCGCCGCATCCTTGTCGTCGAGGACGACGTGCCGGTACGCATGCTCGTCGCCGAGGTCTGCCGGCTGCAAGGGCACGACGTGGTCGAGGCAGGGACCGGCGCACAGGCCATCGAGCTTGGCCGCAGCTCCCAGCCGGACCTCGTGCTGGTGGACTGGGTGCTGCCTGACATCAGCGGCACGGAAGTCATCCGCGAGCTGCGCCGGCAAGGTGTCGTGAGCCCGATGGTCATGCTGACCGGACGCTCGGCCAAGATGGACGAGGTGGTCGGTCTCGAAGTGGGTGCGGACGACTACATCACGAAACCGTTCGACTCGCGGATCCTCGCGGCTCGCATCAACGCGCACTTGAGGCGTTCATCTCTTGCTGAAAGCGGCGGCGGTCGCGAAGGTGTGCTCAGCATCGGTGCGCTGCAGATCGACAACGCCGCCCGCCGCGTCAAGGTCGGCGAGGAGGAGATCACGCTCACGATGACCGAGTTCAACCTCCTCGCGGTCCTTGCGGCCAACCCGGAACGCGTGCTGACGCGGGCGCAGTTGAGGGACAAGGTCTGGGGTTATCCACACGATCTCGATGACCACTCGGTCGACCCCCACGTGCAAAGGCTCCGGCGCAAGCTGTCGGAGCAGTCGAACACAGGCGTCAGCCTGGAGGCAGTCCCCGGGCTCGGTTACCGGCTCTCGGTCAAGGGCGCTTGACGGAACAGGTCGCCTTTTTTGGGCCCGCGGACCCAGAGCTCCGCATCGTCGAAGACCTGGTGGCGAAGTCGATCGCCAATGACCCTCCGGAGGTCGCGCGTCCGCTGGCTGAGCTGTTCGCCGCCGGAGGCAAGCGAATCAGACCGGCCCTCCTGGTGCTCGCCGCGATGTGTGGGACCTACGACCGCGACCGCACGATACCCGCGGCCATGGCGGTCGAGCTCACGCATGCGGCGACTCTCGTCCACGACGATGTCATCGATCGTTCCCCAACTCGACGTGGCCGGCCGACCGTCGCGGCGGCCCTTGGCGATGAGCCCGCGATAGTCATCGGCGACTTCTACTTCGCCAAGGCCTACGAGCTGGCGGCGCGGACCAACACCCCCGAGGTCGTCGCGATCCTGGCCAGGGCTGTGATGGAGATCTGCGCGGGCGAGGTGCGGCAGCAGTCGATCCGCCACCACTACACCACGAGCGTGGACGAATATATGCGCCGCATCGAGGCCAAGACGGCGACGTTGCTGGCGGCGTGCTGCGACATCGGCGCGCTGCTCGGAGGCCTCGACGAAACAAGACGCTCGGCGTTGCGGGCGTACGGCCGCCTGCTCGGCCTTGCTTTTCAGATTGCTGACGACGTGCTCGATTACACCGGGACAGAAGGAGAGGTCGGAAAGCCTATCGGGCATGACATTCTCGAAGGCTTCGCGACGCTGATGCTTGCAAGGATTGATCTCGAGGACGGCCGCAAGCTGAGCGAGCAAGAAGCCCGCAAGGTCGTCGACGCTGTCCGCAAGAGTGACGGCCCTCAAAGCGCACTCGATCAAGCGCGCGATCACGCCGACGCGGCGCGCGGTCAGTTGCAAGAAATCGATGGCGGCGAGGCGGTCTCTGCGCTGGCCGCGCTGGCCGGCTACGTGGTCAGCCGAAAGCTCTAATCTGTCTCACCGTGTCCCAGGTTGGGATGGGTGTGGTGGCGTGAGTAGGGTCAGGCTCGTCGGTGTCGGACCAGGGCATCCTGGCCTTGCCACCTTGCAGGCAGTCGAGGCCATCAAAGAGGCCGACGTGATCCGCAACTGCGATGGCTGCGGCACCGGCCTGCTGCACTTCGCGCCCGCGAACGCCGATATCGCGCCCCTCGAGTCGGTCGAAGAGGTCATCCGCCTCGCGCGCAACGGCCGCAACGTCACCGTGCTCTTCCCTGGCAACCCCTACGCGTTCTCCAGCGGCAGCGAGATCGCCGACAGGCTGGAGCGCGCGGGAGTCGATTTTGAGGCCGTCCCTGGGCTGATCGTGGAGCTGGCTGCGCCGGTCATGAGCGGAATCCCGCTCACCATCGAAGGCCTCTCGGCGTCGATCGGTTTCGGCCTGGTCACCGGCGGCGAGACCGTCGTCCTCCGGCTCGCATCTGGCTGGTGGGAATCCGGCATCACCGCGCTGCTTCAGAACGGCCGCCCTCCGGAGACGCTTGCGGCGCTGATCCTCAACCCGGGTATGCCAGGACAGCACCGC
>Ga0209160_1004701_pt1 | contig 10882 bp, 6 predicted proteins | sample GraSoiAngelo_153_FD_186167 | JGI IMG/M metagenome (GOLD analysis project Ga0209160, IMG submission 186167) | Grasslands soil microbial communities from the Angelo Coastal Reserve, California, USA - 14_1009_12_40cm (SPAdes) (version 2) | ecosystem: Environmental > Terrestrial > Soil > Grasslands ...
CAACCCCAAAACACGCAGCGTGGGGATGCACATTCGCAGTTCGCACAAATTTGGAAACGATCTCATCCAAACTGCTGTATTCGCGGCTGGGAAAGACAGAGGCCGAGATCAGGCTGAAGCGGCCATCCAGTACATCGAAGACGGCCAGCCTGGCGTTAGTGCCTCCGATGTCGCCGGCCAGTATCATTTCTCGGAATTCCTCCAGTGGCGGCCGTCGCGCTCCATCAGGTCTTCAGCATCTTTTGGGCCCCATGTTCCAGCTGCGTAGTTGGGAAAGTTACGAGGGGGCAAGGCTTTCCACACATCCAGCAACGGGCTCACAACGCACCAACCGGCTTCTACCATGTCCGCCCGCTGAAACAAGGTTTGATCTCCAATCATGCAATCGTGCAGCAGCCGCTCGTAGCCAGTGCTGGGCTGCGATCCGAAATAATCGGCGTACTCGAATTTCATGTTCACTGCGCCTAAGCTCATGGCTGGTCCTGGAACCTTTGCAGCGAAACGTAAGGAGATACCTTCTTCGGGCTGAATGTGCAGCACCAATTGATTTGGCATCAGGTTCTCAACCGGAGTATCTCGAAACAGAACAAATGGCGCTCGACGGAACTGAATCACGATATGAGTGTGCCGAGCCGGCATGCGTTTACCGGTTCGAAGGTAGAAGGGAACATCCGCCCAACGCCAATTATCGATTGCCAGCTTCATGGCCACGAAGGTCTCGGTGCGGGAGTCAGTGGGGACGTCGCCTTCATTGCGATATGCGGGCACGCGTTGCCCCTCAACGATCCCTTCGCCATATTGGCCGCGAACGGTTCGGCTCAGCACTTCCTCCGAACTCAAGGGCTGGATGGCGTGCAGAATCTTGGCTTGCTCATCGCGTACCGCGTCTGCGTGAAATGAAATCGGAGGCTCCATCGAGGTCAGACTGATAAGTTGCATGATGTGGTTGGGTACCATATCGCGCAATGCGCCAGCCTGGTCATAATAAGTGCCGCGGCCTTCCACCCCTACGGTCTCCGCCACTGAAATCTGTACGTGATCGATGTAACGGCGGTTCCAGATCGGCTCGAAAATTCCATTGGCAAATCGGAACGCCAAAATATTCTGGACTGTTTCTTTGCCAAGGTAATGGTCAATGCGATAAATCTGCTTTTCGCTGGCTACCTGCAGAAGCTGCTTGTTCAGCGCGCGGGCCGATTCCAGGTCGCGTCCAAAGGGCTTTTCAACGATGATCCTGCGCCAGCGCCGATTCTCCGTCTCCATTAGCCCGGCTTCCGCCAGTTGTTCCACGATGGGGCCGAAGTAATCTGAACCAGTGGCTAGATAATAAAAATAATTGCCATGCGTGGCGTGATCCTTATCGATCTTCTCCAGAAGCTCTTTCAATTGCGAGTAGAGGTTCTTATCCTTGAAATCTCCCTGGAGGTAATGCATGCGGCGCACGAACCATTCGCGCAAATCCGGATCCACACTGCCGGTGGCAAACTCGCTCAGGTCGTCGGAGACCTTTTTTCGGAATTCCTCCGTATTCATTTTGGCGCGAGCCACGCCCAGCACCGAAAACTCCCGCGATAACAGCTCATTTTTAGCCAGATTGTAGAGCGCGGGGATTAATTTGCGGCGGGTCAGGTCGCCGGCCGCCCCGAAAATCACCATCACACAAGGATCGCCCGGTTTCCCGATTCGCTGCTGCTGCGTGACTGGCATCACCTCGGCTTGGGGCATTTGTCCTGTTCCTGATGAATGAATGGGCCGGAAGTCTTAAGCCGTCTTCTTCGCGCTCGCGGCTGGCTCGACGTGTCCGCCGAATTTCTGCCGCATGGCGGAGAGAACCTTTTCCGCGAAAGTGTGTTGCTGTCGAGAGCGGAAGCGCACGAACAGTGCGGCGGATAGAACATCGACTGGTACCGCCTCTTCAATTGCCGCCTGGATCGTCCACCGTCCTTCGCCCGAATCCTGAACGAAGCCGGTGTACTCGGAGAGTGTCGGACTCTCTGTCAGCGCCATCGCGGTTAGATCGAGAAGCCATGAGCTTACAACGCTGCCACGTCGCCATACTTCGGCGATGTCAGCGAGATTCAAGTCATAGCGATAACCTTCCGGCAATTGTTCGCTGCTGGCATTCCTGAAAATATCGAAGCCCTCGGCGTAGGCTTGCATCAGCCCGTACTCAATACCGTTGTGCACCATCTTAACGAAGTGTCCAGCGCCGGCAGGACCGCAGTGGATGTAGCCATCTTCGGCTGTACTCGCCATACGCTCACGGCCTGGTGTGCGCGGAATGTTCCCGCGTCCCGGAGCAAGTGTTTTGAAAATCGGGTCGAGTAGTTGAACAACTTCTTTCGGTCCTCCGATCATCATGCAATAACCACGTTCAAGGCCCCAGACACCACCACTGGTTCCGACATCCACATAGTGAATACCCTTCTCACTCAGTTGCTTGGAGCGGCGGACGTCATCTTTGAAATAGGAATTACCGCCATCGATGATGATGTCCCCAGATTTCATACGCTGAGCGAGAGCTTGAACCGTTTGCTCGGTGGGACCGCCAGCCGGCACCATGAGCCAAGCGACGCGAGGCTTGCCTAGTTTGCTGACGAAATCATCCAGCGAAGCGGAAGCGATCGCGCCTTCGCCGGCAATTTGTTTTACATTGTCTGGACTCAGATCGGTGACGACGACTTCGTGACCGCCTCGCACCAGACGGCGCGTCATGTTCGCGCCCATCCTGCCCAGACCGACCATCCCCAAACGCATTTTTGTGCTCCTCGGCACCAATACAGCGCCGCCGATTTCCAGCTTATCCAACTCGAAATCAAAAAACGAGGCTATTGCAGCGCTTGCTGGACCGCTTTCAACAGCGCGCCTAGGCCGGACTTGAGATCCCGACCGAGATGGACTCGCAATGCTCGCCGTCCACGCTCGACAAGAACCTGGAAATCCCCACGCGCCTGTGCCGCTTTGACTACTCCGAACGTGTACTTCTGTTCGGGCACTGGCAAATCCACGGCGTCATCGCACGTTACCTGCAAGAAGACCCCGGTGTTTGGCCCACCCTTGTATGCCTGGCCCGTGGAGTGCAGGAAGCGCGGGCCAAATCCTAGGCATGTCGCCACTCGCCTTTTATCACGGACAGCGTGACGTATTTTTTGCAACAGCGCTTCATTTTCGTCATTCATCGGAACAAAGGCGAGAAGAGCGAAATAATCGTGATCGCTCAAGCGGTTCAAGTGGGCTCGTAAATATGCGACCAAGGATCTCTCCGAACCCGTTACCTTGGCTAATGCGTCGGTATTTTTCGGATCAGTGAAGAGCTTGATGCCGCTGTCTTCGAGCACGGGCTTCTCAACCGGAAGCGAACCGGTCTTTTCGTACTCTTCAGTCAGCTTTCGAGTGACGATCTTGCTGGCCTCCACGTCCGGTTGATTGAACGGATTGATCCCGATAATGGATCCCGCGACCGCCGTGGCAATTTCCCAACGGAAGAATTCCTGACCCAGGTCGTAAATATCCTCAACCGAGATTCGAATCACAGCTTGGCCGGCTTCTTCCAACGCAGCAACTTTCGCATCTTGCGCAGCATCGGGCGCCGACTCCAGGCGCACATAGGCAAAGATACGGTCCTTGCCATAAATCTCAGGCGATCCCAGCTCTTCGCGATCGACAGGAATGATGCCCTTACCTTGCTTACCTGTAGACTCGGCCAGCAGTTGCTCCAGCCAAGCCCCAAGATCCGAAATACGAGGAGAGGCGATGATTGTAATTTTGTCGCGTCCTTCTTTTGCAGCTGTACCAAGAATGATTCCCAGCACAACGCCAGGGTTCTCTTCGACCGGCACACAGGAAGCACATGCTTCGACCATTTCCTCTGTGCGATCGAGGAAGTTAACCGGGTCAACGCCCATCAATGAGGCGGGAACTAATCCGAAGTTAGAGAGTGCGGAGTATCGTCCTCCGATACTTGGTACGCCATGGAAAATGTGTCGGAAGTGATCTGCTTCCGCTACCTGCTGCAGCTTCGATCCCGGATCCGTGATAGCGATGAAACGGCTGCCAGCTTTATCCGCGCCCACAGTGCGCTTTACGCGTTCAAAGAAGTATTGTTTGAAAATATTTGGTTCCAGCGTACTTCCCGATTTGCTGGAGACAACGAACAACGTTTTTGCAAGATCTACTTTCTGCTCGAATGCCTTGACCTGAGCGGGATCGGTGGAATCAAGAACATACAACTTGGAACAGCCAGAAATCCGACCGAAGGTGAAGGCAAGCACCTCGGGACACAAGCTCGATCCGCCCATGCCCAGCACCAGTACATCGCGGAATCCTTCTTTCTTAATTTCTTCCGCGACACTACGAAGTTTCTGCTCCTGCCCGAGCTCCTCTTCTGTAACGTTGAGCCAGCCTAACCAGTTGGCCTCATCAGTCCCAGTCCAAAGCGATGCATCCCGCTGCCACAAGCGGCGGACTTTACCGCCCGCGCGCCAATCATCAATATGGTGTTTTACCGAAGCAGTGAGTGTCTCCGGCAGCCTGTAGCTTTGCCGATTTATCTTGGGACTGGTCTGGGATTTCGTGCTCTTCTCTACCGCCTGCAGAAGTTTGTCGAAAGCTTCTTCAAACAGCCGAACCCCGTCTTCGGTGAGCTTACTGGTTACCTGATCGATGGAAATGCCAACCTTGGCCAGCGTTTCCATCGTCTCTTTCGCAGCATCCACGTCTTCCGTAAGGCTCAGTCGCGCATGTCCGTGATCGCGGAACGCATGCAACGTTGCCGGAGGAATCGTGTTGACCGTATCCGGCCCGATCAATTCTTCCACGTAGAGAACGTCTCGGTAGGCTGGATTCTTGGTGCTGGTGCTCGCCCAAAGCACTCGCTGAGTCTTGGCTCCCAGCGAAGCCAGCTTCTTCCAGCGCGTAGTGCTGAAGATCGACTGATAAAGCTGATAAGTCAGTTTTCCGTTTGCGATCGCTACCTTGCCCAGCAGGCTCTTCAATTGTGCCTGCTCGCGCGCATCTTTAGCATGCTTGAGACGATTCTCAATTTCTGAATCAACCAGTGAATCGATCCGGCTAATGAAAAAGCTGGCAACGCTGGCCATCTTGCTAACATCGCCTCCGCTTGCTGCCAATTTTTCCAGACCCGCCAGATAGGCTTCGGTAACCTGCACATAAACTTTCTGAGAGAAGAGCAGGGTAATGTTGATGTTGATACCTTCACTGATGAGTTGCTGAATTGCCGGAAGCCCTTCTGGTGTGCCCGGAATTTTGATCATTACATTTTCCCGCGCCACCGCTTTCCAGAGCCTTCTCGCTTCCTGGATGCTCCCTTCTGTGTCGTGCGCCAGATAAGGTGAGACCTCGAGGCTTACGTATCCGTCGCGACGTTTGGTTTCCTGATAAACCGGACGCAAAAGGTCTGCAGCATCCTGAATGTCACGAATGGCAAGAATTTCGTAGCGTGCCTTGGCATCAAGATCGGTTCTGGATTGCAGCGATTTCAGCAGGTCGGCGTAATCGTTGCTGCCCGAGATTGCTTTCTCGAAGATAGCGGGATTCGACGTAATGCCCCGCAAGCCGTCTTCATCGATTAACCGTTGCAGTTCGCCACTGGTGATCAGGTTGCGTCGGATGTAATCCAACCAAACCGATTGACCGAACTTCTGGAGATCTTTTACTGGATTCGTGGCCTTGGCGGTTTCGAGAATTCCGGTGGACTGCATAAAATGCCCCTCTGTCGACAGATTGCCTTTGACCAAAATCGACTTTAAAATTATTTCGACTGCGAAATTGCCTGCCGGGCAGCCTCGACTACCTTATCCGGCGTGAAGCCAAATTTTTTCAGAAGCTCTTTCAATGGAGCCGAGGCTCCAAACGTTTTCATGCCGATAATTTTGCCAGTGGGGCCGACATATTGCGCCCATCCAAAAGTGGAAGCCTGCTCCACGGCGACTCGTGCCTTCACTTGTGGCGGTAACACTTTGTTCCTGTAGGCCTCATCTTGATGCTCAAAGATGTCCCACGAAGGCATGCTAACCACGCGTGCTTTAATGCCCTCGGACTTAAGTTGTTCGTAGGCGTCCACGCACAAGGAAATCTCACTACCGCTGCCCATCAGGATGACTTGTGGCAGCCCGTCGGACGTGTCGGCCAGGATATAAGCGCCTTTGGCCACTCCCGACGCGGAAGCATACTTCGATCGATCCAGTGTCGGCACATTTTGACGTGTGAGCACCAACGCGGCTGGCTGTTCGCGAAGCCTCATGATCACTCTCCACGCCTCTACTACCTCATTGGCATCCGCGGGACGCAGCAATACCAGTCCCGGAACCGCCCGCAGTGAAGGAAGCTGCTCCACAGGCTGGTGTGTGGGGCCATCCTCGCCGAGCCCGATGGAATCGTGCGTGAAAACGTATATGACGGGAAGCTCCATGATGGACGCCAAACGAATGGCAGGCCGCATGTAATCGCTGAAGTTGAAAAATGTACCGCCAAAGGGCCGCAGTAGCGAAAGAGCCATACCGCTCAACGCGGCACCCATGCCATGTTCCCGGACGCCAAAATGAAGATTCCGGCCGCCATAGTCACCAGCCTGAAAATCGCCCGCGCCTTCGAACTTGAGAGTGGTTTTGTTGGAAGTTGCAAGGTCCGCTGATCCGCCGATCAACCACGGCACATTTTGCGCCACCATGTTGAGAACCTTGCCAGAACTTTCGCGGGTTGCTATACCTTTTGCATCCGCGGGAAATGTCGGCAGATTCTTGTCCCATCCATCCGGCAGTTCGTGGCGCTGCATGCGATTGAGTTGATCCGCGAGATCTGGATATTTTGTGCCATATTCGTCGAACCGTCTCACCCACTGCTGATGCAGTTCCGAGCCACGCTTCCCGATTCCTTCGCGGAAGTGTTCGCGTACTCCGCCCGGCACCAGGAACTTGGCATCTTCAGGCCAGCCATAGAGCTTCTTCGCCAGCTTAACTTCTTCTTCGCCCAGCGGTTCGCCATGAGCTGCACTGGTGTCTTGTTTGTGCGGAGCGCCGTAGCCGATATGAGAATCAACAATGATTAGAGTAGGACGATCTTTGGTCCGCAGAAAATTGCGGTAGGCGTCGCTGAGCATCTCCAAATGGTTGGCATCGGTCACGTGAGTGACGTTCCATCCATACCCCTGGAAACGTAATCCCACGTCCTCGCTGAAAGACCACTCAGCGGGACCATCCAGAGTCACGTGATTGTTGTCGTAAATCCAACACAAGTTAGGGAGTTTCAGATGACCAGCCAGCGATGCTGCTTCGCTGGCTACGCCTTCCATCATGTCGCCATCGCCACACATCGCATACACGTTGTAGTCAAAAAGCTCGAAGCCGGGACGATTGTAATTTGCCGCCAGCCACATGCCGGCCATCGCCATTCCAACGCTATTGCCTACACCTTGGCCCAATGGCCCGGTTGTAGTTTCTATACCAGAGGTCAAGCGATATTCGGGGTGTCCCGGCGTCTTGCTGTTAATCTGCCGGAATTTCTTGATGTCGTCCAAAGTGACGGCGAATTCATCCCGCTGCTCATATTTGGAATTCACCGCACGGACGCCGGCCAGGTAAAGTAGTGCATACAGCAGCATGGAGGCATGGCCATTCGAAAGTACGAAACGGTCGCGATTGGGCCAGAGCGGATCTTGCGGGTCGTAACGCAGGAACTGCTGCCACAAACAATACGCAACAGGCGCCAGCGCCATGGGGGCGCCCGGATGTCCCGAGTTCGCCTGTTGCACGGCGTCCATGGCCAGGGTGCGGATAGTGTTAACGCTTAGCGTGTCCAGTTGCTTACTGGTCAGCAAAGTCTGCTCGCTTGCCACCATAGGCGTGTCCCTTTCGATGGCATCCGGCCGGTAGGAAACGCGACGGATGCACAAGGCGGATCGCTGGAAGATATGACAGAACCCGCAACGGGTTCTCTTCAATCAGTTTACCAAGTTCTGCTAAGACGCGCCTCCGGCCGGAACGGATTCAGCACGGCACGTCGAAACGCCTCCCTTTATCGGATGATGAGACCACGGGGAGGATTCAAAGGGTGGTTTGAAACGCGAAACGTTGTGGATCAGGAGAAGACTAGCGCTTCATCTGCGCCAAGTATCCATGCTCGCTGGAATAGCCCTTGGTGGTGGTTTCGACAAATTTCAGGAATTCGCGCAGGCTCTCTCGCTCAGTGGATTCCATTTGTGCAAATCGGATACGAATGCCGAAGGTAGGATTGCTCTTGGTGACAACGCCGTTAAGGATGATGCCTTTCACCCAGATTTTGCCATTGGCCACCCACAGACCCACTTCCACAGGGACACCGCTAGGGACGGGAGTGGCGGTTTCCACAAATGATCCACCCAGGCTGGTGTTCGATAGATTGCCCCAGATCGGTGTGGCCGAGCCCTGCACTCTCAACTCCACCGCTACAAAGCATTTCATCCGGGGATACTGTCTACGGTCCTGTCCCCAGGATGGTGTAAAGATGTCTGGTTCAAAAGGAGGTGAGGCTTCGGGCGAGGTTGCCACGGGTGCGGCTAGGGATCCAGTCGAAGCTTTCCCCCGTCCTTGAGCGGCGACCGTACTTCCTGCGCCGCCCTTAATCTCCCGCATGGCCTCAAACAGGGCCTGGTCGCGCTTCTCGGGCGAAGCATCGCGATAAGTCTGGAGCAGCTTTCGGAGATGCTTTACCACGTCGGGATCGGACAGAAGCTGAGTCCAGTCCGCCCCCCGCGCAGAGGTTTTGGCGTCGCTCATAGGGTTGAACGAAAAAAGGCAGTCATCGCCCTGCATCAGTGTGAACGCGCGGATGCTTCATAGCAAGATGACGATGGTTACTTTCGTCAGTAACGCGGAAGAGAGTTACTTTTCCGAGGGTCAAGCTAGAGCCTCGTCCCCTGCGCAAGTCAAATGAACGGCCCAATTGAACCTGCTCACTTCCGTGCAGCGAAAACCGCGACCAACGAGAGGACACTTATTAAGATCGGGAACCAAACCTGAGAAACCCAGGGCACGGGTATCAGGAACAGCACGTCCAAATCTTTGAGTGATGATGGCCAGCGAACGGTGGCCCACAGGCCCGCATAGTACATGAGATCCCAGATTGCGAACGTCCACAAGAAGATTGCACAACGTTCTCTTGTCCCAATCCCGCCGAGCAATGCCACTGTCGTCAGCATGACCATAGTGGCCACCTCACGAAAGACTTCAATCTTGAGTAGGCTTTCTGGAAATTCGCTAATGGATTTTTCTTGCTCATAACTTTCAGCCGAGGACCGGCGAATGTCTGACAATGTTCCGTGATAGCCCGGGAGCAAACCGGTTGCCGCCCGTAAATAAATGACTACCGAGGATTCCACGAAACCAAAAGCGCCCGCAAAAACCGCCAAGAGAATGAGCTGCCGCCCACTTATCACCAGACGCTTTCCTCTCCACACCGCCCAGGCGATAAACGGAATCAGAGCGAGCAGGTTGACCCACCAAGGCTGTGCCAGCGCTTTGAGGTGTTGCATTCTCCGTGAATCATAAACTGGCGGAGACTTTTGTCTACCTGAGCCCAGTTTCTTATCTACAGGATTCAATGTATGGACCAGAGTAGAAGCTTAAGTCAGTCTTCCAGCGCAGGTTCTACTCTGGTTTTGGAGGACATAATGCTGAACCTTTTCAGGATTTTGGTTGCGGACGATCATGAAGTCGTGCGGCACGGGTTGCGCTCCCTTCTGGAATCTCAACCGAACTGGACGGTATGCGGCGAGGCCTCCGACGGAGGCGAAGCGGTGGTCATAGCAATCGAGATGAAACCAGATCTGATGGTTCTCGATATTGGCATGCCCAAGCTCAATGGACTGGAGGCAACCCGTCAAATCCTGGCTTCGCTGCCGACAGCAAAAGTGCTTATTTTGTCACTCTATGAGTCCGAACGGATGATCCAGGAAGTTCTGACATCGGGCGCACTCGGTTATCTGCTGAAGTCCGATGCATCCCGATATCTGGTCAAAGCCGCTGAAGCATTGAGGAATGGCAAAACCTTCTTCACGCCCCGATTTGGTCACCTTATCGTGGATGCAAGCCTGCGTCCGCATGGTGCTATGAACGCATCGTCACCTTCGGTGATCAGTTTGACGGCTCGCGAACGTGAGGTCGTGTATCTGCTCGGGGCGGGCAAGAGTACGAAAGAAGTCGCCGTGGCATTGGATATGGCGGTAAAGACGGCAGAGACACATCGTGCCCACATTATGCATAAGCTGAACCTTCACTCCATCACCGACCTGGTCCTGTATGCTGTCCGTAACGGAATTGTTACCACGCCTGGACCTGCACGCGAGCCGGTTGACAGAGGTAATGGGCATTGCGAGCCATCGACTTTGGCAGCCGCTATTCAGGAAACTAGTATTCCCCCCGCAGAATGCTGAGGTGCCCCCCAGCACCTTCATTTTGCGGTAACGTTGCCTTCGCGGCAGTAGTTGCGGCAGTAGTTAAAGATGAGCGTATGACGGAGATCAGCCCTTCTTGACTGCCGGTTTTGCAAGCAATTAAGATGGTCGGTTGAGGCGCATACCTCTGGCTCGGCAAGGTTAATACGAATGTCGAAGAGTGTTGTGCTTTCCTCACGAATCTTGAGCCGTGCCTGGGCGCAGTATGCATTTGCGCTGTTGGCTACGGCGATTGCGGTTCTCGCCCGCTTCGCATTGAATCCCGTTCTTGGCGACTACCTGCCCTATATTACTTTCTTTCCGGTGGTTGCCTTCTCGGCCTGGTACTGCGGCGTCATTCCATCCGTCCTTGTTATTATTTCTTCGCTAATTGCGGCCCAGTATTGGTTCATCCCGCCTCCCCACTCGCTGCATGTTCTCAACACGGAACAACTC
>Ga0209160_1004703_pt1 | contig 10880 bp, 17 predicted proteins | sample GraSoiAngelo_153_FD_186167 | JGI IMG/M metagenome (GOLD analysis project Ga0209160, IMG submission 186167) | Grasslands soil microbial communities from the Angelo Coastal Reserve, California, USA - 14_1009_12_40cm (SPAdes) (version 2) | ecosystem: Environmental > Terrestrial > Soil > Grasslands ...
ACCGACCCTTCGGCACGCGGTCCGCTGTAGCCGAGCGGAGCACGTCATGCCTTGCCCCTCCAGGGTATCTCCGGAACTCGCCGCCACGCGAGACGCCACGCCCGCAGATCACACCAACTCCCCCCGTGCGCTTGCGCCGGGCGTGGCGGGGTGGCTGGGCCGTAGGTCCAGACGGGCCCCCGCCGCGCCCGAGCGCGAAGCGCCCCCGGGTGGGCTTGTTATATGTGCCATAACGCGCCGCGCGACCACGTTCGCGCTGGTTGGCGAGGTGGTCTCCGGTGGGTGAGACACAGGCAGGGGCATTGGCGGGTGTGGTCACCGACGAGTCGGTGGCTGAACTGCTTGATTCGGCGTGGCGGCCGAGGTTCCCAAGTCCGGACATGGTGCACGCGGCTGCTGCGATGCTGCCGGCTGATGGGCGGGAGCAGGGCAGAGAAGGCCCGACATGGCGTATCCGGGTGACCCCAGGTGTGGTTGGTGTTAGCACGCGGGATGAGGCGCGGTACGAGCGAACACAGGAACGGTTGCGGGCTGCTCGGCGAGCCACTGTGGACGCCATGACGACATGGTTGGCCAACGGCGAGGAGGTGCCGGAGCGGACGCCGTGCCGGGAGATCACTGGGTGGTCGCGTAAGTCGCGGGCACGGATGTGGGAGACCCTGGCGTCATTGGACTACACGCCGATGTTTCAGGATCGAACGCGGTTACCTGCGATGGTGACCCTGACGTACTCGGGTGACTGGCTGACAGTTGCACCGGATGGCCGGACCAGCAAAGAGCACTTCGAGGCGTGGCGTAAGCGGTACGAACGGGCATTCGGCGAGCGGTTGCTGTGCGTGTGGAAGCTGGAGTTCCAGGGGCGCGGGGCACCCCACTATCACGTGTACATGAGCCCGCCTCGGCATGCCGCGAATGACGGCCGGTACTTCAAGCAGTGGCTGTCGGAGACCTGGGCGGACGTGGTTAGTCACCCGGATCCGGAGGAGCGCCGCAAGCACGTCCTGGCCGGAACGGGTGTCGACTACGCGGAAGGGCTGAGAGCTACCGACCCACGTCAGATTGCGACGTATTTCAGTAAGCACGGCAGCTTCTCAGCGAAGGAGTACCAGAACTGTGTGCCGGCGGAGTGGCGGCAACCGGGCAAGGGGCCAGGTCGTTTCTGGGGCTACCGGGGCTTGGAAAAGGTCCAAGCTGCACGACAGGTGAGCCCAGGAACGGGCACGACGGCTGGTCGCGTGCTGCGCCGCTGGTCACATGCGCAACGGGTTACACACCAGACCACCCGGCCACGGGTGCGGGGTGGCCGGGTGGAAAGCAAGTACGGCGAGGTGATTGGGCTTGCTGGCGCGTACTTGGTGGAGTCGCGTCGGACCAGGTATCGCAAGAGCCGTACCCGTGCGGTGCGTTGCCGCAACGGTCGCGGCTGGGTCATGGTCAACGACGGACCGGCGTTCGCGGTCGCGCTGGCGGTCGCGTTGGCTCAACAGCGGGAAGACCAGCAGCGCGAACAGGACCGGCGAGAGCTGCAACGCATCGGAGTCTGGGACAGCCCGGTCGCCCGGGCCCGCAGGCTCCAGCCAGGCCCACGCCGTGATGCACTGCTCGCCAGGCTGGAAAACCGACCGCACCTATCACCGAGGCGGCAATAGCGCGAGGCGTAGAGGTAGCTGCGGCAGGAATGCCAGCGAGTCCGCAGAAGGAGGGTGACGGGTCGTGCGCAGACGTCCTGTCGATATCTGAGGGCTCAGCCCTCAGTATATCTCCGGACATCGCGCGTCCCGGTGAGCGGCGGGATTACGGAACGCCGCGGGACTCGGAAAGTCGCCCGGGGACTCACCCTGGAGCGCCATGCGTTCCGTTGGAAAGCAACGGAACGGCGTTGCAGGAAGTCGGAAACTAACGGAAAGCAGCGTGCGTAGCCGGCGAACGTTCCTGGTATCTCAGTATCTACTGATATACTGATGTGGAAATAAACGGAGGTGTCTGCCGGGTGATCGTGATAGCGGTGGTGAACCTGAAGGGTGGCAGTACCAAGACCACCACGAGCGCGTTCCTCGCGCACGCTTTACACGAGTCCGGTCTGCGCACCCTGGGTGTGGACGCAGACGGCGAGAACGAGAGCTTGCTGTCTTGGCAGGAGACTGCGGAATGGTCGCTGCCGGTGGTCGGTATGCCGGTAGCCAACTTGCACCGGCAGCTTCCCGGCGTGGTCGGTGACAGGTACGACGCGGTGGTGATCGACACTCCCCCGGTGAAGGAACGGCGGGGCATCGTGCTTTCCGCTGTGCGTTTGGCTACGCATGTTCTGTTTCCGATGGCGCCGACCGGGATGGAGTATCAGCGGCTTCCCGCTGTCCGGGAGCTTGTGAACGAAGCGGTTGAGCTGCGTGACGGGGACCGGCCTGTCACGGCTGTGCTGCTTACTCGCACAGTGCCCGGTGCAGCGTCCACCGGAACGTACCGCGATCTGGTGCGCGAGGACGGCTATCAGGTTCTTGCCGCCACGGTCGGCAGGCTCGAACGGTTCGCCCAAGCGTATGGACAACCGATCAGCAACGCGCTGAACAGTGCATACGGTGACGCATGTACTGAACTACTGAGCATCGAGGGGGTTCCGGCATGACGAGCCAGGCGGAGAAGCTTCGGCAGCAGGCAGAGAAGATCCGCCAACGGCAGGCGGCCGCCGCGACCGAGACTGAGCCTCACGTGGCGACTCCTCGTCGTGGTGCTGCTGCTCCGCTATCGCGGCCGGTTCGTCGTACCGTCGATCTCTCGCCGTCCCACCATGCCCAACTTGCTGAGTGGTGCACGGAAACTGCTCGGCAGCTCGGTCGAGCCCGTGTTACTGGCCAGGATGTGCTGCGAGCTCTCGTCGCTCGGGTGCTCACCGATGAGACTTTGGCGCGCAAGATCCGTGCTGATCTGAGGTCCGAATCTCAGTAAATACTGATCTACTGAGCATCTCGGTCACGATTCCCACGTGGCGTTCCCATCGGCGTCTCACCATGCACGGCCGTTCCGTCACGCAATCGGAAAATAGCCCTTGCGTCACACCGCAGTGTGACGGTATGAATAGTCTCCGGACATGCGTAACGCTGCGGAGGTGGGTTATGAGTGATCGCAGGTGCACCAACTGCGGCAACACGCTGCCGGCTGGGGTAACCGGCCGACGCAGGTACTGCGCGCCAGCCTGCCGGCAGGCCTATCACCGGATGCGCCACGCCGGTCGAGCCGTCGAACGACCGGCGCCGGATGCCGCCCAACTTGCCACTCTGGACCAGGTGCTGGCCGCCACCGCCGGCGAGCTCGCCCGGCTTGCCTACGCATGCACTGAAGCAGAATCAGCGCCGGCCAGCGCCGCCCGCTGCCGCTACGTCGACCGGATCACCGCCCTGGCTGCCGATGTCGTGCACGCTGCGGTGGACCGGGACCGGGCCGCCGGCCTGAGCTGGTCGGAGGTCGGGGAGTGGCTGGGGTTGCATCCCGACACCGCCCGCTTCCGCTACGGCGGCCAGACCGGTGGGAACCGGGTCAGGGTCGGCGAGTACTCGCCGGCCACCGCGACCTCTGGCACGGAGCAGGTGGCGCCCCCGTTTACGGCATCCCCGCTGCGGGACCTCGCCGAGCAGACTGAGCACAAGCCGGCCACCGCGACCGTGACACTAACAGCGGAAAAAACACCGGCGACCGTGACGGAACAGGCGACGGCCCCCGGGAGAGGCCCCCGCCTGGTGATGGCCGGGGAAGACATCGACCCGGACACGGTGCGTGTGGAGAAAACGGCGGACTACGACCAGACCGGCCGGTGGCAGGTGCTGGCCGGAAGCGCCGACGACCCGGTGCGGGTCGGGTTTGTCGCCAAGTCGTCCTTGCACCGGGCATGGCAGGCATCGACGGCTTGGCTCACCAACATCCCTGGCCAGTCCCGTACGCGACAAGACGCGGTCATCCAGCTCCTGTTGCACGTACAAAGCCGCCGCAAGAGCCGTCGATGAGGGTGGCTGAACAGCTGAAATGCCGACGTTTGTACCTGGCAAATTATCAGTATCTACTGAAGTACTGATTTGCTGAGGTTGCGCAGGGTGCGGGGTCGGTGATCCACCGATGCTCGCCTGGCTGACCTGCGCTGACTGTGTTCAGGGCCCCTGAGCCACTATCAGGCTCGGCCGAAAGGCCGCGTTAGCCCACGGCGTTAGCCTGTAGCAGTGCCGGAGTGGGGGCTTGCTCTCGCTTGGGTGTGTGAACTACCTCAAGGCTGTGGACCACTTCAGAACTGTCGCCCCCGGGCAAACCTTCACGGCCACCTCGACGACCCGGCCGTCCGTCAGCCACACGGTCCGCGTCACCTGGGTTAGGACTACTGGTCCCGATCCAGTCAGATTGAGCGCTGCCTTTTCGTCGTCCGAGGCTAGTCGGGAAGTGACCTCTTCTAGGACACGATCCTGATCTGCGCCTAGACGTTCTGCGGCTAGCTCCCGGGAGCCGCCGGTCGACGTCGGTTGGGTCAGCTCTGGCGTGGCGTCGATCACATTGGTTGGGTAGTAGGAACTGGATAGGTGCACAGGAGCCCCGCCACGGCTGACGATCCGACGACGAACGTAGATGGGGCTGCCCGGTTCGACTTCCAGCCTTGTTGCAACTGCCTCGTCTGCACTGACTGTGCCGACCTCCACGATCTGAGAGGTCTCGCCTGTGGACAAGGCTCGTCCGGTAGTTGCCCAACTACGAACTCGCGAGCTGATGTTGCTGCTGCGGTTGTCTGCGACTGCAGTGCCGCCGCCCGTGGTGGCGCGGGTCAGCCCTTCTGTCTTGAGCACCTTGTAGGCGCGGCTGGCCGTCTGTTGTGCAACTCCGAACTCCGCCATGACCTCCCGCAGTGTTGGTAGCCGGTCGCCAGGCGCCAAGGTTCCCGTCTCGATCTGCCTGCGGAAATGGGCGGCAAGGTCGGCGTATCCGGTCACGTGTCTTCCTCCGCTCGACGTGAGCGGTGTGTCTGCCGCTCTACCTACAAGGGTAGAGCAAGTCGGACTTGCATCACTAGACGATGTAGTGCAAGATGGTCTTGCGTCACGTAGACGTAGGTCAAAAGTCAAGATTGCTCTACATCGTCTAGTGCAAGCCGGGGGGCATCCCCAACGAGCCGAGGGCTGGAGTGCCCGTCGAGGGAGATGGCTGGGTGTTCACGAACTTCAGGATCGATCAGGAGTCTGTACCCGGGGGAGGGGTTGCCCATCGTCGTGCCGTTGCTTGTGGGATTCCGGTGCGCGCTTCTAGCTGCCGCCATGAGCGCAGTTCGCGGTGCAACGCTGCGATCACAGCGCCCCCCCAGCGACTGTTATCGACTCGCCGCTGCATTGCGACGCGCGCTGCCTGCACTAGGTCCTCGACGGGGTCGCCCGTACGACGGTCAGCTGGAAGCAGTTCGTCTAGAGCCTCCCGCTCCCCAGGTGTGGGCTGTTTTGTCATGTCAGCCAGTGTGTCACATCCGGCACGTGCCATGGTTGACACAGAGTCTGTGGTGTGTCATATTTGACACGTGCCACTTATGGCACACCGAGTAAAGGCCAGAGATGCCTACCGAGGGAGATGGTCAAGTGTTCACGAACTTCAAGATCGATCAGGCTGCGACCTTCGCTGGTGTGGCCTTCCTGGCGTCCGAGCCGAAGCTCAAGTTCGGCAGCCAGACGGATCAGGAGTGCATGAAGGACGGCACGCCGAAGTGGAACGTGCAGGTTGTGGCCGGGTTCCGTGACCAGTTCGGGAAGATTCAGAACGAGGTTCTGAAGATCGGTGTGGCCTCTCACAAGAACCCCGGTGCGGACCTGGCTCCGTACACCCCGGTGCAGCTTGTGAACTTCGAGCTGGGCGTGATGGAGAAGACCAAGCGCCACCCGGAGACCGGCGAAGAGCGGGTCATTGGGGTGCAGGTCTGGTACCGCGCCAGCGAGATCCGTCCGACGTCCGTGACCCGGGCCGCGTAGCGGTTCGCGTGGGGTGCCCGCTGTCGATATCTGGCAAGACTCCTCAGCGGGCACCCCTTGACCATCGAAAGGTAAGGAGAGCAAGGGGTTATGAATGCCACTAACGCCGGGATTGGCTTGCTGCTTGCTGCCGCTGCGACGACCGGGGGCGCTGCTAGCTGCCAGCCTGAGGGTACTCATGCCCAGCCTGTGCAGGGTAAGTCGCCGTTGCACTCGACCTATGTTCCTGCGTCCGCCTCGGACGTGGGTCGGTCAGGTTGGTACGTCATTGGGGGTTTTGACCACGATCCGAACGCTGTCGGTGTGATCGCTTCGCGTGACTGTGACGACGACTCACATGGTTGTCCTACCACGTACACGATTGCGTGTGGGCGGGGCAGAGACGCCGATGGAGAACCGGTCGAGTGGCGGGATCAGCCGATTACGGCGGCCCAAGCGAAGCGCGATTACTTAGCGAATTCGCCTTGTCCAGCGTTTGGCAGGTAGTCATGAGTAGGACACAGGGATTGAACTGGTCGTCTGTCGTCCCGGCGTTAGTGGCAGTGGCGCTGGGTGGCATTGGCGCGTCGGCGGGGTTCACGCACACGCATGACTGGGCCGACGCTCACGGGCAGCACGGCTGGCTGGCATGGGCAGACGCGGTAGTGATCGAAGGTTTGGCGGTAGTCGCTGGTTTCGAGCTTCACCGAGACCACGCCGCCGGACGTCGTGGTCGGGCTGCGTTACTGCCGCAGTTCGTGCTCGTGCTGGCGTTCATCGTGCAGATGACAGCGCAGGTCGCCCAGGCTGAGCGGTCCTTCGCTGGCTGGCTGCTTGCCGCGATGCCGGCCTTGGGGTTCTTGATCGTGGTGAAGCTGCTGATGCGCAGGCTGCCGAGCCGTGCAGGAGTGGTCTCGGCCGTTTCGGCTGAGGAGCTGGAGCTAAGTAGCGAACTGCAGCTGCAGCGACCTGTGGTTGAGATGCCGGTGACGCCTGCGATGACTTGGCTGCCGGTGTCGGTGCGGGAAACCGTGGCTACTGCCGCGCAGCGCGCGCATGGCCAGGGTCGAGAGCTCACTACGGCCGACTTGCGGCAGCTGGTGAGTCTGCCGGATCCAACGTTGACGGATCTGGTTACTGAGCTGAACACAGCGGTGAATAACCGCCGGGTGAGTCACTGATACCGACAGAGAGGAGCGGTAAATGCAGATTCAGGCAGTTAACCGCAGGGCGCGTGAGAACTACGGCGCGTTTTGGGGCGCGCTGCAACTTGTTGACGAAGCGCTCAACCACGTTGAGGTCCTGTTAAAGCGCTTGCCGGATGAGTCACCGGACCCGAGTAATTGGCGGGTGCCAGAGCCGGACGAGATCCGTGGTGCTCATGTTAAGTCTGACCGCGCTTTGGAGGTGCTGGCGAAGTCGGCCAAGCGTTGGGAGACGGAGCTTGTATCACGAGCATGGCGGCACTGAACAGTACCGGGACGTCAGTACTTCAGTATCTACTGAAATGGAAGGGTGGTCGGATGGCTCGTACTGAAGTCGACCGAGTGCTAGACGAAGTCGACAACGCGATGAAGAACCTGAAGGAATCTATGCGGGGGATCCCGTTCCGTCGTTGCGGATTCAAAAGCAAGCACGATGAACTAGCCCGTGCGGTTGCCACGTTGACGGTCAACTTGGATGCGGGACGGTCCCTAATTACGTAAATAGCGCGGGGTGCCCGCTGTCGATATCTGGCAAGACTCCTCAGCGGGCACCCCTTGACCACCGAGGGGTAGTCGTGAACAAGGGTACGTGCTCACCTGCCTGGGAATGGCGTGCCGCTGGCTGGGCATGCCGCCACCCGCTGATGACAGCTGCTCCTGCTGCTCTCGGAGCGGGAGTCGTGGAGCTTGGCGCACCGACGATGGGAGGCATTGTCGGTGGTGCCGCGCTTGGTCTGACCGGCTGGTACCGGGGACACCCAGCCACGTTTGAGCCGATTATCGGCATGCGGCTTCGGTCGCTTCGGCGGCGTTGGCTGACGTACGTGGGTCGACGTTGGGCCGACGTCATGCACGATTGTGAACTGGCTACGGCGAACCGGCGCACGGGCCAGGTCCGGGTGCCCAGGATTATCAGGGTGCGGTCGGCGACACCGACGCTAGACACGATCTACGTGCGGATGCTGCGCGGCCAGCACGCCGGCACCTATACCGACAGGGCAGAGGCACTGGCCGATGCGCTGCTGGCCGAACGCGTCGCGGTGACCCGGCTGAAGCCCGGCGTTGTGGCACTGACCGTGGAACGGGGCAACCCGTTTACCGCGGTGACCCCTGCGGCCGATATTCCGGAAACAGCAGCAGATGTCGACCTCACTGCTCTGGAGTTCGGCGAGGACGAGTACGGCGGTGTCTGGACGGAAAACCTCACGGGCGGCCGGCACTTCCTCGGTGTCGGGGCAACCGGCTCGGGCAAGTCGGGGCTGCTGTGGCAGCCGCTACGCGCGGCCGGTCCAGCGATCCGTGCAGGAATCGTGCGTGTCCGAATGATCGACTTGAAAGGGGGGATCGAAACCCAGGCTGCGGAAAAGCTGTTCTACCGGCACGCCACCGACGTCAAATCGGCTCTAGACGTGTTAGAGGAACACCGCGACGACATGAAGGCAGCCCAGGCGCGCCTACGGAAGGCTGGTCTGCGGAAGTCCGCACCGAGTGTGGAAACCCCGCTGGACTGGCTGATGGTCGATGAGTTCGCGATGCTGTCGTCTCTGGCCGAGGGTAAGGACGTTCGGCGAGCGACTCAGCTGCTAGCCGAGATCTTGACTCAAGGACGCGCTACGGGCGAGACCGTGTGTGCCTACCTGCAAGAGCCGGACAAGAACACCAATCCCCTGCGGGAACTGTTCCCGGTGCGGGTGTGTCTGCGAGTGACTGACGACAAGCACGTGAACATGGCGCTTGGTGACCGGATGCGCGAGCGGGGTGCTCTGGCTGACCAGATCCCGATGGATGACGAGCACACGGCGATCGGGTTTAAGGCACACCGCAAGAGCCGCACACCGGTGCGAGTGCGCGTCGGCCTGGTGGAGGACAAGGACGTCACCGAACTGGCCAGCACCTGTGCACCCCAGCCGCTAGCTGAGGTCACTCAGCTGCCGACCGCCCGAGAGGGGGTGTCGGCATGAGCGGGTGCGCAACGTGTCGAGCAGTGCGCTGCATGCTTGCTGCGATCATCGTGGTAGCGGCGTTGGATGGCTTGGCGCGGCTGGCCGGCGAGGCCATGAACAACCGTGTGGTGTGGCCGGTAGCGACTCTGCTGCTGGTCCTGGTCCTGATCCGGGTGCTGCGCAACATCGCTCAGGACTGGGCGATAGAGATGCGCTACCGCTGGTGGTGGTTGCGGTGAGCGCTACGACTCTTGTCTCGTTTGTTGATGCCGTGGTGTTAGGGGCCGGGTGGTTGTTCACTGCGGGCCTGGTTGTGCGACTGCGGTGTCGGCTGCACACGGACGGACTCACCGGGTTGGCTAACCGCGACGGTCTAATCCAGGTGTTTAAACGTGCGTGCCGGAGTCACGCGGCGGCAGTGGGAGTGCTGTTGCTAGATCTGGACAAGTTCAAGCAGATCAACGATCAGCATGGTCACGCGGCCGGCAACATCGTTCTGCGACACGTTGCCGCTCAGCTCGGTGCGGTCATCAAACGAGGTGAGCTAGCGGTACGGCTGCACGGTGACGAGTACGTGGTGTTGTTGGGCCGGTTGCCGATCGGGCAGGCCGGAATGCAGGCCGCCGACGAACGCGCGGCCACCGTCGCGGCTGCGGTCGCCTGCCCGGTTGTTATCGACGGCGCGCTGGTTCGTGTGTCTGCCAGTGTCGGTGTTGCTGTCTGTGCACGCGCGCATGCTGATCTTTCCGGGTTGCTACGGGCGGCTGATCAGCGCATGTACGCCCGTAAACGTGCTACTGCCGCGACGGGCCATGCCGTGGGAGCGGACGGGGGTGGCCGGTGATGGCATCCCTGTTTCCAGCAGAGCCTGCTCAGCCGGCAGACGGCACTAGGCGCCCTATCAGGTGCACGCCCATCAGGTCAGTCACCCGACCGCAGCGTGACCGCGGCGGCAGGATCGAGTCAGGCCAGGGTGCGGCCGGCGAGCGGCAGGTCACCAGCGATATGGACCTGGTGCAGGACGTCATCCGGGCAGCTGTACAACCCGGCTACTTCGTTAGCCTGCGCGGCCAGTACGTGTTCCGTGTCGACGGACCCCAGCTGGCGCAAGCTTGCCCCCGGTACGAGGCGGACGCGGTACACCAGCTGCTAGACAGTGGCTGGCTCACCCTCGGCGGCAGGTGCTACACGGTCACCTGTGACACCGACACGGTTGAGGTGAACGAAGTCCTAGTACCGAAGAGGACCAGGGCGACCGCCTCACGGTGGGCTGCACTCCGACCGACGAGGGGTCGGTGACCCCCACGAGGGGGCTGCTCTGCCATCCCGTTGACCTGGTGCCGCCAGATCACTCCCAGCCAGGGGCGCAACATCCGTCCACAACGGACACCCGAAATGCCAAGCTTGCGCCCCTGGCTGGGAGTGATAGGTACCAGGTTGGGCAACGGGATGGCAGAGCGTTTAGCCCCCGAAACCGCAACCGGCCTGCGGTCCCGGCCATCCCGGAGACCTGCCCGTCCGGCGAGGACATCTTTTTTCGTTTCCCGGCGCGCCTCCCCCGATTGGCCGACGATCACCGGGAAGATCAGACCAGTCCTATCGCCCAGACAGGCCGCAGAAATGCGGAAGGGCCGGTGTGTCCAGCACCGACCCTTCGGCACGCGGTCCGCTGTAGCCGAGCGGAGCACGTCATGCCTTGCCCCTCCAGGGTATCTCCGGAACTCGCCGCCACGCGAGACGCCACGCCCGCAGATCACACCAACTCCCCCCGT
>Ga0209160_1004705_pt1 | contig 10878 bp, 13 predicted proteins | sample GraSoiAngelo_153_FD_186167 | JGI IMG/M metagenome (GOLD analysis project Ga0209160, IMG submission 186167) | Grasslands soil microbial communities from the Angelo Coastal Reserve, California, USA - 14_1009_12_40cm (SPAdes) (version 2) | ecosystem: Environmental > Terrestrial > Soil > Grasslands ...
CGTGACCCTTCGCGTCGTGCAGCGCCTTGAGCACCGTCGGCCATTGGAATTCATAGAACGCGCCCTTCAAGCCGAATTTCTCACCTTTGGCGCGCTCGATGAAGGAGATGATGCCCTCGATCAGGCCGCGAGACAGCCAGTCATACGCGCCCTGACCGACTTCGTTCGGCGGGCGATTCAAGAACCGGCGCGCATATTCCTGCGATGCGGCGGCTCCACGATTGAAGTGGATGGTGTGATCGTCGGTGATGCTCTCGGTCGTCACCGTCACGCTCACCGCGGTGCCCTGCTTCATCGATCCGGGCTTGCCGGTCATCGCGACGACGGTGTACGTGTACGTGTAGCCAGGCTTGGCGCTGTAGTCGGCCCACTGAAACGTCTGAAACGGATGCTCGAGGCTCGAAAACTGCTCGCCCGCGGCGGGATGGGGCTCGACGCTGGCGAACGTCTTCATCCCTTTCATCCAGAAGGTTTCACCCTCGGTTTTGTCCTCGCGCTGGATCGCGAAACCGCGAAGGCCGGCTCGAAGTGGATCGTCGACATTCAACCCCAGCACTACCACGTAGGATCCCGCGATGGCGTTCACTGTTAACCCGCCGGCCACTGTTCGTACGCGCATTGCCGACCTCCTGGTGCAGGCAGTCCGCCCTCGGGGATTCTTCGCGTCCGCCGCCGGGCGTGGCACGACCATCGGCGACGGGAGTGTGAGTGTCAATAGATGGAGCTGCTGATCTCGGGGAGGACCCAGCAGCAGCCTTGTCCAACCCGGGTCTGCCATTTCCGAGGAATGGACCTTGCGGACTCCTCCCCGACCGCTGAGACCTTTCCCAAGATTTTCGGGTGGAGGCCGGGAATGCCGTGCTGCTCCGTGATGAGTCGCTGTGACCTCTTGCAGCTACTCGCAATCGGCGCGCGCCGTCGGGTAAGCTTGCAAGAACGCCTTTCACGAGCTCTCCGGCGCAACTGCCGTCCCGCAGCCGGTGGTTCCAGCCGAAAGGTTCTGAAGCTAGTCCCCGAAGTCGGGCGAGCCGGGCTCGAGTTTCATGTGGCGGGAAACGAAAGGGGTTAGCGGCCTCAACGTCCGCTAACCCCTCGTTCTTCATGGTTGCGGGGGTCGGATTTGAACCGACGACCTTTGAACGTAGGGTTGCTGTGATACGCACGAAGCTCTTCTTCCGTCCGATGAGAGAACCCACATCTCGAAGACGTTCGAGAATGATGGCCAGTTGATAACAGCCCGAGTAGCGACATCGAGGAGCTCACGCCGAAGTCCATTTCGGCGGCGCAAGGTGCGCCAGGCAAAGGCCCACCCGACCTTGAGCCCCGTCAAGAGAAGGTAGAACTGCGTGACGCCCTGCTCCTCGCCGTACCGATGCTCCTCGGTGCGGCATGCGCGGCGATCCAACGATTCGAGGTAAGAGATACGGAGCGGATGCTGGTGGCGGCGGGGTTTCACATGCGCCTCGCGGATACGCCTGAGCCGCAGGAGGATCTTCGGTCGATGCCGCCGTATCGGATCGTGAGCCGAACCAAAGACCACAACGTCGTGTACATGTACGCAGATCCCGACAATTGCCACTGTGTCTATGTCGGAGAGCAAGAAGGAGTATTCCGAGTACGAGCGTCGCATGGCGGAGAGGGAAATCACTCAGCGCACGGCAGGAAAAGCAGGAGGGGCGCCGTGAACACCCTGCACCGCTGCTCGCCGGGACCGCCGGGGTCTCCCGAGCCAGATTCAAGTACATTATCGAGCAGCTGCGACCTCGACTGCGAAGCCGTCAGGCGGCAAATGTAACCGTTCTGACGGCGACTGGATGAACGTCCATCGCCGCAATTCGACCAATTTCGTGGCGCCCGCCGGCCCGCAGAGGATGTGATAGGCTCGCCTACCGTGATGCCATCTGGCCCGCTCTTGAGTACGAGTTCATCGTCGCCGCAGGTGCCGATCCGAGGCACAGACGGTCGCTTCGGCACCGTCGACGAGGTCGTGGGCGCCGCGCTGTTTCTGGCCTCCGACGGCGCGGCATTCATCACCGGCCACACGCTCGCCATCGACTGCGGTACGTAGCGGGCGGTCTGTGGTCGCGATAGATGGCGTCGTCTGGACGAACGGCCCCGGCGGTCTGCCGTTCCTGCGCGTCGAGACGGACCGGTGCCGCGCGCGGCTAACGTCGTACGGCGCGCAGCTCTGTGAGTGGATGCCCGCCGACGAGTCGCCCGTACTCTACGTGAGCCCGCACGCGGTGTTCGCCGCCGGCACGCCCATCCGTGGCGGCGTGCCGATCTCCTTTCCGTGGTTTGCTTCGCATCCGACCGATCCGAGCAAGCCCGCGCACGGCTTCGCGCGAACGCGCACATGGCAGGTCATCGAAGTGACGCGCGAGACCACCGGCGACGTTCGGGTCGTGCTGCGGTTGGAGGCGGACGACGACACGCGCGCGCTGTGGGCCTCAACGTTCACGGTATCGCTGACAGTATCGCTCGGCGCGACGCTCCAAATGACGGCCGCGGTCGAGAATGTCGGCCACGAGGCGGTCGTGTACGAGCTTGCCCTGCACACCTACCTGGCCGTGGGCGACGTCGAAGCGGTGAGCATCCGTGGTCTGGAGGGCGCCCGCTTCGTAGACAAGGTCGACGGCGGCAAGGGCAAAGTCGCGAGCGGCGAGCCGCTGAGGATCGCGGGCGAAACGGATCGCGTCTTTCTCGACACGACGGCGGCGTGCGTCGTCGAGGATCCCGTGATGGCGCGGCGGCTGCGCGTCGAAAAGCGGGGTTCTCACGCCACCGTCGTGTGGAATCCCGGGCGCGACCGCGCGCGCGCCATGCGGGATATCGGCGAGGACGGCTGGCGCGGCTTCGTCTGCGTGGAGACCGCGAACGTCGGCCCGCACGCGGTGCGGCTGGCCCCGGGCGCACGCAGTGCGATGACCGCACAGATCGAGGTTATGCCGCTCGGCTGAGCGCTCGGGCACGAGAGGACGCGGTTCTCCTCGACGAGGTACTCGATGACCTGCTGTTGGTGGCGGTCGACCCATCCAGCGACGATCAGAGCCAGCAGCCGCAAGGGTTAAAGATCGGCCGTCAAACGTCCTACCGACCACAATTATTTCGCGTCTGTACGCGGCACGGCTCGGCCCAGTATTCGGACACTACGGTTTGGGTCGTGACTTGATGGCAGAGCCCAATGTCCGCAAGAGCTCCGGTATCATTTCGGTGGCTCTTCCTTGATCCTCGAGCCACTCTTAGCGACAGGGATGACCCAAATCGGTGTTGAACCAGCTGAAGAGTTGAGCACCGTTGTGTACGGCTCGTTGTTGGAGAGATCTTGGTTGATCCCTCGAAGCGCATCCCTAGCGGAATCAGGAAGGACCACCATCACGTGCGGGCCGATATAGAACCACTCTTTGACTTCAGTCGGATCCTTTGTAGTTGGTGCATTCTGCCCTTGCCGTGCCTCTCCCATTAGCATGTATGACAGGCCAACACGATCGATATTCGGCTTTTCCCCAGCGAGCGTCGCCTTTACCCACTTCATCATCGTTCCATCGACACACATTGGATTGTGCTGAGGCCTCCCGGGAACGTCGGGCATACAAGTCCAACCATTGCTCCCCTGACGAAGCACTCGGCCATGGGGAGGTCCGTCTTTCAGGTTCAGTGGCCAGTCGACTACGGTTGCATGGTCGGTGATACTTGTCGGGCCCGCGCTCAGGGCGTTCACGATTTTCCAGTCATCTGAGTGCGCCGACGTCGTGAATGTCCCGGGTGGCAGCGGAGCCGTTGCGGTCGACAGGTCTTCCGCATGAGCTATGGACGAAATCGCTATAAGCCCGATCGCACCATAAAGCACGCTCTTCGTCATCACCGCCTCGCCCTCCTTTCGCCGGCACCGTGCCCGTGAGCGGCCATTGCATCCCGTTTACACCGGTTGCTTCAACGCAGCGACGTCTATCGGGAGCATGGGTAGGATTTAACGGGGCCCCTTCCGCCGCTCCCTACACAGTTTGCGATGCGTCGGCGAAGGCGACGGTTACACCCCGGAGCACAGGCAGCGGGGTCGTCTTTCTTCATCCCGCCAGTAGTGCCTTCCGGTTCCCGAGGCTCAGGCGCCCACCTGCGAAATGGCCGTAACCCCGCCGTCGATCAGGAAGTCTGCCCCGACGACGTACGCAGAATCGTCCGACGCGAGGTAGACTGCCAGCTTCGCGATCTCCAACGGATCGGCCATCCGCTTGCTTGGATTGTTGATTCGGAGGAGGTCCTTAACCGCCTCGCCCTGCTCTTCGCCGGGGAAGCGACCGAACATCGCCGTGTCTGTCGGGCCTGGGCTTAGGGTATTCACGCGAATCCCGCGGTCCACGAGTTCGGCGCTGAGGATTCGAGCGAGATGGACGACCGCGGCCTTGCAGGTGGAGACGGTCGAGGTTGTCGCCCACCCCTTTCGGGCGCCAACGGACGCATTGATGATCACAGACGAGCCTTGCCTGAGTAGCGGCAAGGCTTTTTGAATCGTGAAGTAAGCCCCTTTGAAATTGACGGCTATGACCTTGTCAAAGCTTTGCTCTGTCACCTCTTCGAACAACAGGAACTCGCTGTAACCTGCATTTACGAAGACGCCGTCCAGGTGCCCGAACTCCCGCTTGATCGTGGCGAACATCGTGTCGAGGTCGGTGAGATTGCTGACGTCCGCTCGAACGGCGAGACTTCCAGCGCCAAGCGTCTCCTTAACCGCCTGCAGTGACCCCTCATTCAAGCCGCAGATGGCGACGCGCGCTCCCTCTCTGTCGAATTCCTGCGCCGCGGCCAGCCCGATCCCGCTGTTGCCGCCGGTGATCAGGATATTCTTGTTCGCTAGTCTACTCATTGTCGTCACTCCAATTTCTTTTCCCGCCACTCCGCGTAAAGCTGCGTAATCGCCGGGCCGATGGTAAATCCCCAGGAAAACACAAAGAAGTTCTTGAATTTCTTCGGCACGACGTACCGGTGCTGTGCCTCTTCCGCCGGCACGCCCGCTTTGAACATCTTGCCCGCTTGCTCGGCGATGTCGTCAAAGACCTCGCGCACCGCGGCGATACCGTGCTGCCCGCAAAGTTGCCCATGCCCCGGCACGAACAACGTGTCCTTGTCCCACGACGCAAAGGTCTTCAGCGTCGCGCGCCACCCGGAAACCGTCGTCTTCTCGTCAAGGCACGCGGGATACCACCCGTTAACCAGTAAATCGCCCGTGTACACCACATTCTGTTCCGGCACGCACACCACCATGTCCGTTCCGGAGTGTCCCGGATACGATTCAATCATCGCAGTCAGTCCGCCCAGCTCGACCTTCTTCGGCAGCTCCGAAGAATCGAGCGGACGATTCGGCACCGTCAGCACGCTCGCCTTCGCAAGCTCGAATACCGTCGTGAACGCATTCAAATCACTTTGCGCGTGCGCGCGCTCCACCTCGGACTTGGCATCCTTCATGCGCTTTTCAAACGGCCCAAGCGCCGCCGCCCGATCGGCTCCCTGGAGCGGCGTGTAGCTATCCACAATTCGCCTCGCCACTGCCGGGTGCGCCCATACCTCGATGCCCCTGGTGCCGTGAAAAGCATTCCCTATTGAGTGGTCGAGATGATGGTGCGTATTTAGCGCCCCCTTTACCGGCGCCTGGCTCACCATGCGCAGTGCGTCCATTTGAAAGGACGCGCCTGCCGGCGTCGCGAATCCTTCCACCAGGAGTGCCGCATCCCACCCCACCAGAAAGCCGCCGTTACACACGGTCGTGTTTCCCTTGGACAGATCGGAAATCGTCGCGTACAGTCCGTTGCCGATCTTCCGCACGGACGCAAAGCCCTTATCGACCAGGGGCGTTTCCGAAACGCGCGCGTCGTCGGCAACATCAGCGAACGGTTGTGCGCTATCCGTCATTGTTTTTCTCCTTTGAAGTATTCGGAATCGGTGGTGGCGCGCACCGGCGATTAACTCGGCGCAGCGCCGTTCGCGGTTCTTCCTCGGCGCGTGGCTCCCGCCTCAGGACGCACGCGTGGCAGAGGGTCATAGTTCACGCCTCACTGGCCCACTTATTGAGCGCGTCGGCGAGTCGTTGGGCCATTCGCGGAGTCATCCCGATCCACTCAACCGGTGTGCCGAACGCAAGGATGACCTTGCCGCCGCTGGCCGTAACAGCGTATCGGAGCTCGCCCTCGTCGTCTGGGGTCAGGGCACCATGGGTGAATCTGCCAGTCTCACCCAGTGGGATGCCCTTGGCTCGCGTCTCCGCTTTCATCGCTTGGATCGTCTCTGCCACCTTTGCTTGTCGCACAAGTTCTGTGAACCACCGGTCCCCTTGGTGTTCATCCCCTTGCATCATGGTCTCCACTTGGGGCGGTCCTCAGCGTAAGTGTTCACCGTCATGCCTTGTCTCCGGACTCATTCCCGCTGTTGACGACCTACACTTGTGCGAAACCGCCGTCCACGAACAACTCCGTTCGCGTGATATAGCTGCTGTCATCGGACGCGAGAAACACCACGGCCTTGGCGATCTCATCGGTTGTACCGGGCCTGGCGAGCAGAATAACTTCGGACATGCGCTTCAAGTGTTGCTCCCCGTCTCGGTGACATGCCGGGCGGGTGTGTCGGTGAAGCGTGGGCTCACCGCGTTCACGGGGGGCACTGGCGTCGGCATCCCGAAGCCGCCAGCCGGCATCGCGGGCACGGCCTGCCCCGGACTCGCGGCCAGGGCGACAGCCATTCCGACCGCGAGCGCCGTCCATTGACCGCCTCGACCCGCACCACGGCATGCGGGCCGCCACAGTGTACATGCCGCTCGAGTGACGAAATGGTCGAGCTGGCCGAGCCACGTTCGTCCGTCGTCAATGCGCATGTCCATCGTCTGCATGTGACTGCCGCCGCCGCTGAGGGCGACGCCTCCTGATCGTTGAGACGGGGGGAACCGCCTCTTAGTTTCATGTAGGTACATATATAGCGCGCAGCCTGGCACGGCGACCTTCCCATTCTTGAATATGACGACGCCGCAGCCTTTCATCTGGATCTCTTCTTGCCCTCCGCCTCGAGGCCTGCGCGTCGTGCGCGCCGATCTCAAAGGCCGCCGTGGACGTCTGGCAATGCGATGCGCTCGGCATCTAGTCCCGGCTACGAGGGCGTCGCCGTCCCCGATCCAACTGTGAGCTCGCGGTAATCAGATCCGCTCTGTTGTCCCGAGGGGCGCGCTCTCAGGCCGGCGGTGGCAACGACACCAGCACGGCGGCGAGCAGTAGTACCGCGACGAGCGCGGCGAGCTCTCCCTTCCACCAGCGGTCGGGCGCGCCGACGCCCTTGCGGCGGCTGGCCGAAGCAAAGACGAGTATCACGATCAGCGCGGCGACCTTCGCCACGATGAGGCGCCCGTAGAGGGTGCTCGCGAGATCGCCCGTTCCCGTGAGGTGCTGGAATGACAGCACTGTGCCGCTTCCCATCGCGACGAGCAGCGCAGTGGCCGCGACGCGCCCCGCCCGTCGCGCGATGGCCGCGCGCAACGGGGTGACACCTGCGGCCCGCCACGCCGCGAGTAGCGCGATCACCGTGCCCACCCACGTCGCCATCGCGGCTACGTGGAGGGCGTTCGTGACGAGGCCAGCGGCGAGGGGGCGAACGCTCACCGCGTGCACCGCCTGGCCATCTATCACCGCGAGCGCAATCCCGAGCGCGAGGGCGAGCTTTAGCGTCATGCTCGAGCCGGTCTCGAGCGCGGCGAGCATCGCCCACAGCGCGAGAGCGACACCGAGGCGCTGACCGGTCACCAGCCCCACCCGCGACTCCAGTACTTCTGCCAGCACGTCGGCATCGCCCGAAATGCCCAGGCGCAACGCGTGGCCGAGCACGACGAGCGGCTCCGCGAGCACGAGCGCCACTAGCCCAAATCGGGTGAGCCGCCACAGCGCGCGATCGAACGCGGCGACGCGCGGGACGGCGAGCGGGCGAAGCACGAGCCAGCGGAACGCGAGACTGCCGAAGCCGAGGCCGTAGCCGAGGAAGTGCAGCGCGCGTCCGACGACCGCGAGCACGAATCCGGAGCGCGAGGTCGTGCGCCCGTCGTCCGGGAATGCCGCGACTGTTGGGGTTGGCCGACCCACGGTGAACGTGAACCGCCCCCGCTCGGACTGGGCGTCTGCGGAGACGACACGCCAATTCACCACGTAGGTCCCCTGCTCGGCCGCGTCCACATCCACGCTGACGCTCCGTCCAGTCGCGTGCGCTCGCCCACGCTCCACACGTCGTCCGCTCGGCGCCACGACGCGGATGCCGCGCCCGATCGGTTGCACGGGCTCGTTGAACGTGAGGCGGACCACCGACGGCGGCGCCGCCACCACGACGCCAGTGACACAACGGGAGTCGGCGGACGGCGCGGGCACCCCGGCGCAGAGATCAGGCGGATCGGACCCGACGAGGCGGGCGTGTCCGAGTGCGCCGCGCGGGACGGCGAGCGCCGCGAACACCGCCGCCGCGAGCGCGAGCGATCTCCCAACCCGGCGGTTCAGGCTCCGGCGGCCTCCACTACCCGCGTCGGCAGCGGGCGCGACGCCTGGCCGATGCGGAGCACGAGGCCCGCCGCGATCAAGCAGACCAGGCCGGCGCTCATGAACGTCACCTGATAGTCGCCGAGCCAGGTATGTAACAGACCGCCACCGTAGGCGGCCGTTGCTGCCCCGAGCTGGTGCGACGCGGCGATCCAGCCGAACATGATGCCCACGTTCTCCCGGCCGAACGTGTCCGCCGCCAGGCGCGCCGTCGGTGGCACCGTGGCCACCCAGTCGAGCCCATAAAAGATCACGAAGGCGGAGAGGCCGAGGTAGGCCGAGCCGAACGCGTAGGGCAGGAACAGTAGCGAGAGCCCCCGAAGGCCGTAATACCAGCAGAGCAGATAGCGGTTGTCCCAGCGGTCCGAGAGCCAGCCTGAGACGGTGGTGCCGATGATGTCCAGCAGACCGATGGAGGCGAGCAAGCTCGCTGCCATGACCTCCGGGATGCCGTGCTCCATCGAGGCGGGGATCAGGTGTGTGCCGATGAGGCCGTTGGTGCTGAGACCACAGATGAAGAAACTCCCGGCCAGCAGCCAAAAGTCGCGCGAGCGGAGCCCGAGCACAAGGCCGATCAGCGGAGCGGCGGCGGCGGCGCGCGGCGGCGGCGTGAGGGGCGCGTTGCCGGGCTCGCCGAACGGGCGGAGGCCGATGTCTCGCGGGTGGTCACGCATCAGCAAGGCCACCAGCGGCAAAACGACGAGCGCGACGCCAGCCACCAGCAGCACGGCGCTTCGCCAGCCGAAGCGCACCACCATCGAGGCGAGCAGGGGCAGGAACAGGAGCTGGCCGGTGGCGGAGCTGGCCGTGAGCAGGCCCAGCACGACGCCCCGGCGTTCCGTGAACCAGCGATTGGCGACCATGGCCCCGAGGACCGATGCCATGGTGCCGGTGCCGAGTCCGACCACCACGCCCCACAGCAACGCGAGCTGCCACGACGCGGTCATCAAGGTGGTGAGGGCGACGCCGGTGGCGACGAGCGCGAGCGACGTCACCATGACGCGCCGGATGCCGAGTCGGTCCATCAGTCCAGCGATGAACGGCCCGGACAGACCATAGAGGAACAGGTTGATGGAGACAGCGAACGACACGGTCGCGCGCGTCCACCCGAACTCGCGCTCGAGCGGGACTATCAGCACCCCAGGCGCGGATCGAATGCCCGCGGCGGCCAGGAGGGTCACGAACGTGACCGCCACGACGATCCACCCATAGTGCACACGCCCGCGCATCCTTCTCTCGATCGACATCAGAGGCCTCCTCTTCGTGCGCGCCTGGCCGGACACGGCTCTGGCCCCGAGTCCTCCTGCGCTTCTTGACGGCGACTCGAAGCAAGTGGGCCAGCCGCCGTTGCGCGTCAGCCCATGCCGTTGTACCCAACTCGCGAAGCACCTTGTCCTGAGCGCGCGCCCACAGCGGCCGCGCGGCCTCCAGGGCTTTTCTCCCTTTCGATGTGAGTGTCATTGCCTTGATGCGCCCGTCGGGGTGCGGAACAGCCTCGATCACACGATCCCGCTCCAGGAGGTTGAGGCTCCGCGTGAGCGTCGTCTGGTCGATGGCCAGCATGTACTCGAGTTGCCTCAGGTTCGCCGCGCCCAGACGCGCGATGGCGCCGAGAATGCTGAACTGAGTCACCCGCAGACCGCTCGGCCGCAGGATGTCGTCGTACAGCTGTGTCATGGCCCGGCTCGCCATGCGGAGCGTGCTGCAGACACAAGGGGACAGCCGTGCGCGGTCCGGTCCGTTCGTCGGCCTCGTGCGTCGTCCGTTCATGGCGTCATGTTACTCGTCGTATCGCCGCCGCACAAGCAGATTATATGCAGCTACATATTATTGCATCCTTCGACATTCGACTCGCGAATCCGACTGGCGCCGACCGACCTCACAAGAGGCAGGGGAGCCGGTGCAACGCTGACGGGCGATCGGCCGAACACGAAAGGTAAAAGGCCGGGAGAAGAGATGACACGCACGAACGCAGTCGTCATCGCGCTGGCCACCGAGCTGGCAGCGACCCGTGCGGACGCCGCACGGTTGCCGTTCGAGATCCCGGCGCCCCGGAACCAGGATGCAGCTGACGGTCAGGGATGTACGGAGAACACGACCAGCCTGGAAACCGTACCGGCTTCTTGAGCGGCTGGGGCTCTCCAGGGCGAGCCAGGAGAAGACCACCGAGAGCCGAAGGAACCACCCCACCCTTTAACCAACAAAACACAGGAGGCAACTATGAAGGGCATGCGCAAGACAACTGACGCGGGGTTAGGTCCGCTGATCCCGGCGGTGTTAGCACCGCCAGAGGTGATGACCCAGGCCCCACAGGGGTTTATTC
>Ga0209160_1004706_pt1 | contig 10877 bp, 11 predicted proteins | sample GraSoiAngelo_153_FD_186167 | JGI IMG/M metagenome (GOLD analysis project Ga0209160, IMG submission 186167) | Grasslands soil microbial communities from the Angelo Coastal Reserve, California, USA - 14_1009_12_40cm (SPAdes) (version 2) | ecosystem: Environmental > Terrestrial > Soil > Grasslands ...
GGCACGCGCTACTACTACTTCTGGCTCGCCGCGCTCGAGAGGCTCGTCGCCGACAAGCGCCTCGTCCTCGAGGACGAATTGGCGGCGCGCAAGGACGAGTGGGACCGCGCGGCGCGCGCGACGCCGCACGGCCAGCCGATCGAGCTGCCGGGCCGCTAGACGCGCCTGTCCTCGCGCAGCCGCGCGATCGACCGGTCGAACGCCTCCACCACCAGGTCGACGTCCCTGTCGGTCATGGCGCCGTTCATCCAGCCGTTTCCGCCGCCCCGGCTGTAGTCCACGCCGTTGATCAGCATGGCGAAGTGCAGGGGGCCACCGAGCGGGCCCATGCCGCGGTCGAGCCGCGTGGCGTCCATGGTGTACGTCGGGATGCCGAGCTCCTCGGCGCTGGCGCCGAGGAAGATGCGGAACATCGACGAGGCGCCGTAGACGCAGCCGAGCACGCCGCGCGTCTTCAGCACCTGGTTCATGCCCTCGCGGAGCCGGTCACCCTTGCGGTTGAGCTCGCGCTGCACCTCGCCCGTCCTGAGGATCTCGAGCGCGGCCACGCCGGCGGCGGCGATGAGCGGCGTGCCGCTGTACGTGCCCTGGTCGGCGACGCGCCGCGTGCGATCGCGCCTGGCGTCGCCGGTCAGCGCGATGGAATCGAGCAGGTCGGCGCGCCCGACGAGCGCCGCGCCCGGCAGCCCGCCGGCGACGGCCTTGGCCAGGCACGTGAGGTCGGCGGTGACGCCGAAGTATTCCTGCGCGCCGCCCGGGGCCATGCGGAAGCCCGTCACCACCTCGTCGAAGATCAGCACGACGCCGCGCTCGCGCGTGAGCTGGCGCAGCGCCTTCAGGAACGCGGGATCGGTCGGCACCGTCATCGAGCGGCCCCCCGCGGGCTCGAGGATCAGCGCGGCCACGTCGTGATCGTCGAGCAGCTCCTTCACGTGGGCGAGGTCGTTGTTGCGCGCCACCAACGTGGTCAAGAGCGTGGAGGGCGGCACGCCCGCCGAGACGGGAATCTCGAACGGGTCCTTCACCGCCGCCATCACCGCGTCGTGCAGGCCGTGGAAGTGCGCCTCGAACTTCACGAGGTGCCGGCGCCCGGTGACCGCGCGCGCGACGCGGATGGCCAGCGCGGTCGTCTCGGTCCCCGTCATCATGAAGCGCACGCGCTCGGCGCCCGGCACGATCGAGCAGATCAGCTCCGCCCAGCGCACCTCGATCTCCGAGCACGCGCTGTAGTGTGTGCCGAGCCGCGCCTGCTCCTGGATGGCCTTCAGCACGGCCGGGTGGTTGTGGCCGAGCATGAGCGCGCCGTGGCCGCTCCAGCAGTCTATGTACTCGTGGCCGTCGACGTCCCACTTGCGCGCGCCGTCGGCGCGGGCCACGTAGAACGGAAACGGCCCGAAGGAGCGCCCGTCGTGGGCGACCCCGCTCGGCATGCGCTGGACGGCGCGCTCGTGCAGCGCTTTCGACTTGGCGCGGGCGTCGGCGTAGTCCTGTTCGATGGTCTTCATGCGCGCTAGGATAGCAGGTCTAAAGAACTCCGCTATGCGAGACGACGCCCTCGTCCGGTTCACCGCCCACGAGATTCCCCGTGAAGATCTTCATGCCTTGATGGCCCGCTCCGACGGGCCGGCCCTTCGCCGGGGCGTGTGGCATCTCGGCATGCTGGTCCTCATCGGCGCGGCGCTCTGGAGGCTGAGGTCGACCGCCTGGGCCCTTCCCCTGGTCGTGGTGCAGTGGTACATGCTCGCCTTCATCTTCTGCGCGCTGCACGAGACCGCGCATCGGACGGCCTTCCAGATCGGCGACATTCTGCGACTCGCTTCCGGCCGGGCGGACCGACCCTGGATGGCGCCGTCGGAACGGCGGCCGCTCATCATCGAGGCGCGCGCGTACCTGACCGTGTACCTCGCGGTGGCGGCGGTCTCGATCGCCGTCGGCTCGCCCGCCGCGCTCGTCGTGTGGATCGTTCCGTGGATGGTCGGGCAGGCGTTCCTGCGGCCGTATCTGCTGGCCGAGCACACGGCCTGCGCGTTCACGCGTGACTGCCTGGAGAACACGCGCACGACGCTGACATGGCCACTCGTGAGGCTGTTCGCGTGGAACATGCCGTACCACGCCGAGCATCACGCCTATCCCGCGATCCCGTTCCACGCGCTCCCCCGTCTGCACGCGCGGGTGCGCGGCGAGATCGAGAACCTCGAGCCGGGCTACGTGCGAGCGTCCGTCAAGGTCGCGCGCTATCTCTTCGGCCCGCTCAACGGTGGCCGTGCGCGGTAGGATGGCGCCATGAAAATCACGGCGATCGACACGTTCACGCTGCGCATCCCGACCGCCAAGCCCATCGCGCTCGACCTGCCCGAGCACCGCCTCGTCGTCACGCGCGTGCGCTCCGACGCGGGGCTCGAGGGTCTCGGCTACTCGCTGGTCTTCGGCGGCGCCGGCTCCGAGGCCGTCGAGGCTTACGCGCGGCGGCTGGCCGTCCTGCTCGTCGGCGAGGATCCCACACAGGTCGGGCGGCTCTGGGACAAGATGTATCGCGCCGATCGCGGGATCCGGAAGGTCGGCGTCGCGGGCTACGCGCTTTCCGCGCTCGACATCGGGCTGTGGGACGTCGCGGGCAAGGCCGCGGGCCTGCCGCTGGCGAAGATGTGGGGCGCCGTCACCGACCGCGTGGCCGCCTACGGCAGCGGCGGGTGGGGCTCGTACACGGTCGAGGACCTGATCGGCGAGGCCAAGCGCTACGTCGCCATGGGGTGCCGCTACTACAAGATGAAGATCCACGACCCGGACCCGGTCGCCAACCGCAAGCGCGTGGAGGCCGTGAAGAAGGCCGTGGGCGACGGCGTGCGGCTCATGGTGGACGTCAACCAGAAGCTCGACGTCGACGGCGCCATCCGGCAGGCGCGCGCGCTCGAGGACCTCGATCTCGTGTGGTACGAGGAGCCGACGCTCGCCGACGATCCGGCCGGCTGCGCGCAGGTCGCGCGCGCCATCCGCATTCCCGTCGCGACCGGCGAGAACAACTACACGCGCTTCGAGTTCCGCGAGCTGATCGAGCGCGGCGCCGCGCGCTACCTGATGCCCGACGTCTGCCGCGCCAACGGCTTCACGGAGACGCTGCGCATCGGCGCGCTGGCCGCCGCGCACCAGGTGGCCCTGTCGCCCCACGTGGTCCACGAGCTGTCGGTGCACGTGGCCGCCGCGCTGCCGAACTCGTTCCTCGTCGAGTTCATCGACTGGACGCCCGGCGATCTCTTCGAGGGGCTGCCGAAGTGCGAGGGCGGCGCCTTCCGCGTGCCCGACCGGCCGGGCCACGGTATCGCGCTCGGACCAGACGCCGAGAAGAAGTACCGCCTCGGGTGAGCTACGCGCCCGCCTGAGCGCAATCGTCGGTAGTGCCGGTGATGGAGACACCCGGGGAGGACGGCCTTCCGCCACTCGGCCTTGCCTTTTCGTGTCTAGAGTAGGACATTACTTCCGCACCTATCATTAATCACGGCAAGCGGTCATGGCGACGATGACTTTATCGCCAACGGATATACATTTGGGTACTGACCCAAGGATCCGCTTAGCGGCATGGCGAGCGAGCGACGCGCCGACGCACAAGAGCCGAGTTTTCTCGACGAGCCCTGGCTGCGTCGGCAGGTTGAGACGCACCTGGTTTTTGGCTGGTTCGCTCGTCGCCTCGATTTTGGCTGGCTGCTGGTCTCAGTTCCGTTGCTTGCGGTTGTATTGGCGCTCAACGAACCATGGGGCATCTTGCTCGCGAAGATCGTCTTGGCCGGAATCTTCGTCTTCTTCTTCTTCTTCAGGCTTATCCTCAGAATGCCTCGCTATCGTCAGGCCGCGTTCGGATGGTGCATCACCAAGGCAACCCTCGCGGTGCGATCGTTCCTCTTTCTACTAGGAAGTCTCGTCGCGTTCTTTCAGGGCCGATCGGACGCGATAGATCTCATGCTGCTGGGTGTGATCTGGTTTCCCGGGGTCGAGTTTGCGTCTTCCCTTGCCAATCGTCAGCGCTACATCACTATCGTGGAATGTTGCTGAGCACGCTGAGGAATCGAGGCGCCTCGAGCGCGCGCTCAGGGATCGAGGGCGCGAAGTCCAGCTCATTGTCGTTCGGGCGCGGGGCACGTGTTCAACTTCCGGCAGCCGGAAGAAGCGCGGCGCGCGTGGGACGCGAGCCTGGATTGGCTGCGGAAACACGTATCCCCGACGTGACGATGTTTACCGGTCCTGCCGCCTGCGGTGAGCTGCACTTTTCCCGCTGTTCGCAGGGCGTCGCCCTCGGGGCACTGGCCGCGGCCGGCCGCCGGCGCTGGCGGTCGCCTCTCAGCTTATCTCCGCATCGTAGCTGCTTCTGGGCCATGTGATCTTTCGGTGACTTCCGTCGTGTCGTTTTCCTTGCTCGGCACGGGGCAAGCACGCTATGGTCAGATATGCTGGCTGTCCGCTGGACGCCGGCGCGTCACTCCAAGCCCATCCCGGGCGAGTTGTTCCAACCGAATAGAGGCGGATGAAGACACTCCTGGTCGTCGGCACTGCAGCATTCGGGCTATGTCTCGTAGCCGCCGTCGTATCCGCGCAAGAGGAGCAGTCGCCGCGAGATCTCGCAGCACTTCAGAAGCACATCGTCGAGAAGGACTATCCCGAGCTCTTCGGTTCAACAGCCTATCGGACGAAGATCGAGAAGATACTGAATGTCGACCTCGACCGGGATGGCAATCGGGAGCTCGTCGTCCTCTTCGCGCCGCACTATCGGCAGTCCGCGCCGATCGTCATTTACCGCTTGTCGAAGACGCTCGAGGTGACCCGCGTGAAGGAAGGCCTGGCTCCTGGTCCCTTGGTTCCGCTGAGCGGCGCCTACCTCGACAGTCATTCACTCGGTCAAGGAGTCGACTTCACGCTGAACGCGAAGGACGGTCCGATCGACCGTGAGAAGACCCTGAAAGGCCTGTTCCAGTCAAAATTCGGCGGCATCGTCGAATATCGGTCCTTCGTCCACGCCGACGGACGCACCGGTGAACCGGCGTACGTCGACATGCGACACGTGGACGTGCCGCGTGGGAAGATGAATTGTGAAGAGTTCGAGTTCTCACACGTCGACGGCATCGCAGCAGGCGCTCTACAGGCAGATCCGACGAAAGTCTATCTCGTGGCTCGTGTGGGTCCCGAGCTGTGGCTGTATCACATCTCCGAGTTCCTTCCGAGCGGCCTCCTTCGAAAGGAAGTCCATGTCGAAAAGCTTCCCGTAGACTTCGTACGGTTTGCTCCTGGCACGAACCCGATCCTGCTCTACGAGACGAGTTCCCGCGCTGTTCAACCACTGCGATTTCCGCCGCATTGAGGATCGCTCGAGCGGTCCGGCTAACCCGCCTGGGATGCCGGGACCGCAAGCGCCGGCCGCTCAGCGCCGAGCCGTCAGTTCGATAGGAGATACGAGCATGCTCGTCCCTCAGCTCACCACCGTTTTCGCGTCAGTTCTTGTCACGATCGTGTCGGTGGCTCACGCGCAAAGTGGCTGCGCCATCGTGTACGGAGACAACTGGGCGTTTCTGTTCGCTACGCCCGAGCGGTGGGTTTCCCAGTGCCGCGCCGAGCGTCAAACCGGCGCGGCGTTGGCCCTCTGGCCGGACGGAACTACGTTCGCTGACGCTCCGGCGGTCATGTATGTCACGGTAAACGGCAAAGAAGATCCGTCGTTGGAGGCCTTCGCAGCGGCGGAGCAGCAGCGCTTTCGCGCGATCGCGCCAAAGGTGAAGGTCACGCCTGCCGGGCCGATGGTGGCCGCCAACGGAAAGCGCGCGCTGGTTGTTCGACTCTCGGGCGATCTCGGCCAGAACCACGAGTTGGTCGCTTACACAGAAGGCCCGACCGCGTACTTCATCGTGGTTCTCTCCGCCAGGAATCCGCAGGCGCTAGAAGAACATCGGCCTGCGTTTCAGGCGCTTCTTCAGTCATTTTCGCCCATGAAGCGCCAGTAATGGCCGCCGACCGCTCAGCGCGGAGCCGTTAGAAGGACAGAATGCCGTTACCCGATCGTATCCATATCCTCGGGGCTTCAGGAAGCGGCACGACGTCACCCGCCATCGCAGTCGCTGCGCGAAATATCGCCACCGTCATTTGGACGCCGACGACTTCTTCTGGGTGCGAACCGATCCAGACCCACGCCGGCAAGAGGGTCGTATTCGAGTTCGAGGACGTCTTCGCCGGCCGCCGGCCTGCCGCCAGGACGTCACTTTTACCCGTCGCCGGCGTTTTGCAACCGAACTTGATTTAGGATTTCGCGCCACACCTCATTCAACTCAAGCACCCAGCGCCGGCAGTCGCTCAGATCGGAGCTCTACCTGTTCCCATTCGTGGGAGCCAAGTAGGTCGTCAAGTATCGGTTCACGTATCTGAACGCTCTCGATGTCTCGAAGCAGACGGAAGAATTGATCCGCAGTGTGCCGTGGACTGCGACTCGCTTGTGAAGGACGCGACACCTCGCGTTGCCCGGCCCGCCGCCGAAACGGGACATCAATCGGAATGAGGGAGGGCGGATGAGGACACTGATGGTCGCGGTCGTCGTGGGCCCTATCGCCAGGCATCGCAACGAGCGCGGACTCGCCACCGGCCAGGTACATCGATCAAGGCGCATGCCCCTCCGAGTGCTGCACGTACGGCGCCTGGACTGCGAAGGCAGATACTGTCATCCGCGCCACGCCCGATAGGAGCGCGAAGGTGGTCGGGCTCTTGAAGGCCGGCGCCAGCGTCGACGCGATCACCGGCGAAGTTCATACGAGTCCCGCTCGCTTCGTCGTCAACAGGCCGCACGCCGCATACAAGCCTGGCGACGTCCTGTGGGTTTACACCTACCTCGGAGAGGGCCACTTCAAGGTGTGGCGCAATGGAGTCATGCACGAAGAAGACCTGGGCTTCAGTCCCTATGGAGGCTCAGCAGGCTCGCGCTGCGAAAATACGGAGCAGTGCTGGGGCCAGCTCAAAACTGAGCTCAAGTCGAGTTGGTGGGTAAAGGTGAGAAGCGAGGACGGGTGGGAGGGTTGGTCCGACGAGCCCGACCATTTCGGGGGCAACGATGCGTGCGGCTAGCCGAGGCTGCCGGGCTGCAAGCCAAGCGCTGCACTCCCTCACACGCCGGAACCACGCAATGTCGCGATGGTTGGTCTTGTACCACCGCCTGCCCTTCGGTTTGGCAAGCCGACGAGGCGGAAGAGCCCGACAGGCTAGGAACGTTTTGCATCGAGGGCAGTGGACCTTTGTGCCGCCCCTAGCCAAGAGTACTAGGCCTCAGCGAGCGCATAACGCGCAGGCTGAGCGGCCTGCCGCCAGGACGCCACTTTTACCCGTCGCCGGCGTTTTGCAACCGAACTTGATTTAGGATTTCGCGCCACACCTCATTCAACTCAAGCACCCAGCGAAACTGATTCCGCGCGTTCTCGGGCGAGGTCGCGACCAGCGCCGCTAGGTCGCCGAGGAGGACACCGTAGAGGTCGTCCCGCAGCTGGCGAACATCCTCGAGTGCCGCGAGCAGTTCGTCAGCCTGTGGGAGCGGCCGTGGCCCTTCTCGCCTTCAGAGTGCACCGGGTCGCCGGATAACCCGCCGTTGCAGACGGGCGGAGGGGTCGGTCGCTGCGCTCCCTCTCCCCTCCGCCGCTGAACCGCAGTATCGTTAGGCGCACCAAGCGACTATGGCCTTCATCCTTTCCGATCAGCGGGCTACAGATGTCGAAGCGGCGTTTCGGCGCTACGGCGAGTATCTTGAGCGTCGGCGGCCAGACTTTCCGCGAGGCGCCTATAGTCTTGCGACGTCAGACTGGTACTACGATGGCGACGATCACAGGTGTCCGCATGACGCATGGCTTGAGTGTAACGCTGTCCGAGCCCGCAATCGGCTCGCGGCAAGAGATACGGACAGTGGCCATGCACATACGATTGCTCGGTTCCTACCATGATGGACACATCGAACTCCGTTACCCGCGCGTGTTTCGGTATCAGCTTCATCTCGATTCGGGGGTCGACGGTCATCGGGACTGGTGCTACGACGAGTCCCGTTTGACTGACGACGGCAATCTCCTTCACGAGATAGAGTGGTCGGGCCGTGGCGCGGTAGCGCATTGGCTCATCGAGGCGTCTGACATCGAATTTACTTGGCAGCCAAAGGGCCATGCCCCTTCCGGCGCCTAACCGGCCGTTGGAGCGGTCCGGCATACTGTTCGGGCGCCGGCTTTGCCGGTGCAATCCGGATCTGGGGGAGCAACTGTCTCCTGTGTCAAGCACCAGCCGCGGGCTGCCAGGCGACCCGTCGGTGCATCATCGCGTTGAGAATCGTCAGCAGCTTGCGCATGCAGGCCACCAGGGCGACCTTTCTTGAGGTCACGGTACTGCTCGCAGCTGAAGAGGCACAGGCGGTTGAGCCGCGCGAGGTGCTCCTTGGCCTTCGGGAGGTTGTCCAGCGCGAGGTAGGCCTCGCCGATGTACTCGTGGGCGCCGAGGTGGCGTGGATCGAGCGCCAGCGCCTTCTGGTAGAGCGGGATGGACTTTGCCGGGTCGCCGCCGCGGCGCGTGGCGTAGGCCAGCCAGTTCCACGCGTCGGCGTCGTCCGGGGTCCGCTGCACGGCGACCTCCAGCAGCGTGATCGCGCGCGCGAACTGCCTGGACTCGATGGCCTGCACGCCCGCCGTGTACTCGGCCGTCTGCTTCTTCGTCATCGCCCCGTCGCCACCACCACCGCCGCCACCACCACCACCACCACCGCCGTCGGCCAGCGCCAGCGAAGGCAGGAGCAGGACTGCCACGAAGATCCATGCGATGCGTCGCCAGGGTGCCGTCATGACCGCCTCCGTTGCAACGTGTGGGGCCCGCGCCGGCTATCAAACGTGCGAAGATCGTCTCGCGTTCCATGCCGCCCGCACGCGTCCGCATCATATCGGCTCCGCCCGGCGAGGCGCCTGCGGACATCCGGCGCGCCTGGGTCGGCCTGACCCTGCCCATCGTCGGCCGCGGCCCGATGACGGGCTTCGGCTCCGGCGTGCTGACCGGCCCGAAGAGCATCCTCGAGCTCCTGTGGCGCCTCCTCACCTTCCGCATGCAGGTGCACGAGGGCTACGCGGTGGACGTCGCCACCGCCATCGACATCCTGGCGAAGGCGCGGCCCGACGCCGCCGCCTGGTGGCGTCACGCCGCGCCGCATCTCTTTCGACGTGGTCACCGCTTCGTCTTCGCCCGCGACTGCTGTCAGCCCGTGGAAGAGCCCTAATCCACGCGGAAGACGCAGTCGGAGGTCAGGCGCTTCACGCTCGTCTGGCCGCAGAGGGCCATGTCTCGCCGCAGCTCGTCGCGCAGGATGTCGAGCGAATTGTGCACGCCCTCGGCGCCGCCGACGGCGAGACCCCACAGCACGGTGCGCCCGACGGCCACCACGCGCGCGCCCCACGCCAGCCCCTTGAGCACGGCGGTGCCGCGGCTGAAGCCGCCGTCGATGATGACCTCGGCGCGGTCCCCGACGGCGTCGGCGATGGCGGGCAGCGCGTCGATGGACGCCTGGGTGCTGTCGAGCTGGCGGCCGCCGTGATTGGAGACCCAGACGATCTTCACGCCCATGTCGACGGCGCGCTTGGCGTCGCGCGCGGTCATGACCCCCTTGAGGCCGATCGGGAGCCGCGTCGTCTTTTGGAGAAATTCGACGTCGCTCCACGTGAGCCGCGTCGGATAGTTGGCGTCGGGCCCACGCGGGTTCGGCGCCTTCTTCATCGCCTCGCGCGGACTCCAGCGCGCGAGGATGTCACGCTCGCGCCGGCTGTACACCTGCACGTCGACGGTCAGGCAGACGGAGAGGTAGCCGGACGCCTCCACCCGTGCGAGCAGGTCCGCCACCCACGCACGATCGCCGTGATGGTAGAGCTGGAACATCTTCGGGCCCTTGCTGGCCGCGGCCACCGCCTCCACGGACCAGCCGCTGGCGCCCGACAGGAACTGCAGCGTGTCGGCGCGCTCGGCGCCGCGGCCCATCTCGACGTCGCCCTCGTCGTGGAACAGCACGAGCCCGCCCATCGGCGCGATGACCACCGGCCACGACAGCGGCACGCCGCAGAGCGACGTCGTCGTGTCGATCTCGCGCGCGTCCACCAGGATGTCCTGGCGGATGGCGAGCCGGTCGAGCGCCCGGCGGTTGCGGTGCTTGGTCAACTCGGTCTCTGAAGCGCCGTCGCCGAAGTTCCACACCTCGAGCGGCAAGATCTTGCGGGCCTCGCGGCGAATCTCGGGCTGGGTCACGAAGCGAAAGCTCACGGTCGGTCTCCTCCTCCTCGCCGGGCCGCCACGTGGCGCTCCAGCTCGTCGAGCGTGCGCGGCCAGTCCTGCTTGAGCAGGCGCGAGAGCCCGCGATCGGCGAGCAGCCGGTCGCCGGTCTGGCAGCGCGGGCAGTAGTTGGTCTCGTTCTCCGCGTACACGATACGCTGCACGGGCGCGCCGCAGTCGGGACACGGCTGGCGGAAGCGGCCGTGCACGGCCATGGCGGGGCGGAACGCGGTCACGCCCTCGGGGAACTCGCCGCCGGCCTCGCGGCGCAGGCGCTCAATCCAGTCGGCGAGCGTCGCGCGCGTGGCCTCGTAGAGGCGCTTCGTCTCGTCGTCGGACAGCGCGCGCGTCAGCTTCACCGGCGACAGCCGCGCTCGATGCAGGATCTCGTCGCCGTACGCGTTGCCGATGCCGGAGAAGATCGTCGGGTCGGTGAGCGCGCGCTTGAGCGTGTGGCTCTCGGTCGTGAGCGCCGCGCGGAACTCCTCGAGGCTCGCCGTCAGCGGCTCGAGGCCGCCGGGGTCGTGCTCGGCCAGCGCGCCCGCGCCTCGCACGAGGTGGATGGCCGCGCGCTTCTTCGT
>Ga0209160_1004707_pt1 | contig 10876 bp, 9 predicted proteins | sample GraSoiAngelo_153_FD_186167 | JGI IMG/M metagenome (GOLD analysis project Ga0209160, IMG submission 186167) | Grasslands soil microbial communities from the Angelo Coastal Reserve, California, USA - 14_1009_12_40cm (SPAdes) (version 2) | ecosystem: Environmental > Terrestrial > Soil > Grasslands ...
GATGCCCCGCGCCGAGCAGGCCACGCACCTGGACCGGCTGCGCGTGCCCAGGGACAAGCCGTTCCTTCTCCAGGTCGGCCGCTTCGACCGCGCGCATGATCCGCTCGGCGTCATCAACGCCTACCGGCACGTGAAGAAGCACCACGACGTCCGGCTCGTCCTCGCCGGTCCGCCCCCCGGCGCGGGCGGCGACGTCCTCGCCGAAGTCCAGGAGGCGGCAAGCCACGATCCCGACGTGTGCGTCGTCTCGCTCCCTCCGGATCCCCAGTCCGAGGTGAACGCGCTGGAGCGCGCCGCCGTCATCGTCCTGCACAAGCCTCTGACCACGGGCTTCGGGATCGACGTGGCCGCGGCCATGTGGAAAGGCAAGCCGGTCATCGGCAGCGTGGCGGGCGGCATACCCGTCCAGATCGTGTCCGGCGTTACGGGCTACACGGTGGAGACCGTGGAAGGAGCGGCCTTCCGCACCCGGCAGCTCTTGAGCAACCCGGAGCTGATCGGCCGGATGGGCGCGGCGGGCCGCGAGCACATCCGACGGAACTTTCTCATCACCCGACACCTGGGCGACTACCTGGCGCTGCTCGCCCTGCTCACCCGGTGACATCGTGGACCACCCACGCGAATCCATGGCCCCCCCCAGCGAGCCCAGAGAGTCCGGCGCGACCGATCTGGCCATCGGCGTGATCACGGGGGGCAGCGCCGCCGCGGTGGATTCGGTGGTCAAGATCGTCCGCGACGGCATGGCCGCGCATTTCGGCGGCCTCACCGCCGACGTCATTCACGTGGACGGCACGCTCGCCGACGACCGCGCGGGCCAGGTCGAGGAGATCGGCGAGGGACTGCGGCTCGTGCACGCGCGTCCCTCGAGCCCGCTGCCCCCGGGGGATGACGGGAGCGGGTGGAGCGAGGGGCTCCGGACCGTGCTGGGTCTCGCGCGCGAGCGGGGCGCGCGGGGGCTCGTCATGCTCAACGGCGAGATCATCAGCATGACCCCGGAGTGGATCCGGTGGCTCGGTGAGCCCGTGCTCTCCGAAGGCCGCGGCTTCGTGCTGCCCGTCTACCAACGGGGCCGCTACGAGGGCACGCTCACCCAGCTCTTCGTGGTGCCGCTCCTCCGCGCGCTCTTCGGGCACCAGCTCTGGTATCCCATCGCCGACGAGTTCGCGTGCTCGGGCGAGGCGGCGGACTTTCTCCTCGCCCAGGACGTCTGGACCACGGATATCGCGCGCCAGGGTCTGGAGTTCTGGCTGCCCGTGGCCATGTGCGGGCAGGCGTTCCCCGTCGTGCAGTCCGTTCTCGGGCCGCGCGCCGTCTCATCGCAGCGGCCGCCCGCTCCCCTCGGTCCCACCGTCGGGCGCGTGGCGGGCGCGCTCTTCGCCATCGCGGAGCGACACGAGACCGCCTGGCTCGACGTGCGCGGCTCCGAGCCCGTTCCCGTCTTCGGCGTCCCGCCCGGCCCCGCCTCCGGCACCACGGCCCGCGCCGCGCCCATCGATCCCGAGCGCATGCTCGTGGGCTTCCGGCAGGGCGTGCGCGACCTTCTGCCGATCTGGGAGCGAATCCTCGCTCCCGACGACCTGGGCGACATGCTCGCCCTGAGCGAATATCCCTCCAGCGAGTTCCGGATGGGCGATCGCCTGTGGGCGAGAGTGGTCTACGATTTCCTCCTCGCCTACCGGGCGCGCGTCATGTACCGGAGCCATATCACCCAGTCCCTGGCCCCGCTGTACCTCGGCCGGGTCGCCTCCCTCGTGCTGGAGACGCGCCTGCGGCCGGACGCCGCGGTCGCCCAATCGATGGAGCGCCTCGCCCGCGTCTTCGAGGACGAGAAGCCCTACCTGGTGGATCGCTGGCGATGAAGAAAGAGCGACGCCCCATCGTCATCACGCACGTCGGCCCCGCCCTCGAGGACGGACGGTATCCCGTCAAGCGAGAGGTCGGGGACCGGCTCGTGGTCACCGCCGACATCTTCAAGGAAGGGCATGCCGTGCTCGCGGCGGCCATCGTCTTTCGCGCGCAGGACGAGTCCGCCTGGCGCGAGTCCCCCATGCGCCTGGTCGACAACGACGGGTGGGCGGGCGACTTTCCCCTCGAGTCCAATACCCGCTACCAGTTCACCGTCGAGGCGTGGACGGACGTCTTCGCCTCCTGGGCGGACGAGACGTCGCGGCGGCGCGCGGGCGGCCAGCCGGATCTCACGAGCGAGATCCTGGAAGGGGTCGAGCTGATGCACGGGAGCCGAGCGTCGGCCACCGGTCCCGACGCCGCCGTCCTGGATGACGCCCTCGCGCGGCTGGAGTCCTCGGGCGATCAGGCGGCCAAGCTCGACGTGCTCCTGGATCCCCGGTTGCGCGACGTCGTGAGCCGGCGGCAGGAGCGGCGGGACATCACCCGTTTCGAGCGGGAGCTCGAGGTGGTGGTGGATCGGCCGCGCGCGCGCTTCGCCTCGTGGTACGAGCTGTTCCCGCGCTCGCAGAGCGGGACGCCCGGGCGCCACGGCACCTTCGCGGACTGCATCACGCGGCTGCCCGAGGTGCGGCGCATGGGCTTCGATGTCTTGTACCTCCCGCCCATCCACCCGATCGGACGGACCGGTCGCAAGGGCCGCGACAACTCGCTCGTGGCCGGCCCCGACGATCCGGGCAGCCCCTGGGCGATCGGAGGGCCGGAAGGCGGCCACACGGCCGTTCATCCGCAGCTCGGAACGCTCGAGGACTTCCGTCGCCTCGTGGCCGCCGCCGGAGAGCTCGACATCGAGATCGCCCTCGACCTCGCCTTCCAGTGCTCCCCGGATCACCCCTGGCTTCGCGAGCAGCCTGACTGGTTCTACCGTCGGCCCGACGGCACCATCCGGTACGCCGAGAACCCGCCCAAGAAGTACGAGGACATCGTTCCCATCAATTTCAGCTCGGCGGCCTGGGAAGCGCTCTGGGAGGAGCTGCTCCGCGTCGTGCTCTTCTGGGTCGAGCAGGGCGTCCGCACCTTCCGCGTCGACAACCCGCACACGAAGCCGTTCGATTTCTGGCAGTGGCTCATCCGGGAGGTGCAGGACAGGCATCCCGAGGTCGTCTTCCTCGCCGAGGCCTTCACCCGTCCCAAGATCATGCAGGAGCTGGCCAAGACAGGCTTCACCCAGTCGTATACCTATTTCACCTGGCGCAACTCGAAGGAGGAGCTGACGCAGTACTTCCGGGAGCTGACCACGCCGCCCATGGTCGAGTACTTCCGGGGCAACCTCTTCGTGAATACCCCGGACATCCTGTCCGAGGTACTCCAGCGCGGGGGCCGGCCTGCCTTCAAGATGCGCGCGGCCCTCGCCGCCACCTTGTCCTCTCTCTGGGGCATGTACAGCGGCTTCGAGCTCTGTGAGGCGGAGGCGGTGGCCCCCGGCTCCGAGGAATACGCGAGCTCCGAGAAGTACGAGATCCGCGTCCGTGACTGGGCGCGCCCCGGCCACATCGCGGATTACATCGGGCGTCTCAACGCGATCCGTCGGGAGAATCCGGCGCTCCAGGCCTACGGGAACCTGCGCTTCTACGAGGCCGACAGCCCCCACGTGCTTTTCTACGGCAAGATGACGCCGGCCCGTGACAACATCGTGCTCGTCGCGGTCAACCTGGATCCCTTCGCCGCCCACGAGACCACCCTCCACCTCCCCCTCGAGGAGATGGGCATGGCGGGGGAGGGGCCCATCGAGCTCCACGACCTCCTGTCCGACCAGCGGCGGCTCGTGGGCGAGCGCTCCCTGACGGTCACCCTGGACCCGCAGGGGGAGCCCGCCGCGATCTATCGCGCGCGGCGGCCCGGAGGCGGGGGATGAGCGATCCCCTCTGGTACAAGGACGCCGTCTTCTACGAGCTGCACGTCCGCACCTTTCAGGACGGCAACGGCGACGGGATCGGCGATTTCCCGGGGCTGACGAGCCGGCTCGACTATCTCAAGGAGCTGGGCGTGGACTGTCTCTGGCTCCTCCCCTTCTTTCCGTCGCCTCTCCGCGACGACGGCTACGACGTGTCGGACTATCGCTCGGTCCATCCCGACTACGGGACGACGGCCGACTTCGAGCGCTTCCTCGAGGCCGCCCATGCCCACGGCCTCCGCGTCATCGCGGACTTCGTGATGAACCACACCTCGGATCAGCATCCCTGGTTCCAGGCGGCGCGGCGGTCGCCCGAGTCGCCGTACCGCGACTACTACCTGTGGAGCGACACGGATCAGCGCTTCCGCGAGGCGCGGATCATCTTCGTCGACTCCGAACCCTCGAACTGGACCTGGGATCCGGTGGCCAAGGCCTACTACTGGCACCGCTTCTTCCAGCACCAGCCCGACCTCAACTACGACAATCCCTCCGTGCGCCGCGAGGTGCTCGACACCATGCAGTTCTGGCTCGACCGCGGGCTCGACGGCTACCGGTGCGATGCCGTGCCGTACCTCTTCGAGCGCGACGGCACCAACTGCGAGAACCTGCCGGAGACTCACGAGTTCCTGCGCGAGGTGCGGGCCCAGATCGAGGCGCGCAACGAGGGACGGATCCTTCTCGCCGAGGCCAACCAGTGGCCGGCCGACGTCCGGCCCTACTTCGGCAACGGCGACGAGTTCCACATGGCCTTTCACTTCCCCCTCATGCCGCGCATCTTCCTGGCCGTGCGCCACGCCGACCGGCGTCCCATCACGGACATCTTCCTCCACACGCCCGACATCCCCGCCTCGTGCCAGTGGTGTCTCTTCCTGCGCAACCACGACGAGCTCACGCTGGAGATGGTGAGCGAGGAGGAGCGGCGGCGGCTCTACCACGCCTATAGCGCCGACCCGCGCATGCGTCTCAACCTCGGCATCCGGCGACGCCTCGCCCCCCTCCTCGACAACGATCGCCGGAAGATCGAGCTGCTCACGAGCCTGCTCTTCACCCTGCCGGGAAGTCCCATCCTCTACTACGGCGACGAGCTGGGCATGGGAGACAACATCTATCTGGGCGACCGCAACGGGGTGCGGACGCCCATGCAATGGACGGGGGATCGCAACGCGGGCTTCTCCCGCGCGGACGCGGCCCGCCTGTACCTGCCTCTCATCGTGGATCCCGTGTACGGCTACCAGTCGATCAACGTCGAGGCGCACCAGCGCACGCCGTCCTCGCTGCTCAACTGGATGAAGCATCTCATCGCGGCCCGCAAGAAGACGCGGGTGTTCGGCCGGGGAGCGCTCCGGTTCTTGCGGCCCGCCAACGACAGCGTCCTCGCCCACGTCCGCGAGTACGAGGGCGAGACGGTCCTGGCCGTGCACAATCTTTCCGGTGCGGCCCAGCCCGTCGAGCTCGACCTCCGCCCCTGGGCCGGGCACACGCCGATCGAGCTCCTGGGCGAGACCCGGTTTCCCTCCGTTCGCGAACAGCCGTACTTCGTCAGCCTGGCCCCCTACGGCTATTACTGGTTCCGTCTCCAGCCCCCGCGGCAGGAGCAGATCTTCTATGGCGTCGAAGAAATCACTCTCTGAGCCCGAGGCGGTGGTGGATCTCCTCGAAGGGCAGGGGCGGGATCGCCTCAAGGACTTCCTCGCCGGCCAGCGCTGGTTTGCCGCCAAGACGCACCGCATCGACTCCGTGGAGGTGGAAGACTGGGCGGTCCTCACGCCCGACGTCCTGCTCCTCCTCCTGCGCGTGGACGGTGAGCGCTACTACACGCCGCTGGCCACCGGCGCCGCCGGCGATATCGCCGCCGCCGACGTGGCGGGCCTTCTCGAGGGCCGGGCGCTCATCGACGCTCATGTCGACCCGAGCTTCGGCCGGCAGCTTCTCGCCGCCATCGCGTCCGAGCGGCAGCTTCCCGGGCGGGCCGGTCGCTTCGCGTGTCACGCCCTGCCTTCCCACGCGGCGGCGACCATGGACGAGGCGGCCACCACCCGTCGCATCTCGGGAGAGCAGAGCAATACCTCGATCGTCTTCGACCGGCGGCTGATCTTGAAGTCGATCAGAAGGCCGCAGAGCGGCGTCAATCCGGAGCTGGAAATCCTGCACTTTCTCACGAGCCGGACCCGCTTCAGCCACGTCCCGAGGCTCGCCGGCTGGATCGAGTACCTGGGCCCCTCCGGCCAGGTCGCCACTCTCGGCCTGCTTCAGGAGTTCATCGAGAACGCGGGAGACGGCTGGCGCCATACGCTGGCCACTCTCGACGATCTCTGCGAGGCCCTCGCGCGCATCGTTGGAGAGGGCGACCCCGAGCGCGCCGATGACCGCATCGCTTCCAACGCCGGCCCGTTGACCCGCGATATCCGGGAGCTGGGTGCGATCACGGGCGGGCTCCATGCGGCCCTCGCCTCCGATCCGCTCCTCCCCTCCTTCAGTCCAGAGCCCGTCACCCACGAGGACGTGGGCCGCTGGTGCTCCCGGATCGCCCGCGAGCTCGAAGCGCTCGTCTCCGACACCACGTCGATCCCCGCGGAGTCGTTTCCCGGTCTTCGCGCCATTCGCGAGGCGCTCCGGGGCGCGTCGGGTCACATCGATGCCGCGGTCGGTCACATCGGGCTCCTGGGGAGCGCGCGGACGCACAAGATCCGCTGCCATGGCGACTACCACCTGGGCCAGGTCCTCAAGACGGACGATGGCTTCGCCATCCTGGACTTCGAAGGCGAGCCCGCGCGGCCCCTCGAGGAGCGCCGGGCCAAGCAGCCGCCCCTTCGCGACGTCGCGGGCATGCTCCGCTCGCTGAACTATGCCGTGCACACCACGGTCGGCCGGCGCCCCCCCGCCGAGCGCGAGCGCGCTCTTCGCTGGCTCGCCACCTGGGAGCGGCATGCCCGCCGTGCTTTCCTCGACGGCTACGGGGCGGCGGTGGCGGAAAGTCCCGTCCGGCTCGTGCCCAAGTCCGAGGAGGAGCTGGCGAGAGCATGCGCGGTCTTCGAGCTCGAGAAGGCCTGCTACGAGCTGCGGTACGAGCTGAACAATCGCCCGGGTTGGGCGTCCATCCCCGCCGGCGGCATCCTGCGCATCCTCGAGTCCGAGGTCTCCGGCTAGGTCGGACCGCGCCCACGCTCACCGTTATTACCGTCTGACCCGGTAATCCCATCTCTGCTCGGGAGGGCCGCGACGAGCGCCAGCGTTGCGACTCCGCGAACCATCCGAGTTATAAGAACTTCCGCGGCGAACAAGCGCGTTCGAGCCTGGCACAGGCTATGCGAGAACCTGTTGCTGACGCGCAGAGACAGAAAGAAAAGGGGTCTCGATGATTCCCACGAATCGCGCAAGAGCTCGGACGCTGGCGATATCGCTGACGGCCCTGGCCCTGCTCGGATGCATCTATTCGAACGAGACGACGGAGCGCCAGGTGCCCATGGCGCTTACCCGCTAGTCGACGAGGGGTCAGTCATGCCCGAGACAGTTGGGGATCTGGTTGCGGTGTTCCTGGGTCTGACTGCGCTGTGGTTTCTCTGGGACGTCCTCATCGGAGGGCACCACCAGCGACGCGGCCGCTCGAAGCCCGAGCGCGCAGGACGGCTGACACGTCACTGACGCTGCCGAAGGTGGTGGCCGCCCGCCGGCGCGTCAAGGCGGGGCGATAGAGCAAACCCGGGGCACCTGTCATCTGTTGTCATCTGTCACCATGAGGAGGCCGAGCATGAGGCGCGGACCAACCCGAAAGCCACCACATCCCCTCTTCCAGGACGAGGACATCGAGATCGAGGACGGCGGGGACCGGCAGGACGAGTACATCGACGACGACGACGATCTGAATCCACGCGAGGGTGATGAGGACGTCCCGTCTGACGAGGACGATCTCGAGGAAGAGGAAGCGGCCGGACCTCACCGCTAGACAGCGTGGGGAGGGCCGGCGGGCGCCGGCCTTGACTGCCCAGGATGGGCCTGTTGTATTAGCGGAGCATGGTCACCTCACGGTGGCGACTCGCGGATCTTCCCGTCCTCCTCCTGCTCGCCGCCCTGTACGTGGCTGCGGCCAAGCTGGGGTTGAAGCTGGCCCTGGTGCATGCCAGCGCCACCGCGGTATGGCCGCCCACAGGAATCGCCCTGGCCGCGTTGCTCCTGCTGGGACGCCGGATGTGGCCCAGCATCTTCATCGGAGCCTTCGTGGCCAATGTCACGACGGCCGGCTCCGTGACGACATCGCTCGGCATCGCGACCGGCAATACGCTCGAAGCGGTCCTCGGCGTCTACCTGGTCAGGCGCTTCGCCTCCGGACGGCATCCCTTCGTGAACGGCCAGGAAGTGATCAAGTTCCTCTTCCTGGCCGCCATGGTCAGCACCATGGTAAGCGCCACCGTCGGCGTGGGCAGCCTGGTCCTCACGGGCTTCGCCCCGTGGAGCGATGCGGGCTCCATCTGGCTCACGTGGTGGCTCGGGGATGCCGCGGGCAACATCCTGGTGGCGCCCTTCCTGATCCTCTGGGCCGCCGAGCCCTGGCCGCGGTGGAGCGCCTTCAAGCTGCTCGAAGCGGCCGCCCTCCTCGTCTCCCTGGAGCTGATCGGCCAGCTCGTCTTCGGCCCCGCGCTCCTTCGCGGAGCGCCCGGCTATCCGATCGACTTCCTCGCGGTGCCGCCCCTCGTGTGGGCTGCCTTTCGTTTCGGCCAGCGGGAGACGGCGACCGCGTCTCTCGTTCTCGGCTCGATGGCCTTGTGGGGCACGCTCCACGGGTACGGCCCCTTCATCCGGGAGAATCTCAACGAGTCGCTTCTCCTGTTGCAAGCCTTCATGGGCATCACCGCGCTGTTCGCGCTGGCCTTCGCCGCGGTGGTGGCGGAGCGCCGCCGCGTCAACGAGGAAAGGCTGGCCCTCCTTCCCCTGGCGCAGGCCGCCCGGCAGCTCGCGGAGGACGCCGAGCGTCGGGCCTCTTTCCTGGCTGACGCCAGCGCGGTCCTCGGATCCTCGCTCGACTACGACGCCACCCTGCACCGGATGGTGAAGCTCGCCGTCCCCCTGCTCGCCGATGGATGCTCCGTCGATCTCCTCGAGGACAGCGGGACGACGCGGCGGGTCGCTCAGATCCACATCGTCCCCGCCAAGGACGAGATGGTGCGCGACGCTCGGGCGCGACACGGCTTCAACCCATCTTCTCCAAGCGGCGTGCCGGCCGTGCTCCGCTCCCGCAGATCCTCCGTGGTGTCCCAAGCCACGGAAGCGGACGTAACGAGTACGGCGAGGAATCCTGAGCAGCTCGCCATGTTCCGCGCGCTGGGCCTCAGATCCTGGATGGTGGTGCCTTTGACCGCGCGTGAGCGTGTGCTCGGCGCCATGACCTTCATCATCACGGAATCGGACCGGCGCTATGGCCATGCCGATGTCTCCCTCGCGGAAGCGCTCGCCGACCGGGCCGCCGCCGCCATCGACAACGCCCGGCTGTACCGGGACGCCGAGGCGGCCCGGAACGAGGCCGAGACGGCCAACCGTCTCAAGGACGAGTTCCTGGCCATGCTGGGTCACGAGCTCCGCAACCCGCTGGGGGCCATCAGCAATGCCGTGCACATCCTGGACCGCGTCGATGATCCGCACGGCGTCTCCGCCACGCACGCCCGCCAGATCATCGCCCGCCAGGTGCAGCAGCTCGGAGGCCTGATCGACGACCTCCTCGACGTCGGGCGGGTCATGACGGGCAAGATCAAGCTCGACCGCGGCCCCTTCGACCTCTACGAAGCCACCGATCACGCGCTGACCACACTGCGCGCGGCCGGCAAGGTCGGTGATCATGCCGTCGCCCTGGCCGGTCAGCCCGTGTGGATCGACGGCGACGCCGCGCGGATCGAGCAGGTGGTGCTCAATCTCGTGGAGAACGCCCTCCGCTACACGCCCGCAGGCGGCGCGATTGACATCGAGGTCGGGCGCGAGGGAGCCCGGGCGGTGTTTCGGGTGCAAGACGGCGGCATGGGCATACGTCCCGAGCTCCTCCCGCGCATCTTCGACCTGTTCGTCCAGGGCGAGCGCGCCCTGGATCGCGGCCGCGGCGGCCTCGGGATCGGCTTGACCCTGGTCAAGCGGCTCGTCGAGCTTCACGGCGGTACCGTGCACGCGCAGAGCGCCGGCCCGGGCACCGGGAGCGTCTTCACGGTCAGCCTTCCCGCGCTCGCCGCCCCCGTCCCGAGGAGCGTCACGCCGACGACGGCGGCCGCGGGTCCGGCGCGGCGGGTCGCTCTCATCGAAGACAACGCCGACGCGCGGGAGTCCCTTCGCGTGCTCCTCGAACTCTACGGCCACGAGGTTCACGAGGCCGCCGATGGCCTGACGGGAGTCGAGCTGGTGCTGCGGCTTCGCCCCGACGTGACCTTCATCGACATCGGTCTTCCCGGCGTCGACGGATACGAGGTTGCCCAGCGCATCCGGGCTACGCCACACGGCCAGGAGCTCCACCTCGTCGCCTTGACCGGCTATGGGCTGCCCGAGGACGAGCGCCATGCCCGGCAGGCCGGCTTCGACGCTCACCTGACGAAGCCCGTCCATCCCGCGGCCATGCAGCGCTTGCTTCAGACCACCCTGCCCGGGCGGGCGCCGAGGCCCAGCTAGCCCGTCACGCCGGCGCGCGTGCTCACCGCGCGGCCTGACGCACGACCTCGCTCGCGCTGCGGTCATGCTCGCGGATCTCGCCTCCCACCGAGCAGGCCACGAGGACGACGGCGAGGAGGGCGCCCACGAGTCCCGCCCAGTAGCACTCGCTCCCGTACTCTTTCCAGCGCCCGTGGGGCGGCACCCTTCGCGCACGTTGAGACATGAACGGCTCCTCCCGACGGCCAGCCGAGCATGCGGCATGCCACGGGAGGCGATCGCCAAGGAGGCTTCGCGCATGATCGGTGGCGCGTGTGGTCTGCCTGAGAGGGGAAAAAGGGCGACCGGCGCCTCCCGTTTCTACCGGGTCACGGCGACGCCCGGTCCCCTCTTCGTGAA
>Ga0209160_1004713_pt1 | contig 10871 bp, 8 predicted proteins | sample GraSoiAngelo_153_FD_186167 | JGI IMG/M metagenome (GOLD analysis project Ga0209160, IMG submission 186167) | Grasslands soil microbial communities from the Angelo Coastal Reserve, California, USA - 14_1009_12_40cm (SPAdes) (version 2) | ecosystem: Environmental > Terrestrial > Soil > Grasslands ...
TAGCGGCTGTAGGAGAGCGCGTCGTCGCACCAGCCCGGATGCGCCATGAACTCGGACACGCCCGCTGGCAAAGCTCGAAGGTGCGCGAGGGTGCGAGCGAGCGACCAGTACGCGCCGGGTCCGGACTCGCCGAAGAAGTGGTCGGGAGTCCGCAGGCCCGCCGTCAGGGCCCGGGCGCGCGCGGTCTCGTTCTGGCTCCTGACGGCCACGCCGAGGCGCCGCGCGGCGTCGAGCACGACTTCGGTGACGGGCGCCAGCAGACCGACGTGATGGTGCGTGTCGAGATGCGTCGGCTCGCGCCGCATCAGCACGGCGAACTTCTCGAGCTGGGCGCTCACCTCGCGCTCGACGTCCCTCGCGTTGGCGCGGGCCGCGGCGTGGCCCGGGTCGCGGACGAAGCGGCCGTCGATGTCCACGAGCGAGCGCGCCCCGGAAAGGGGCCGCCCCAACGTGAGGTTCACGTGGATGCCGACACCGAGGCCGCAGTCGCGCAGCGCCGCCAGGTGCTCCGCGTCCACCGGCGCGGTGGCGAGCAAGGTCGTGCTGCTGACGATCCCGTGACGGTGGGCCGACAGGATTCCGGCGCTGACCCCCGGGGTGAGACCAAAATCATCGGCGTTGACGATCAGTCGTCGCGTCACTCGCGAATCAGTCGCTACTTTCCAAGGACGCGCCGGAAGTAGAGCCGGAGCGCTTCCTTGAGCTGGGCCCGCGCCCCGGCCGAGGTCTTCGCGTCTTCGAGCTGGTCGATATCGATCTGGAGCGGGACGCCCTCGCGCTTGACGCCGTCGAGCTCCGCCGTGAGCCCGCAGCGCTCGTCGGACTCGGTGAAGACGAGCTTCGCCCGCTTGAACGAGCCGTCGTCCTGGGCGATCTGTTGAACGGTCTCGACGATGACCCGCTTGATCTCCTCGGCTTCCCCCGCCGGTACCGTCGAGAACGCGGCCGTCAGATCAACCTCTGCCATCGCTCTCCTCCGTCCGGTGCCCGGCGGCGCCGAATCGTCATGGCGGCTCAGTGGCCTGCCGCCGCGGCCGCGCGGAGCGCGTCGAGCCCGGCCTCGAGCCCGCGCCGCGTGAGGCGCACACCGACCGGCTTGGCGAAGTTCAAGGTCGCGTACGTCTCTTCCCTCTCGACGACGCGCTGACCGAGCCGTCCCAGCGCCGCCAGCGCCTTATCTCCAACGCGCCCGTCGACGAGCGTCTCGGCGCTCTCGGCGTGCAAGCGTGGCGCTTCGATCGCCGTCTGTAGATCGCATCCGCTGTCGACCAGGGTCGCGATCACCTGCGGAATCGCCGAGACGATGCGCCGGCCGCCGGGCGCCCCGAGGGTGAGGTACGGCTCACCCTTCTTGAAACCAAGCACCGGGACCATGTTGACCAGCGCTCGCTTGCCCGGCGCCACGGAGTTGGCTCGTCCGGGCTCGGGGTTGAACCAGATCATCCCGTTGTTGAGGAGCATACCCGTTTTCGGCACGACGACCAGCGAGCCGAACAGCGAGACGGCCGTATGGGTCAGCGACACCATGTTGCGCTGGCGGTCGATGACGCCGATATGCGTCGTGCAGTCGCCGCCCGCCGCGACGGCGCCGAGAGTCGGGTCCGTGCGCCCGCTCCCGGGCTTCGGGCGCCGGCGTAGCTCGGCGGCCACCTCACGTGCGTATTGCTTCGACGCCAGCCGCTCCCACGGAGCCTGGATCATGGACGGATCGCCGAGATGCTCGAACCGGTCGGCGAACGCCCGGCGCACGGCGTGGGCTCGCAGGTTGAGCCCGCCCGGCGTCTTCCAGCCCACCGCGCTCTTCGGGAACTGCTCCAGGATGTTCAGGATCTCGAGCGCCGTGATGCCGCCGGTCGCGCCGGGCGAGAACGCGAGCTCGAGCTCACGATAGGTCCCGGTGAGCGGCGAGACGACGCGCACCGAGTAGGCTGCGAGATCGTCCCGCGTGATCAAGCCACCGTTGGCGGCCATCGCGTCGTGGATCGTCTGGGCGATCTCGCCGCGATAGAAGGCGCTGGGCCCGTCGCGCCCGATCAGCTCGAGGCTCCGCGCAAGGTCCGGGTAGATCGGGCGATCGCCCTCTTCCATCCCGGTCGGTGGCCGGTAGATCGCGCGGCCGTTCTTCAGGTAGACGCGCGCCGCCTCCCCGGACGCGGCCAGCTCCTCGAGCTGGCGCGCCGTGCTCAGCGCCTGGTACCAGTCCGCGACGAACCCGCCCCGCGCGAGCTCGACCGCGGGCTTGATGACGTCGCGGAGCTCCATGGTCCCGTAGCGCTCGAGCGCGAGCGAGAGCCCCGCCACCGATCCGGGGACCGCGACGGCGAGCCAGCCGCGCTCGTTCGCGGCGTTCTCCACGTTCGGCCAGGCGAAGAGACCGCGGGAGATCCCGGTGCTCAGGCGGAACATCGAGTCGTGGGCACGCATCGGGGCGCAGCCGTTGAAATCGAGCGCCACGGTCTCGCCCGTGCGGGCCAGGTGCACGAGCATCGTGCCGGATCCGGCGATCGTGGACATGAAGGGCTCGACCACCGTCATCGCGAACGCCGTGGCGACGGCGGCGTCGATCGCGTTGCCGCCGCGCTCGAGGACGCGGGCGCCCACGCGGGCGCCGAGCGGGTGCTCTGCCGCGACCATCCCGCGGCGGGCGGGCGGAGTCCGCTTCGTGACGATCAGGCGTGACTCGATCATGGGCTCTAGAGAGTTGAGACGGGCCGCGTTAGGGGCGAATGGCGTACTGCGTGATGTCGACGACCGTCTTGTCCTTGAGATAGATCCGCCAGCCGGACGGGTACGTCCACGCCTCGGTCGGCTCGTTCTCCTTGACCGACGGCCAGTACTGGCGCGCGAGCTTCTCGATCTCGGCCACGTCGGTGACCCTCGTGATGGGCGGGCCGAGCAGGATCAGGACCTGGTCCGAGGTCTGACCGACCGACACCTGGCGGACGAACCGGAAGGTCGAGACATCGACGGAGTTGGCCGAGTCGGGATTCTGCCGCAGATACTGGCCGATCTTCTGCTCCATCGCGTTGTCCCAGCGGCGCCGCTCGTCGAAGTTCGGCTCGCGGCCGTTGGCCACTAGGACCTTCATGGTCCAGATGTCCTCGGCCATCGGGCCCTCGGTCGTCCGCTGCTCCTGGGTCCGAAGAGACGCGCAACCCGCGACGGCCAGGACGAGGGCGACGACGACGATTCCCCTCACGCCTGGAATCATATCAGGGCTGACTCCAAAACAATGCCACGATCAATCACCCTGGAGGCGTGCGCCAGGAGCCGGCCGGTCTCGGCCGGGACCTCTGGGCTGTCCGCCAGCTGCCTCAGCAGGTCGATCAGACGGCGCATCGCTCTGATCAGGTCGCCCTCGTGGCCCCCGAACGCCTCCTCGACGATCGCGCTCCAGTCGTCCTCGCCGGACGCCCAGCGGAAGACCGCCGGCATGAACCCGGAGTGCACGGCAATCGGGATGCGGAGATGGCGGGCCCGCTGCGCCTCGTGCACGGTATCGGCGACCCGCATGAGCTGGTCGAGCTTGCGCTTGAGCTTGGTCCGCTTCTTCATGAAGGCCCGCGCGAGGGCCGGGTCACCGGACCGCGCCTCCTCGATCAGCGCCGAGCAGACCGCCGCCGCTTCCGCGCCGGACACGTCGTTGAAGACACCGTGGGCGACGCCCTCGGCAACGAGCAGCTCGTTGTCGTGCCGCAGCCCGGCGATGAGCCGGCCCTTGCCTTCGAGCTGACGCTCGCGCACCGCGCCGAACTGTTCGAGGACCTCGACCACGCGGAGGAATTCCTGCCAGTAGGCGCCGCGCAACGCTTCCAGCTGCCGCCGCCGTACGCCGAGCCGCTCGGTGACGGTCTCGAGCTCCCGCCATTCGCGGTCGCAGCGAGCGGTGGCGCCCCACGGGCAACGGTGACACTCGATCGAAGACAGCGCCGCCTCGGGCCCCTGCGCGCGCTCGTGGTCGATCAGCTCGGCGACCGACATCCGCTCGAGCTCGGCGGCCAGGTGACGCAGCCCGCGACCGTCCGGGCTGCGCCGATCGCGTCCATCGGCACCCTGCCCGCGCCCGTCCTGGCGATCGCGCCAGTCACCGCGGCGATCGCGATGGTCGGGCGCGCCGCGCCCGTCTCGTCCTCGATCGCCCGGCACGTGGAGCGGCGGCGTCGCCCAGAAGACGCGCTTGATCACGCCGCTCTTCACCCGCACCGTGACTCCGTGGGGTAAGAGCGCGTCGATGAGCACGCGGTGGCCGCGGATCGCGTGGATCCCGAGCACCATCGCGAGCGTCGCCGAACCACCGCGCCGCACCAGGACGAGCCGACCCGGCTCAGCCTCGGCGACCGTGCGCTCGCCGCGGCGCGACCCTCCCCGACCAAGCGCGTGGCGCCGCGCCTCGACCTCCTGACGGGCCCGCCGATAGCGGCCGATCCGCTGGAAGTCGCCGCACGGGGCCGGATAGCGGCGCAGCTCGTCGAGCTGGGCCTCGAGCGCCCGCACGTCGGCCTCGACGTCGCGGATGCGCTTGAGGTTCTGGTACTGGCCGAACGATGACTCGATCCGCCGGCGCAGCTGCTCCGGCGAGGCGCCGGTCGAGAGCAGCAGAGCCACCGACCCGTAGCCGAGCTTGAACTGGCTCTCGATCGGCTCGGGCGAGCCGTCGATCACGCGCAGCAGATCCTCGAGCCCGTCGCGGGCGTCGAGCGCGACCACGCACGTGCCCTCGGGATCGATGCCCCGGCGCCCGGCTCGGCCGGCCATCTGGGTCAGCTCGTTGTGAGAGAGCGACCGGAAGCCGCGGTCGGTCCGCTTGGTGAGCCCCTGCAGGACGACCGAGCGCGCCGGCATGTGGATGCCGAGCGACATCGTCTCGGTCGCGAAGACCGCCTTGCAAAGCCCGCGCTCGAAGAGCACCTCGATCAACCGTTTCACGCTCGGCAGGATTCCGGCGTGATGGAGCCCGATGCCCAGGCGCAGCGCCTCGAACACGCTCTGGTTCAGCACGGACTCCGCGACGGTCGGGCTCTCGCGGATCAGCTCGCCGATCGCCGTGTCGACCTCGCGCTGCTGGGGCGGCGCCAGCAAGCTCTTGCCCTCGGTCAGGACGTCCTGCATGGCGCGCTCGCATCCGACCCGGCTGAAGATGAAGTAGATCGTCGGCAGCCAGCCGCGCGCCTCGAGCGCCTCGATCAAGACCGTCGGATGGACGACGCGTCGCGTGTACCAGCGGCCGCGGTCGTCGGGGCCGCGCGGCTCGTCGCCCACGACCCTCGCGCGCCCGCTGCGGACCCGGTCGATCTCGTGGATCTCCCCGGCCAGGTCGGCGATCACGTACGTGAGCGGCACCGGACGGTGCGGATGGTAGATCGGCACGATCGGCCGATGCACGATCGAGATCCAGTCGGCGATCTCCTTGACGTTGGCGACGGTGGCCGAGAGGCCCACCAGCACGACGTCGGGCGGCGCGCTGACGATGATCTCCTCCCACACGGTGCCGCGGCCTTCGTCGCCCATGTAGTGGCATTCGTCGAGCACGATGTAGGAGAGGCCGTCGAGCCCGCTGCCGTAGAGCGCGTTGCGGAGGATCTCGGTGGTCATCACGAGAATCGCCGCGTGCGGGTTCACCTTGACGTCGCCGGTGAGAATGCCGACCTTGTCGGCGCCGAACTCGCGCGTGAAGTCGGCGAATTTCTGGTTCGAGAGCGCCTTGAGCGGAGTCGTGTACGCTAGGCGGCGGCCGGCCGCCAGGGCGGCGTGGATGGCGAACTCCGCGACCAGGGTCTTGCCGGCGCCGGTGGGCGCCGAGACGATGACCGACTGGCCGGCTTCGATGGCGCGGATGGCTTCGACCTGAAAGTCGTCGAGGGGGAACGGGTAGCGCGAGCGGAATCGCTCGAGAAGCTCCATCTCGTGACACAGTAACACGGGGCGTCAGGGAGCCAGGCGCACGTCCACACAGGAGGACAACGAGCGTGATCGTCTTTCACATCGCCCTCACAGCGGCTGACGACTACCTGACCCGGCGCGAGGCGCACCGCCGTGACCACATCGAACGTCTCCAGGGCCTGCGCGCCAACGGCATCCTGATCGGCGGCGGGCCGTCGGCCGACCTGCGCACCGCGGATCTGTTCTATCGCCTGCAGCAGCCGGCTCAGCTCAAGTTCGCGATCGAGGAGGATCCGTACTGGATGGGCGGCGTGTGGACCCGCTACGAGCCGAAGAGCTTCAGCCAGTTCGTCGAGCCCTGGGAGATGGTGCCCGTCGTGCTCGACGGAACGCGTCGGCTCACGATCGTCGAGGGGCCGACCGTCCAGCACGACATGGCTCAGTTCGCGATGATCGAGATGCGCGGCGCCGGCCGGCTGGCGTTCGGCGGCTTCTTCGACGGCGGATCCACCCTGGCGGTCGCGAAGACGGCTGACGGCGACGAGGCGATCCGCTGGTTCGCCGAGACCGGCTTCTGGAAGCCGGACGCGCTGACGTCGCGCCCCTGGCTGCACGTCCTGTGAGTAACCCGATCGTCGGGCTCGTCACCATCGGCCAGTCGCCGCGCATCGACGTCGTGCCTGACATGGCGGCGATCCTCGGATCCGGCGTCACGGTTCGGGAGCGCGGCGCGCTCGACGGCCTCGGTCGCGCCGAGATCGCCGCGCTCGCGCCTCGACCCGGCGACGACATTCTCGTGACGCGCCTGGCCGACGGCACTCCGGCCTTCATCGCCAAGCGTCACATCGTCGGGCGCGTCCAGGCCGCGATCAGCGAGCTCGAGCGGGCGGGCGTGACGATGACAGCGCTTCTGTGCACAGGGGCGTTCCCGCCGCTCGAGGCCCGGCACCTGCTCGTGTTACCGCATCAGGTGCTTCTCGGCATGTTGCGCGCGCTTCGCTGGCCCGGGCGGCTCGGCATCGTCACGCCGTCCGTCGCGCACGTGCCTCAGACCGAATCTCGCTGGCGCGACGACGGGTTCGATCCAGTCGTGGTGCCGCTCTCGCCGTACGAGGAGCAGAGCCCGGCCGCGCTCGAGGGCGCGGCTCAGGCGTTCCGAGCAGCCAACACGGGTCTGGTCGCGATGGATTGCATGGGCTTCCGACGCGAGACGCGGGACGAGCTCCGGCGACTCACCGGGACTCCGGTGCTGCTGGCCAACCTCCTCGTCGCCCGGGTCGTCGCCGAGGCGTGCGGGGCCTAGAGCCGCATCCGTGAATTTCCCTAGGTCCCTTCCGTTTTCCACCTGATTCCCCCGAGCTCGAGCCGCGTCTATCCTGCTGGACGGAGGAGCGTCGGTCTCCCCCGTCTTTCCTATGCGAATGAACCATCGTGCGACACCAGACCGCCAGCGCCGCGAGCGCGCGCTCTCCGATCGAGAACGCGGCCGTCAGGCGGGGTGGCTCGCGAGCCAGGACCTCAGCGGATTTCTCTCCTGGATCGAGATCGACGACCACCTGCGGCGACTCATCCTTGCTCGCGACTCCGCGGATCCAGAACGTCTCGCAGTCCGTCCCCCAGCAGATTGAAGCCGAGCACCGTGAGGTAGATGAAGAGGCCCGGGAAGGCCGAATACCACCACCACGTCGGCAGGTAGTTGCGTCCGTGGCTGATCATCGCGCCCCACTCCGGATATGGCGGCTGGGCGCCGAGGCCGATGAAGCCGAGACCCGCGGCCGCCAGGATGGCCGAGCCCATGTCCATGCTCGCCTTCACCGTGATCGGCGAGACGCAGTTCGGCAGGATGTGGACGAACACGATGCGAAGCCGCCCCGTCCCCACGGCGCGCGCCGCCTCGACGAAGACCTGGCCTTTGAGCGCCAGGGTCTTGCTCTGGACCAGGCGCACGTAGCCCGGCCACCACACCAGACCGAGCGCGACGATCGCGTTGACGATCCCCGGCCCGAGCGCGCCGACGATCGCCAGCGCCAGCACCAGCGCCGGAACGGACAGGAAAATATCCGTCACGCGCATGATGATCTCGCCCACCGCCCCGCCGACGTAGCCCGCGACGATCCCGAGCGGCACGCCGATGGCGGCCCCGAGCACGGTGATGACGAGCCCGATCCGCAGCGACACCCGGGCGCCAAGGACGACGCGCGTGTAGATGTCGGTCCCGACCTCGTCGGTGCCGAACCAGTGGCGCGCGCCCGGCGGGCGGAGCTTCTGGTCCAGATGGACCGCGCCGCGAGCATCCTCGGGATACGGCACGACGAAGGGTCCGAGCGCGGCCATGAGCAGGAACACGAGCACGAGGCCGAGGCCGAGCGCGACGCCGCGCTGCGCGCGAAGACCCGCGCGTAAGAAACGAAGCTCGCGCGCCGCCGCCCCGCGCTCCGCGAGCCAGGCGCCGGCCGATCCCGAGGCGACCGCGCCGCTCATCACGCCGTGCCGGCCGGGCGGACCCGCGGATCGAGCCAGCTGTAAGCGAGGTCCACCAGGAAGTTGGCGAGCATGAAGTTCAACCCGATCACGAGCGTGACGCCCATGATCGGCTGGAAGTCGGAGGACACGGCCGAGGCGACGGCGTAGAGGCCGATCCCCGGCCAGTCGAACACCGTCTCCACGAGCACGGTACCGCCGAGCATCCAGCCGTAGCGCAGCCCGATCATCGCCAGGGTCGGGATCATCGCGTTCTTCAGCGCGTAGCGCGCCACGATCCTGAGCTCCGACACCCCCTGGGCCCGCGCATTGACGATGTAGTCCTGCTTCAGGGTCTCGAGCATCTCGGCGCGATTGACGCGCACGATCGCGGCCAGCGCCGGGAAGCACAGGGTGACGGTCGGCAGGACCGCGTGGGCGAGCGCGTCGCCGAAGACCCGCCACTGCCCGGCCAGCAGCGCGTCCACGAAGAGGAGATGGGTCACCGGCGGGGGCGGCGCCGTCATCAGGCCGAGCCGACCCCCGAGCGGGACGATCCCGAGCTCGAGCGCCAGCAGCAGCTGCAGCATCAGCCCGAGCCAGAACGCCGGGATCGCGATGCCGGAGACCGAGACGACTCGCGTGAGCTGGTCCACCCACGTATCACGGTAGACGGCTGAGAGGATGCCCAGCGGCACGCCGAGCCCGACCGCGAGGAGCATCGCGCCCGTCACCAGCTCGAAGGTGTTCGGGAAATACCGCGCGAGGTCGGCCGCGACCGTCTCGCGTGTCCTCAACGAGCGTCCGAGGTCACCGCGGAGAACACCCCGAAGATATTGGCCGAACTGGACGGGCAGCGGCCGGTCGAGCCCGTACTGTACCCGGATCGTCTCGACCATGGACGGCGTCGCGTCCGGGCCCGCGGCCAGGCGTGCCGGGTCGCCGGGAGCCACGTGGGAGATCGTGAACGTGATGCACAGGAGACCGAACAGCATGAAGCCCAGCAAGACGAGCCGCCGGGCGAGGTAGCCGAGCAACCTACTTGGCGACGATCGCCAGCGGGTAGAGGTCGACCTCGCCGGTGAAGCGCACCGGGCTGAAGACGAAGCCCTTCACGTGGTCGCGGAGCGCCCAGCGCCGGTTCATGAGCATCCCGAAGATCTCCGGGGCGTCGGCGGCGATGCGCCGCTGGATATCGGCGTAGAGCGGCGCCCGCTCCTCCCACCGCACGAGCGTACGCGCGCGGTCGATGAGCCCCCACACGCCATCGTTCGTGTAGAAGGACGAGCCGTAGTACTTGCCCCAGGAGCCCTTGTGGTACTGGTACGCGACCGCGTCGGGGTCGGTCGACACGGGCGTGGCGAACACGGCCATCAGATCAGGCGAGGTCTCGACCTTGGCCCCGCGGCCGACCATGTTCGGCCAGATCAGCGGGACCATCTTGACCGTGATGTTGAGCTTCTGGAGGTTGTCGATGAGGACGAGCCCCATCTTCCGCTCCTCCTCGAGCCCCTGGACATAGACGTACTCGAGCTCGACGCCGCCGTTCGGGTAGGCGGACTTCCCCAGAAACTCCTTGGCCTTGGCGAGATCCTGCCGATAGATCCCCGCGACCTCGACGTGGCCGCGCGTCGCGTTCGGGAACGGGCTCGTCTGGAGCACGGCGTTGCCGTTGTAGATTTTGACTAGCGCGTCGTAATCGAAGGCGAAGCAGACCGCCTTGCGGAGATTCGCGTCCTTCGTGGCGCCCTTCTGGGTGTTCATCTTGATGCCGAACGTCGTCATCCCCGGGAAGTTCGGCACGACGATCCCCGGCATCTTTGCGACCTGATCGAAATCGTCGCTCGACAGGCCCTCGACGATATCCGCCTCACCGCGGATGACCGCGGCACGCTGCGCGGCCGACTCGCGGATGATCCGGTAGATGACGCCGCCGATGTGGTCCTTCGACGGCCAGCCCTTCCAGTACCCGTCGACCGCCTCGAGCTCGTAGAGGACGCCCTGCTCCCACCGCTTGATCTTGAACGGACCGCTGCCCGCGGCGTTCGTGGTGAGCCACTTCTGGCCGAGGTCGCCCCCCTGCTCGTTCGCCAGCACCTGCTTGGGATTCATCACGTACCACCACGGCAGGAACGAGAGGAACGGTGCGTAGGGCTGAGTCAGGTTGAACTGGATCGTGGAGTCGTTGACGACCTTGATCCCGTCTTCCTTCAGGAAGTCGGAGAGCATCCACGCCGGCCCCTGGTTGAGCTTGAGCGTGCGCGCGAACGAGAAGCGCACGGCCTCGGCCGTCACGGGGTCGCCGTTGTGGAAGCGCGCGTTCTTCGTGAGGTGGAACGTCCAGGTCCTGGCGTCCGGCGAGCTCTCCCACTTTTCGGCGAGCCACGGAACGATCTCGGGCGGATTGCCGACGTACTTCACGAGCGCGTCGTAGAGCGACTGCTGCGCCATGCGGATCGACCAGTCGTACTTGACGCTCGGGTCGATCGTGGGCACTTCCTGGCGGCCGGCGAACACCAGGATCTTCCGAT
>Ga0209160_1004714_pt1 | contig 10871 bp, 7 predicted proteins | sample GraSoiAngelo_153_FD_186167 | JGI IMG/M metagenome (GOLD analysis project Ga0209160, IMG submission 186167) | Grasslands soil microbial communities from the Angelo Coastal Reserve, California, USA - 14_1009_12_40cm (SPAdes) (version 2) | ecosystem: Environmental > Terrestrial > Soil > Grasslands ...
GGACTGCTCGCGATGGTCGCGAAGTTCAGGTGACGCGCTTGAAGGTCAGGGTGGGGATCGCGGGCGTTGGAAACAGCGCCTCCACCTTTATTCAGGGCCTTCGTCATTACGGGAGCAGAAAGACGATTGAAGGTCTCTGGCATCCTCGAGTCGGTGGATTAACCGTAGGGGACATCGAAGTCGTCGCGGCGTTCGATATAGACTCGCGGAAGGTCGGGCTCGACCTCTCCGAGGCCATCTTCGCCAAGCCGAACGTCGGGAAAAAGTACCTGGAGGTTCCGAAGATGGGCGTCGAGGTGCAGCCCGGCCTCTCCAAGGGCGACCTCCCCCCTCATCTATCGAGCGAGAAGTTGAGTCTCTCGACCACCGAGCATGTCTCCAAGGAACTCGCGACGTCGGGCGTCACGATTCTTCTGAATCTAATCTCCTCAGGTACGCCGCGGAGTTCCCTCGATTACGCGAACGCCGCGGCCGAAGCGGGCTGCTCTTTCGTGAACTGTACCCCAAACATTTTGGTCTCGAGACCTGCCCTCGCGAAGAAGTTTTTCAAGGCAAAGCTCTGCCTCGCGGGTGACGACCTGATGAGCCAGTTCGGCGGAACAATCTTCCACAAGGGGCTGCTTAGCCTGATGGTGAAGAGAGGGATGAGGATCTCGAAGAGCTACCAGCTCGACGTAGGAGGCGGCTCCGAGACATTCAACACGATAGATGAGGAGATTAAGGTCGCGAAGAGGAAGCTCAAGACCAGCTCTGTGGCGCAGGAAGTCCCCTACCAGTTCGAGACTGTAGCGGGGACGACCGACTACGTCGATTACATGGGGAACGAGAGGACAAGCTACTTCTGGTTTGACGGGAGCACCTTCCTGAACTCGCGAGTCGGGGTGGACGTCTACCTCCGTTCATCCGATGGCGCCAACGCCGGGAACGTACTGCTGGACGTGATAAGGGCGCTCTCAACGGCCCGCGAATCGCGAGTCTACGGCGCGGTCGGGGAGGTGTGCGCGTACGGATTCAAGTCCCCGCCGAGAAGGGTGAACTTCGAAGAGGCCTACGCCAGCTTCAAGTCGAGATTTCTCCGCTGAATCCCTCTTCTTCAGGATTACTGGAGTAAAGTGCCGAACCCCAAAGCAGAAATACCGGTAAGGGCGGTAAGTGATTTAATCATTACTGGCAGAACGGTAAATGTTTAAGACTGCTGGCTTGCTTCGCGGGATGAGGCCAACAAATTGCAGGTCGGTAAAAGCTACTCGGTCCCCGACGAACGACTTTACCCAAAGGTGCTGGACTGGACTAAGCAGATCTACGACGAGTTCTCGACGAGCGACACTGATTCTCTCTCAGTCGCCCAGCTTCTTGGACACACGTCAATCGGCGGCGCTTTCAACGCCAAGGTCGCATCGATGTCCGCATACGGGGTGGTCGAGAGACGGGTCGGAAGAATCCGGGTAACTGAGATAGGAAGGAAGGCCATCCTTTCAGAGGATGGGAAGGAGAAAGCCGATGGGGTCAAATCCGCCCTCCTCAAGGTTGCTCTCTGGAAACGACTCTACAATCACTACACCAACAAAGGAGCAGAACTACCAGCCGATTTCTCGGCTGATCTGGCCAAGATTGCCGACATTCCGGGTGAAGACGCAAAAAGTAAGGCGGAATGGGTCGTAAAGGCGTTCAATAGCGACATCGCCTATCTCAGGTCGACGGAAAAGGAGAGAGACACGCTTGGAAGCAACCAACGCCCGCGAAAGAAGGTCAAAACGTCCGGTACGAATCAAGTGGTGGCTCAGACTCCGTCAGTTCCTAAGGCGCCGAGCCGGCCTATCTCCCCGCCGATCCAGCCTGAGTCCCCGCCGATCCAGCCTGAGTCCCCGCCGATCCAGCCAGGTCCTAAGGCGCCTAGCCAGCCTATCTCCCCGCGGAGCATGCCTATCTCCCCGCCGAGTGAATCATCGGGTCAAATTATCTTCCTCTCGCCTGTCGACCAGATAGAATTGACAGTCCCGAGGAGGGCTCGACACATGGCCATGCTCAAGAAATTCATCGAAAACGCGCTTGATGTCATCGACGAGGAGCTTACGGCTGAAGGCAGTATGGCAGCCGAACGAAGCAAGTCAGCAGAGAAGCGTTAGAGGCATTTTCCATCTAACCCAATAACAGAATTTTCGGTAAGATTTTCACTATAACGTCAGAATTGCTTAACTTTTCCCGGCGTGGTTCGAATCTAGATTCGAATGATGAATTCCGCTTCCATAATCGTTAAGCCTGCAAGAAACGCGAAGTCAACAAAGGAGCGAAGGACAGGGAGTCGATGAGTGTTTGGTGACGAGAGGGGCTGTGGGAGGCTGGAGGATGATAGGTCTGATCGTGCTCCTCGCGACTACTGTTTTTGCCTACTCGGTGGCGACGAAGCCTTCGAACGGGGGAGGGAACGTCGTAAGCGTCTCGGATTCGTACAACTATGAGGAAGCACAGGGAGGCGGCAACAAGGCTCCCAGCTGGATCGGAATGGTTCAGGTCTTGGTGGTTCACAATGGCAAGCTCGTCTACGACACCCTCCAGCACAACACGATAACGAACACAGGCGAAGGCATCATCTCCGCGTGCACGGCGAGAGGCGCGACAAGCGCGCCAGCCTGCGCCAGCGGCGGTGTGTACATAGCACTCTCGACAGATGCGTCAGTCACATCCCCGACCGACCTGACCTGTGCAAGCGAGCTGGCGACGAACGGGCTTGGCAGGGCGCTAGGGACCTTCTCCCCGGTAACGACCAACTCTCACAAGATATCCTTCACCTTCACCAACACCGGTACCACACCGGTCACAATCACAAAGGTCTGCATGTTCGATGCAGCGTCGGGAGGCAGCCTCTTTGCTGAGGACGTCCTCAGCAACACGGCGAGCGTGGCGCCGAATGACCAGATCACCATCAACTGGACCTTCACACACTAGGAGTCGAGAAGCAAAAATTGAACCGAATCGAGAACGAAATGCACGGTGGGAGAATTCTCGCCCTCCCGACCGGCCCCGCAGGGGCGGGCGAATCCCGAACCACACGCAACATCGCCATTACCCTCCTCGTGGTTGTGCCTCTTGTAGCAATGTACCTGGCCATGTGGAAGTTCTGGTTCACATCCGATTTCCTTGCGAGCCTGGCCGCCGCTGCGCAGCAGTCCGTCGTATCGGGGAGCGGCATCGGTCTCTTCGAGGTCGTCAAGCCATCGGACCAGCTCGGCATCATCTCGACGAACTACTTCTTGGGAATCCCCATCTACAACACGGTCGTCGGCTCGATAATCCCCTATCACGCGATTTCATTCGCCTACATCGGCATCCTGGGTCTCACGACTTGGGGAAGGCTAAGCTACCAGTTGTCGATGCGGACCATCCTGACCAGACTCTGGGGTCTCTTCGGCGCAATCTGGTTCGCGGTCTTCGCCGCCGGTCAGTTCTCGAGCGCGAGCATCGATGCCTACATCACCGTCGGTTTCCTCGCAAACCTGATACTGGCAGGCTTCACTGCCCCCTTCCTGCTCGTCAGCATCGCAAGAAAGCTGAGAGGGGGGTGAAAAGAAAAAACATGAAAATAGGATTTTCAGGGTCGCCTTTCCTTGCCAACAAATTAGTCGCCATATACGCGGTCGCCATGACGGGAGTCGCGGGGGTCGTCCTTCTCCTGCCGGCTCAAGGGCCCGCGCCCAACGTCGTCTACGACCTCTTCAAGATAGGACAGACTTCTGCCGACCCGGCACAGCTAGCCACCGGATGGAAGCCCGTCGGTTACGCCTGTCAGACAGCCAACCCAGAGCAGATCGCACAGGGCTTCGGCCCGACAGTCTGCGGGTACAACTACAGGACCGCAACTCACAACCTGATCACTGCCGGAGGGATAGACTGGCTCATGTGTTCGATGTCCAGAAGCAAGACATCCTGCTCCACATTAGCTCAATACATCGCTCTATCGACTGACGCGACAGCTCCTGCGGTAGGCAATTGCGCATCGGGTTCCTCGTCGTGCACGCTCACTAGTGAGATCGTCGCGGCCGGAGACGCCGGTTTAGTGAGAGCTGCAGGAACATTCGGGTTTCTAGCATCAGCCGGTGCTTGTGACCAGAGCGGAATAGCCAATGACACGTCCAGTGCTGCAACATACTGCTACACGCTAAGCAAAACATTCACAGCCGCGGCAACAGACACGGGAATCATAAAGTCAGCCATCTTCACAAAGCCCGGCCCCCCGACAGCGGGCACAATGGTCTTTGTAAACACCTTCTCATCGACCAACATGATCTCAGGCGACACACTCGCGGTTACGTGGACAATCACCGTGTAGAGGTGAATGCAGTTGCAGAAAAGTAGCAGAGCTGCCTTGGATGTGGCTCTGCTCTTCCCTTCCCTTTTCTTCACTTTTCAAAGAGCAGGCTTTGCAACAAGTCCGGTAAGAATCGCCCTTAGTTTCTAGTGTCTTTGCACTAGCAGGATTAAGCGTCGGGGGGATTTTGATCCGTAGAGTACTAGAGACTGTTATGGTTCTCTTCCTTCTAATCATTTCCATAGTATCAGTACATCCGAAAGTGGGTTAGGGAGACCTCTTGGGCCACTCTTTCCTTACCCTGATTACTCTCTTCAGCTGCGTTAGTTTGATGATTGGTGACCTGAGTTCGATTCTGAGAACGATTGCCAGCATCATGTTGGCGAGTATCCACACGCTATAGACGATGACAGACAGCATCTGGTAGACCAGCCTGACTGTGTAGTTAGTGCTCGTCGTCTTCGCCTTGATCTGGTTCTGCATTCTGTAGCCTGTCTCGATACCCCATCTCTTCCTGTACTCGTCCGGTATCTCTGGGAAGAGCCTGAACGCCTGACCGTATCGCATGTTCGTCGCGAAGACGATGTATCGCTCATGAATCGGGTCGGTCTCCTTAGCTTCCTTCCTCGGGTAGACCATCAGGCCGAAGGATGCCTGCTGCTCAGAGGCGTTCCTTATCGAGAACTTGACCATGTTCGGGATCAGACCGTTGTGATGGTCCTCTATCGCCCGCTTGATCCTCTCGTTCTTTATCGCTGGCATCAGGTACCTGATGCCGAGCTCGTCCAGCTTGTTCATCACGTCCACCGAGTAGAAGCCTCTGTCGATGAGGAGGGTGCATATCCTGATTCCCCTAGCCTTGGCCGCGCTGATCAACCTCTCGACTATCAGCGCGTGGTCATCGAGCTGGTGTACGGGAATCTCGGAGATGGTTACTCTCCTTCCATCGTCCACCACGTGAAGGGACGCGTAGGTGTAGAAGAGATTGGTCCCTCTCTCCCTCCTGCTCCTCCTCACGCGGTTGTTGTACTCGCCGTAGTACGGGTCATCTGTCAGGTCTATTGCTGCAACGACTGGTCTCCTGAAGACACCTCTCTTCCTGAGCTCCTCAAGCACCCTGTCGTTGGCTTGAATGAGCATGCCATGCACGTCCTCGCTTCTCAGCCTCTTCAACCTGTAGAGGAGCGTGTCCGCCGAGGGGGCCTCACGGGTGCACGCAAGGTCCTCAAGCCCAGACTCGGCGTACCTCTCCTCCGCGGACAGATGGAGCAGACTCTCGTTGAGCTGCTCTCCTGAGAAGTGAACGTTGGATGCGGATGGTATGACAAGGTGCTCATTCTGGGTTGACAGGGCCAGATTATGCGCAACCCTGCTCACCCTTCCTTGGGTGGCATGTACTCTGTTGCCTTCTGACTATACCTTCGCACAGTTGGTCAGATGGCAACGGTCCATGCTCCTCCCATTTGCATTGGAATCAAATCAAGTAGGCTAACGACTCACTTTCGAATGTACTGAGTATAGCCCTGTTGAATAACTCAGTTATGGTCCGTGTTCCTTCTCTCTGAATATGTCTCCTCTTCGCTCTCCCATCCCTACGCCTTCACAGACATGAACATGTTGTAGTTGACTGGCTGGTGAGGCGTTTTCTGCGGATGGCTCTTCGCCCGCGACTCCGGTCAGGGTTGGGAGTCGCTACAGCCTTAGTGATGACGAAAGAGATGGAAAAGAGAAAGGCGAAGAGTGGCGCCAAAAAAGGGGAGAGTCATGAACCGCATAGTTGCTGGGATAGATCTAGGGGACAGCGAGAGCCTCGTCACAGTATTGTCTCCGGGTTGGAAATGTGACGTACAGGTTCTCATTTCAGATGAATGACGAAGGATACTCCCTCTTCGCGAGCATAGTGCCAAAGGATGCGAGAGTCGCGTTCGAGGCACAGGCATGGCACACCCGGTCCACAGGACTCTGAAGGACTAGGGTACCGGGGTCTTACGGTAGCTCACCCTACGGAGTTAGCCTGGATCGTGAAGAGCAAGAGGAAGAACGACCGAATCGACAGCCTCGAGATCGCGAAGCTGCATATGGTCGGCATGTTGCCAGAGTCGCACCTCTTGGAAAGGCACGAGCAGATGTTCAGAGACCTGCTGATACAGAGAGTCGGTCTGGGCGTTGAGATCGGGAGGCTGAAGGACAGGGTCATCAGCCACCTCAAGAGGGAAGGAGTCTATCAGTCGCTCCCCGAGAGCAGCGACAACTCCTCTGCCGCGAGGAGAGGTGCGATCCTCTCCTTGAGCTTCAGTGACCAGAGAGATCTCGTAATGAGGACGATGATGTACAGGCTTGCCTTCCTCGAGGGGCAGTGCGTTCCACTCGAGGCGAGCATAAGGGATTTCGCGAGAGAGGACGATGACGTAAAGCTGCTCATGACCAACCCCGGGTCGACTACTACCTCGTTTCCTTCCTCTCTTCCTACATCAGGGACGTGAACAGGTTCCTTTCCTTCGATCACCTTGCGAGCTTTCTTCGGAATCATTCCGGAGAGATGGGACAGCGCCAACGTAAAGAGGAGAGGGCGAATGTCCTGGGACGGCCCATCCATCGCAAGGTGGGCTCTCTCGGTAATGTCTGATACCGTCACGCGGAGGAACCGGAACATCAAGACCTAGTACGAGTACGAGAAGAAGCGGACTGGGAAAGGGAAGTACGCCCACGTCCTAACGATGAAGAAGCTCCTCCGGATGACTTACCATATGCTCAAGTTTCAACTTACCATATGCCCAAGTCCAAAAGAGCCAGGTTATTAGGAGGCTGCAGCAAGGCTGCATAGAGGCAGCAAAAGCGAAGAGCCATCCGAACGCCTCACATCCGTGTACTCCCTCCAGTTGATCTTCTTCTTGGTGGACAATCCAGGGACGGGGGAGGATGCATCTACCCATTACTGGTGAGAACAAGAACCTGCGAGCGTTCGAGGAAAAGATTGATTGAGTTCCTCAGATAGTTTTTCGACCATAGTGATGAATTCACCGCTTAGAGCAACGTTCTCGCCACGAACTACCCGAGCTTCTTTTCTCGCAGAGATCATTCACTTCCCTTCGTTATTTTCTTTCTTGGTTCGTACTCACTAGCGAGAAAACGCGCAACACGCACCGAAAGCTTGTGTCGAAACTCTCCGACCTCGCCTTCTTTGAAGAACAATGCCTCAAATGCGCATCAAATCCACCAACTTGACCTCCAGCTTATCTCTTTCGTAGGCGTAGTTGAGACGCCTTATTGCCACGGCCAAAGCGGGGGTCGTGTAAAATCTATTCTGTCGAATGCATCCCAAAAATTTTGAAAGCTACTCGATTCGACTTCTCACAGAACACGCAGGACCCAAAAATCGCTTATGGGTCGGGCCACCTTGAATGGTTGTACCCAAAGCAGGGAATTTACTGGTTGTTTCGTTACAAGTGTGTTGTACCCGACGATGCCGGGCTTGAATAGGCAAAGCCGTAACCAACTTGTCCAACGTTTCCCGCCACTGACTGTCTGACGATCCAGTGATTTCGCCAATCAATTTTCTTCAAACTATGCCCAAACTCTGCAACATACTTGACATGAATGATTTCACTATGACGCAACGGAGAGAATCGCAAGTCCAAAAGCTGCTCTATCTCACTCGTAGTAATTCTCCTAATTTTCAAACCTTGTCCCAGGTGAATTTCGGCGAGATAGCCGGTGAAGTTTAGGAGAGGAATGATCGCCCGAAATTGTATTTTATCACTGTAAAAGAATCGTTCCAGATCGCCATACATTTGGCTCGAAAATATTGCTGTCGAAGATGTTTTGGCCTGAATGGAGTGCAAGTTGGTCACTCGCGAAACGACTCAGATAATCCTAAGCTGTCTGGCGAACTGTGATTGCGTACGTACCGACGAGGCCATCAAGCTGCTTTGTGATTGTCCCATCGGATTTCATCAACTTCGTACAAGCAACGTATTCAGGTAAGCTTTCGATTTCTTTTGGGTGGCGATGCAGAAATACGAAAAACATCGGTTCGTTGACATACACAGTACTCCAAGACCCTTCGCTCTGAATCGTATTCTTCTCAACCGTTCCGGACGGGACTTGTTCCACCTTCTTGAGGTAGGACATAAGCAAGTTCAGAACTGAAATTGTGGAAGTTCTACTCCTCTCGTAGAACTCTTTGTTCATCATCTGCTCGTCCATGATTATCCTAGTTATTTTCAACCTCAAATGTTATTATCTTGGTCGCGAAATCAGCGCGTCCTCGCGCTTCAGATACAATCACTCGTAAGAATCTGTAACGGCACCTCCTCCCTCAGGATTTCTTTCTGCATCAACGTAGTCGCGATAATGAAAGATGCTGAGCTCGAGAAATTGTTTGAAATTAATGAAGAAGTTCTGGCGGAGACGCCTGAATGGTTCAAGCGACTGCTGCGCAGCGGCGGCCAGGCTCGCAAGGAAATCGGACGCGAGCCAGAACTTCCAGATGGCAGGTAAATCGCCATAAGAGACACAATCACGAGGAGGTCGGGGCGAGGTTGCGTTTAATCGGGGATTCACCCGCACCTACTTGCGCCCGAAAAGGCGAGAGCTTGAGACTCCCATTTAATGCAATTCCCATTCTTACCGTTATTACTGCCGTGGCGGCGGCCTCCGGAAGTATCTTGTTTTACCTGAACGTCGGGAATTACAGATGAATCTCGACCTGAATCCCCTAATGCCTCCATAAAGTTGGTTCTCTTTTGACGCGGATTTGGCCCGTGGCTGCTCTGTCACTTCCGCGATGGATATCCGCCCGAATTCCTGAAATTGGCGCAGAATTTGCCGAATACCGTAGAGCTGATTCCAAATCGGGGTAATGCGGTAATACTCCATATAGCATCCTTCCGACCAAAATCAACTGAGAAGAATTCCAAGGTGCCACCAATTGGAGGATACCTCCTTCTGTCCATAGTTCTGCAGATGTGCAGCTGCTGGTCCCCAGCGGGCATATTGGAGTACGTCCGTCAAATCACCAAGGTCGGTCCACCCTCACTTTCATGGGGCAATTCCCGCCTCTCGAACGGCGGAATGTGGCTATCAGGAAACCGAAGAGGTCTGCTTGCTTTGGACATCGGGAGCGAAAGCATAATCGTGGCTTCCCAATTTTCCTGCTTTCGCTTTGCGCTCGCAGGATTAAGCGTCAGGAGGGATTTTGATGCGTAGAGTACTGAAGACCCTTACGGTTCTCTTCCTTCTAATAATTTCTATGGTTCCAATAGCTCTTCCCGTCCACGCTGCGATTCACACCTACTACCTTGGGAGCTCCACCGCGGGCTCCTGCTCCGGCCGGTGCGACATTTTGACAACTGCGGCGGTGCTCGGGATAGCCGTCGATAACTTAGCGACTTCGGCCGTAAGTACCGATTCGTCTGGACTCGTAACTATATCCTTCACAGTCGGCACTGGGGCGAACAGGCTGCTCATCGTCGGCGGGACGGTTGACAACTTCGCGATCACTGGCGTAACCTACGGGGGAACAGCCCTAACGCAGGCGGTCGCAGACACACAGAAGCCTACTGGATCAATATGGTATCTGGTAAACCCTCCGAGTGGGACTGCTAGCGTTGTCGTGAGCTCCTCTCCGTCGAAGGGTGCAATCATTGGAGTAATCTCGTTCACTGGGGTTGACCAGAGCACTCCCATCCCGACGACGGCTACTAATGACAATGCGAATGGGCGCACCTCTCCAGCCACCGTGAGCATAACGAACGCGAACGCGAACGCATGGGTTATGGACCTTGTTGCGTCTGGGCACATCGGTGGTTTTACAAACGGGGCATCCACGACGACACAGTGGAACTTGGATTCCGGTAGTACAAATGCGGGTGCATCGAGCACGACGGGGCCACTCTCGCCAAGCACAGTAACCAATTTCTCCTGGACACTCCCAACCCCGGATGCTTGGGTTGACGTTGCGGTCGAGATAAAGCCATTCGCCGGCACCTCCCAGATCATCTCTACCACCACCGGTAACTTCATGGTCGAACCAGACATTTCAGCGAGTGCGACCGGGACTCCGACAACCAGCACGCCATCGGGCTACGCGTGGGAGACCCCATCGGCGATCGGTGCGCAGATTGTCAGCGGTATATGGAACTTCGATCTCACGGTGGGGTCGAGCGCCTCGACCGGGACCGCTTCGGTATGGATCACCGTCTGGAACTGCCAGACCTCGAGCGAGGGGACGTGCGCCTTCCTCTTCAAGAATTGGGACAACACCACGAACGTCATCTCGACCGCCGCGACCAAAAGGACCTACGTGACCGGGACGGTCGGTCCGTTCGACAACGTCAAATTCCTCGTCGTCGAATACTGGCTCCACGTTACCGTCGCGGGTGCTTCGGGAGAAACGGTCCGGGAGACGACGGTGACTGCGGCGAGCGATGTCGGCACCCCAGGGTTCGCGTACTCATACTCGCTGCCTGAGAACCCAACGGTTTCGGACTCGCAGGGGAACTTCTTCCAGGGGTTCAGGGCCCCGCCTGGGGAGAGCCCGGTAGTCTCGGACTCCAGTACCAAG
>Ga0209160_1004726_pt1 | contig 10864 bp, 15 predicted proteins | sample GraSoiAngelo_153_FD_186167 | JGI IMG/M metagenome (GOLD analysis project Ga0209160, IMG submission 186167) | Grasslands soil microbial communities from the Angelo Coastal Reserve, California, USA - 14_1009_12_40cm (SPAdes) (version 2) | ecosystem: Environmental > Terrestrial > Soil > Grasslands ...
GCCCGTGAAAGACCTGAAACGTGCATACCGAACCGTTGATACGCCATTAAAGCGGCCTACTTCTGGCGACACGGCACCGCAACCACTGGTTGCTCCGGCGACCTTCGTGGTTCCTATCCATTCCCTGACTTCATCCTGACCGATAACTCCCCCTATTCCCATACCTCGTTAGAGGTATTTCTCCCTCGCAACTCAGGTTTCTCCTGACTTGGCTATCGACCCAACCTATGTAACGCTAGCGTTAGGCCAACCACTTGGTGTTTGATGGGATGCTTGCAGGTGCCGATGATGTGGCTTTCAGCACTGTTGCTTGCCGAAACCCTGTCAGGGACTCCCGCCGTGGCAGTCCAAAGCAGCATGCCTCAGGCCTGCTTCATCTTCGGCGAGGTCTTCTGGTCCATCACGCAGATCAGCGCCATTCTCTCGTCGAACTGCGCCATCCGCATCGAACGAAAGGAGCGCCGGATCATCATGACGGGACCGAACAAGATCATCGAGGTCCTGATCCCGGAAGACCCCGGCTTGCACGAGTTCATCTACCGTTGGGGCCACCGCACCGCGCACTTCGACGATGAAACGGTGGAGATCGTGAGAATCTCCGGCGGCGCGTAGCTGAGACTAGGGGGGACCCTCATGGAACAGAGCTGCACGGGTCGTCAGGTCGTAGGGCTGCTCTGGATGCTCTCCCTGCTGATTTTGGGGTGGCCTGTTGGAATCGCCTGGGCGGATGACACAAGACTCAAGCCGTCCACAGGGGTTTCGCAGCCCACCCCGCAGGCCTCACACTCTGTAACACCCAAACAGGCTGCCGTTGCTCCCGCAGAGGCGGGAGCAAATCCCCTACAGTCGGCCACGAAACCCACAGATCGCCAGGCGAACAAGACCAAGCTCTTCATCATCCTGCTGAAGCTGTTCGAAGGACAACACCGTGTGGCCCCTTAATCCAGATGCGACCTGCTTTCGCAGCACGCACGCGAACCGGCTCGCGCCGCCGACGTTCGTAGGCCATCAGAAGGATGATGGTCCAGGATTACAAGAGCCGCTCGCTGTAGAAGGTCGTGTGATGACGAGGGCTAGTGTCGCTCGACAGCACTCCTATGTACTCCGAGAGTCTGTCTTTAGTGTGACATCCGGTTCGTATGATATTTACTCACATCCAGACGGTCGCACCCTCTATATTTACTACATCATTCCTCAAGATCAGCAGTACTGGTGGATTTTGAATGGGCCTCGTAGTCTTTCCATGACAGGCAACACTATCGATGAACTTGCGAAGCTTCTGGAAAGCCTCTCCTATGAGGCTGGCCTGCCCCCGGTTCTTGAACCATCCTCCGTGTTAGTCACCTCTTGACGACCACGAACGCCGCGTCCGCCTCACTGTGACTCGTCCGCGGACCATTCAATCAGCACGATTTCTGGTGGGCAATTCCAGCGGACAGGCAGAAAGGACCATCCCAGCCCCCGATTGACGTACATCCAGTGACCGTTCTGGCTGTAGGGACCCTCCGCCCGCCCCTTGCACCCGTACGGCAACCAAAACGGACGCATGGACGGGAATTGCCATTGCCCTCCGTGGCTATGGCCGCAAAGCACCAAGTCCACAGCGTGGCTCGGCTCGAGCAAGTTGAGCACGTTGGGGGCATGGGCGAGCAGAACTGTGAAACGACCCTCGACCCGAGGCGGAATGCAGCGGACATCGGCACGGTGTGTCGACGGGTCATCGAGGCCGATGATCCCCAACTCACCACTAACCATGGGGATGTAGATTGCTTGGTTGATGAGCAAATGCAACTTGTGCCGGTCGGCGAGTTCCGCAAACTGACCGATTGGCACGCCACTGAAATGATCGTGGTTGCCGAGAGTCAGAAAGACTGGCGCTATTTGTCGAAGGTTTGAGAGAAACCGAAAGAGAGCAGGGATTCCCCGAGGAGTTTCCAGCAAGTCACCCGTGATAAAAATCCACTCCGGGTGCAGATCCGAAATCTGACTGATGATGGCGTCATGCCGAGGCAGATATCGCTCGATGTGGAGGTCACTGAGCTGGACTGCTCGACGGCCAGCTAAGGGTGTATGGCAGCACCGAATGGGGGTGACAGCCGCTACATCAAGCCCATACTCCCAAGTTACAAGTCTGCTAAAAAATCGCTGGAGGGGAAGCGAGAGCTGGTGCACTAGCGCAAGTTGAACACGCCGATACCAGGGCAACCCGCGACCGTTCATGGCAACGTCACTCCGGTCAGGACTCTAAGTCCCGTACAGCCTCTCTCAGACGGCCGCACTGGCTACACTGCGCCAGCAGCCCAACGGACTTCGTGCTGAGCTCGGCCCGCAGGGTAAAGCGGTATGTTAGCTCCCCACAGAACGGACAGGGAACGCCATCCAAGTGCGTCCGTACATTTCTGACCTTCCCGATCAGAGGAGCCATCCGCCCCGGGGTCGATCGCGGAGGGTTCATGCCAACTCGCCAACGGTAAGAAGCGGCGAGTTCCGGTGGGCCAGAATGACCGCGTCAACGTAATCGCCGCAGTTCAAACACTGCCACGCTGGCAATTGCAATTCCTCCGCCGGCATTTCCCAATCGGGGGCAACCCAGAACAGGGGCGGGATCTCCACCAAAAGTCCCTGGCAACGCATGCAGGTCATGGCTACCTCCTCCACGCCCGGACGGGATTGTGTCCCTGAGGGATTTAAGTGTAAGGCGAGGAATGGGGAAGGAGAATGAGGCCAATCTTCTAATTCAAGTGGGAACAACCAGTGATATAACGGCGAGAAAATACCTGAGGGCGGGATGAGTGGCTGAGCAACACGGCGCCCAGCCCCGCTGCACCCTGATCCCGACCTGCTAGACTCATCTGGTGGTGGAACTGGCATATCTTGAGGTAGATTTCAACCACCAGCGATACCTTCAGATTAACCTGCTCGTTTCTTTCCTTATGTATGTCAATTAGTTGCTTTAGTGGCCTGATGGCCTGGCTCTTGCTCGCAGCTCTTGACACGGCTGACAAACCTCCCTGCCCAGCGACCTGGGACAGAGGAGTAATCTGCAAAACAGAAGGGAGGTGGAACGGTCTTCTGGCAGCCGAAGGTCCGTTGTCACTGCGTCGAACGCGAATCGGTTTAAGTCAGTTCGTTGCTTTCATTTTAGAAAGAGGGAGGTACGTCATGAAGATCGGAAGATCTATATCTAAACGATTATTCGTTCTGGTCACACTCGCCGTGGGCGCGTCGCTGGGGCTGGTTTCTCTCGTGGTCCAAGCTGCTGAGCCCGCCAAGAGAATCGAGATCGTTATCAAAGACGCATCTGCGACGGTGCTAAGCGGCTACACGGTGACAGGAGAGCCAACCGAGATCGTCGTCCGCAATGAAGACACTATGACGCACGGGTTCAATTCCTCGTTGTTCGAGCCAAATGACAAAGTCCAGATGTCGGGTGGCTACCTGGCGCCGGGAAAGGGGCTGCACGTGTATCGGGTGGACCCAGGGAAAACGATGGTCCTTAAATTCATCCCGCCCAGGCGTGAGGAACATTCGTCGCTTTCGTTCTGGTGCGACATGCACCCCTCCGTGAGGGGAGAAATGCTTGTTATGGAGTTAACAGGGGAAAGCGGGGGATGATGAGACGGAGGCCGCGGTCCTCTGCGACCTGGGGTGTCTGATTGGCCAGCGGCGCCTGCTAGTCTAAAAAAGCAGGCATCCTGGGAAGTAACAGCGGTCGGCGTTCCTCACTAGCGAGCGCCGACCGCTGGCGATCAGCACCCCTCAATGCCCAACCGCGTAACCTTGCCGTACACGGGGAGACGGCGTGGTGCCCAATCCTCTTCATTCCGCTTAATCAGCTTAGTGATTCAGCGGAAAAATGATCACAAGCCCCCCCATGACATCATCTATTTTGAAATCCGACTTCGGGCTGTTGGCATGAGAGTTGTGGCACCCGATGCACACCTGTGTGACAGCCCGGTCTGCGTAGATCGCGCCGAAAAACTGCTCCCGGCCGCTACCGATGATGCCGGTATAGGGGCTATCTGGGTGCATCTGAACCGCTTCAAGGCCTCGCCGCTCGAATTCAGTGGCCGGCGCATTTGCCTTGTTGATTGGCCACTGACTGATCAGATGGTAGCGGACCTTCGTGCCGGTCAATTCGGCCATCTCGCTCGTCTCTTTCAGGAACTGGACAGGCAAGGGTAATGTATTCGTTGCCCGCCAGTTTTCCGATGTGTCAAGAATCCCCTCTTGTAGCAGCCGATTGACGATGTGGATTGTGTAAAAGGTCCGGTGAGCCATGATCACGGCATGCAAATAGTCAGCAACGGTTCTTGGAGGAATGCCCCTCAGAGTCCCGGAGTCCTTCTCGACGGCAGAGACGCTCCCGATAGCGAGCACCGCGATCGTTACAATGACTGCGACCCACGCCAAAGCTTTTCCGGTCATGAGGTCACCTCCTTTCCTAGATACTAGCCTCCTTACTTGGGTCAACCCGAAAAATCTATTGATAGCACTGAGAAGAGGAAGGGGTGCAAGGTGGAACAACAACCGGGAGCAAGCCACCACTCCCGGTTGCGCGAATAGCTCAGTGATTTGGTGTCCCCAACGGGATTTGAACCCGTGTTGCGGCCTTGAAAGGGCCGCGTCCTAGGCCAGGCTAGACGATGGGGACAACCGTTTCGTATGTGACGTTTGGTGAGCCGCCTGGGACTCGAACCCAGGGCCCTCGCCTTAAAAGGGCGATGCTCTACCTTCTGAGCTAGCGGCTCACCGCGCCGAGCCGCACTCTAACACACTGCGCGAAACGCCTTCAACAAAGAACCGGCGCTCACGCGCCCGGGCGGACGCCGGACCGGTGCCGCGGGCGCAGCAGCGGATTGCGGAGCACGATCGTCTGTTCCCGCCGTGACCCCGTGGAGACAAGATCGATCGGACAGCTCGCCAGCTCTTCGAGCCGCCCGAGATAGCGCCGGGCCTCCACCGGCAGCGCGCGATAGGCCGTGATCCCCGTGGTAGACCGCTTCCAGCCAGGCCACGTCTCATAAATCGGATCGCAGGCCGAGAGCACAGCCATGTCTTGCGGGATCTCGTCAAGGCGACGACCCTTGAACGTGTACCCGGTGCAGATCTGGATCTGGTCGAGGTGATCGAGGACGTCCAGCTTGGTGATCGCGAGCGAGGTCAAGCCGTTGACCCGGACCGCGCAGCGGATGAGCACGGCGTCGTACCAGCCACACCGTCTCGCCCGTCCGGTCGTGGCGCCGAACTCGTTCCCCTGCTTCTGCAACAGTGCCCCGACCTCATTGGACAGTTCCGTGGGGAACGGTCCGCTGCCGACGCGCGTGGTATAGGCCTTGGCGACCCCGAGCCCGCCGTCGATGGCGGTGGGCCCGATCCCGGCGCCGGTGCAGGCCCCGCCGGCTGCGGCACTCGATGAAGTGACGTACGGATAGGTCCCATGGTCCACGTCCAGGTGCGTGCCCTGTGCGCCCTCCAGGAGCACCTGCTTGCCCTTCGTGATGGCCTTGTCGACGAGCAGGCCGGTATCCACGATCATGCTGCGCAGGCGTTCGGCATAGCGCAAATACTCCTGGAAAATCTTCTCCGCGTGAAATCCCGGCGCCTGATAGAGAGCCTGGAGCAGGGCGTTCGTCTCGGCCACGTTGTCCTCAAGCTTCTGGCGGAAATAGGGCGGGTCCAGCAGATCGCCCATGCGGATGCCGATGCGGGCCATCTTATCCACGTAGGCTGGCCCGATGCCCCGCCCCGTCGTCCCGATGCGGCGCCCGCCCTTAGAGCTCTCGCTCGCCTTCTCGATCGCCTTGTGGTACGGCATGATCACGTGGGCCGCCTGGCTCACAAAGAGGTGGCCCTCGGTGCGCACGCCCTTCGCCCGGAGGCCATCCAGTTCCTCGATCAGGGCTGCCGGGTCCACCACCACGCCGTTCCCGATCACGCAGGTCGTGCCCCGGTACAGGATCCCCGACGGGATGAGGTGGAAGACGAAGGTCGTCCCCCCTTTGACCACCGTGTGGCCGGCATTCGAGCCGCCCTGATACCGCACCACCATGTCGGCATCGCGGGCCAGGAGGTCCACGATCTTTCCCTTGCCCTCGTCGCCCCACTGGGTACCGACCACGACTAACGCGCCCATCTTCCCCCTATTTTTCTGGACATAAAAAAAGCCCCAACCAGATCGGCTAGAGCTCCCACGCCACATCAGTCTAGGCGCCTACTTGCGGCTTGTCAACACACTTTCAAGGCTCGGTGGTTTCCTTGACTCTCCCGAAAACCGGATGATAAGATGCCGTGCGGTTGGGGCTGTAGCGCAGTTGGGAGCGCGTCAGACTGGCAGTCTGAAGGTCGCGGGTTCAATCCCCGCCAGCTCCACCAAATCTTCTCCTGACTTCTGGCTTCCAGTCTCATCACAGCTTGACAGGTCCCGATGGGTGGCTTAGTCTTCCTCCATTCGTTAAGGGTGGCACACACCTGGAGCAGGTCAACCTCTGCGGAGTTTCTGAAGAGGAGGCAAAGCATGAAGACCTATGCAGTTCGGATCGTGGTGATCACCTTGGCTCTAGCTGGCTGTCTGGCACCGGTCACATGGGCCGCTGAACAGGACAGCAACCCCAGTCTGGCCGCCGACCTTGGGCTTGGCCTAGCCAGCTTCGCCTGCTCGGTCCCGTATGGTGCAGTCAAGGTCTCGACGGCGATCCTGGGCGGGATCATGGGAAGCTTCACTTACGTCCTGTCCGGATTCGACAAGCGGGCTGCTGATTCGGTCTGGTACACGACGATCAAAGGCGACTACATCGTGACACCGGACCATCTACGAGGGAATAGAGGCCTCCACTTCACGGGTGTTCCACCGGAGAACGCCAAGCCCGGAAGCTGACTGGTCCGCTTGGCGTGCGCAGGAAACACAACCAATTGGGATTGCCTCCCTGTAGCTAGGCCTCGTAGCCGCCACGATTAAAAAGGCGGACTGCCGGGGCTCCTGCCCGTAGCAGCATGGGAGCACAGGGAGGCAATCCCAAGGGTATCCCCCAAGCAGGGTGGCGTGAACGGCGGGGTAGCGGCTGGTTAAGTCGGGTTACTCAGGTTGCGCCGGGGTGCCGCTTTCTGATTTCGAGGGGGGCTTGTCGAGAGTGTCCATCTAAATTCGCCCGTCTCCTTGAAGACTGTGCCAGCGTTCCTCTCCCCTTTCTATGCTCGCTATCTTGAATCCGACGCGCTTATCTTCCCCTTGTGTGGGATGGATATACACCGGTCGAGCCCGTACCGTGATAGCGCCGGGAATGTGGATAAGAACCTCTCCCACCGCGCTCAACTGGGCTTCGCTAGAGACTGATAGAGCGAGGCCAGAATACGACGCATCTATCATTGTTCCCAGAATCTGCCGCTCCTGCCACGTGAGGAGACAATGCACAGAAAGCCTTCGCCGTGGGTACTCGCGCCCTAAGAGTTCTTGTGTCATACTCGTAGATGACAAGCAAACCGAATGCCAGGAGTGCCGCTTCGAACGGCAATGCGCCTGAGTACCCCTCTTCCGAGAAGACGCATTCAGGTGAATCCCTGAAGACACACTCAGGTGAATACCTGAAGACACAATCGGGCGAATCCATGAATTGGAGATGAGGGACGCCTTAACTGGGGGAAGGTCATCGTTCAATCTTGTACAGTAGCCTCTTCTGAACACCTCGCTGGACAGCTCCAGAAGGGTGGCCTAGCCCTGCCCGTGCTGCGCTGTTCAGATAGAGCGGAAGGGCATCCTGCCGAAGGGGAACTGCGGCATATGACCAACCTAAAGGATCGACCGGCGAAGTCAAGGCGTCTCTCCAACGAACAGAATTGAGGTGGGTATGGCAACGATCCTAGTCGTAGACGACGAACGTGTCTTGTGCGATCTGATGAAGACGGTGCTGGAAAATCACGGCCATGAAGTCTTGACGGCGTGCAACGGACGTGAGGCGCTCGACTTGTTTTCTCAGCATCGGCCGCAGTTTACCTTGCTGGATCTCCGCATGCCTGACATGAGCGGGATCGAAGTCCTGCGAAAAATTCGCACAATCGACGCTCGCGCCACGGTGATGATTCTGACCGCACGGGGGTCGGATGATCTAGAAAAGCAAGCCCGCCAGCTTGGCGTGACAGATTTTCTGAGCAAAACGCTCACGCTCGACAAGATCGTTGGTTCCATGGAGCGGTTTCTCCCACCGGCAACTCGGATGGTGGAGCCACCATTGCAACCGACAGAGCGAACTGGGTCTCCCGCACCACCTGTGGCGGAACCGAAGTGCCCCAATGGGCATGCGGGTCACATGATTCCTGTGCAGAAACAGCCACATGAGGTCACCTCTACTCCTCAGCCGGGGTGGATGTGCAAAGTGTGTGGGGCTATCGTGATGCGCTGCGTGTGTGGTCGGCCGCTGTACCGTGACCCATCAACGCGCACCGTTGAGGATTGCAGGAATCCGGACTGCGTATTGGCGAAAAAGACTCTCCCGAAGGCGAGGAAGAAGAAACCCAGTGCCCTCAGGCGGCCACCACGACGCTGACGAGCCACGTTTCAGACACCACCCAACCTTTCCAAGCAGGGAATACGGTGTGGCCCATGGTGGCGAGGCAGCAGTGCCACGCTTGACAGGCCCAGAGGGGTGGCCTAGCCTTGCCTCTTTAGGAGGGCTGAGCCATGACTGTGAAGGTAACCGTCCGGGATTCGAAGCGCGGGTCCCTGGCGGCTTCCCATCCCCGGCAGATCATTATCTCGAAAGCAAGCTCGACCTGAATTAATAGAGGATCCGGGAGGTATTCGGCTCCCTTTCGGTCTTTGATCCGGTGGACGTGCCGCAATGCACGCAACAGTATTCGTAGAGATTGCCGTCGGGCAGGACTAACAGAAGGCGCTCACGAACCGGAGTCTCCTGCCGACATTGCGGGCAATAGAGGGACGACGCACTGAACGAGCGGAACTGCTCTTGCGGCTGTGCGGCTGGTCGCACAGGCCTACTGGCTGATTGACCCGGAGGAATAGGACTTGGTACTCGTGGACGGAACGGGTTCATGGAGTGAATTGTATATTGACCCGCAAGCGCCTGACAAGGGCCGAGACCTGGCGGTAGCGAAGGCATCATAGCGGCAGTTTGTTTGCGAACAGTGAAGGGTGGTATAAGAACTGACGAGCAACTGTTCAGATAGGACCGACCATGAGTACTGATACCGTAAAGCCATTGATTCTCTGCGTGGATGACGAGGCGGAGATGCTGCGGTTCCTCAAGGAGTCGTTGACCCGTCGCGGATACGACGTGCTGACGGCCGCCAGCGGACAGCAGGCCATGGAGACCCTCCGACAGGCCAAACCGGACTGCATCCTCTTGGACATCATGATGCCGGTCATGGACGGGTACACACTATGCGGCCACCTCCAGAGGCAGGAATCGACCGCGACTATCCCGGTGATATTTGTGTCGGGGCTGGACAGTGCACCGGCCAAGTCCCTCGCCTTCTCGCTGGGTGGGGTGGATTATATAGTAAAGCCGTTTGATCTGCAGGCTCTCCTTGACAAGGTGCAGGCGTGTCTGCGGACGAGCACGCGCTGGCAGGACTTGCAACAGCATGCGGACCTCCGGCCGAAGCGCAGCAAGACAGCGAGTTTTTGGGAATTCAGGGAATTTCTATTCGAGCAATTGCGGCTGCCGCACGAGAAGCAGACCTTGGTGGCCGAGGTGCGTCCGGCAAAGCTCTATACGATGGCCTCCTTGTTGGGGATCGACGAGCGGCAGATCGCGCAGGCCCTGGCCGCTTTTCTGAAACTGCCCTATCGAGCCACGATCAACCCGGAGGAGATTCGGTTGGAGATGCTGCCGGCGGCGTATTGCCGGACCAATCTGGTCGTTGCGATCCGAGAGAGTTCGGGGGAGAACGCCTTTGTTCTCACCAATCCCTTGGACCTGGACTTACTTGACAGCCTTCAACGAGCGTCTCGCTCGGACCAGAAATTGCGGCTCTATGTTGCCTCGCCGGCTACGCTTGCCCCCCTGCTCGGGATTCCTCAACGTCCCGCTGACCATCTCCCCTAAACCGGTCCAGGTTGGGGTGTTTTAATCGTTGCGGGAAGAGAAGTAACATGCTATCCCTATAGTTATTGGATGAGGAATGCTTTGACGATAGAACTTCTAGGGGTGTCGATTGACCCGCTGTCCTATTATGTCCTGTTTGCTGGCTTACTTTCGCTTGCTGTTCGAGTGGCGATGGCACTACTGAAGGTGCCAGAGCGGAAGAGTGGAAAAACTCGATTGGTTGCGTTCATCGACAATCTAAAAGGGTTTGGCTCCAACCGACAAGTAGACGATTATTTGTACGAGGAATTGGATGATTATTTGTATCCGTACTACCTCGGATTTCTTGAATTCCTGAGTTATCCAGTTCTCATGGCAGCCGACCTCTGGCCCTTCATCGGCGTTTGGCTGGCGTTCAAAACGGCGGGCCAATGGGAGCATTGGAAAAAGAGTCGTCATATGTTTAACCGTTTTCTTATTGGCAATGCCTTGGTGATTATTCTGTCATTGCTGGTTATGGTGCCCTACGTACAAGGCTCGGATTATATTCCGCCCGTGACCGGACCTCGCTAACTCTGCGGGTGAACAATTCTCGCAACGATGACCCGCTCTGCATAGAGCTGCTACCCCAAGGGCAGCGTCTACCTAACCTGCATGGCCCCACGGAGGCGTTTCAGTTGGAGCGGCTTGCTTGAAGGGGGCATATAGGAAGCAGGGTGCGCTTGGGGTGCAAGGGTACGGGCAAGTGGCCCGGTTTCGGCCTAATCCTGTCCGCCTGAACCCCTTGAAATCCGCGCTATTCGCGGGTATCCTTATCCTCAGTG
>Ga0209160_1004727_pt1 | contig 10862 bp, 15 predicted proteins | sample GraSoiAngelo_153_FD_186167 | JGI IMG/M metagenome (GOLD analysis project Ga0209160, IMG submission 186167) | Grasslands soil microbial communities from the Angelo Coastal Reserve, California, USA - 14_1009_12_40cm (SPAdes) (version 2) | ecosystem: Environmental > Terrestrial > Soil > Grasslands ...
ACGCGCCATAGTCATGCAGCACGTTTCTCGCGCTCTGATTTTTGGCGCTGGGATTCCACCTGACGCGATTGCTTGCCTGTGGACTGACGTTTCAAGAACGCCGACAATCTCTCCTTCAATCTCGAAAATAGCGAAGACGTATCTTCATTCGTCTTGAGTTGTTTCTGCAGATTCGAGATTTCGTCCTTCAAAGCTTTGTACTCGGGGTCCTGTGTCGCGTAACCGAGCGCCATGGCCCGGTCCAGCTCATAGCGTGCCGTATCCAGAAGCTCTCGCGCCGAGTCCTTCTCGGTGTTGCGCTGGGCTTCCGCTTCGTTGATTGCCTCCCGCGCCAGGAGCAACGGCAAAGGTGTAGCTCGATCAATGGCTACCAAAGTGCTAAGCGCCACCATCAGCACCATCCGCGCTTCGTCGTTCTTCTTCTCATCGAGCAGGCGCGCGGCCTCCGTCAAAGCAACAGGATAAGTTGCCAGCGGAAGATTGCAGGTGCGGACCCGGAGTTCACTCATCAGGCCATAGAGGAGCGCCCGCGCCGCGGGATAGTCGTCCAACAGGATCGCAGCGTCGACAGCATCAGCAATTTCGAGGATGGCATCGATATCCTCCGGCGCCGTGTCGAAGACCACGACCTCCTGGCTGACAGGTATAAGAGCGTTCTCGGGGTTGCGGGCGAGCTGAACATTGATCTTTCCCGACGCGCGCTCGATGGCCGAAAGAGCTTCGCTGATCGTATTCGCATTGATCGCATCGATTGCCCTCTGCGTTTCTTCAATGGCAGCGATGCCCTATGAAATGCCGCTGTTGTGCGGTTTCCTTACTGCGGAATGCTATGGAGAGAGACTGCTGATCACAATTCCTCGTGAGTGTGAACCAAGGATCCCGTAATCGATGTAAGACTCGATCCAGCGGTGGGAGAATCCCGATCTACGACTTTAGCTCAGGTGGAGTTCGCAACTACACGGCAGTTTTTTCTTCGGCGGAAAGCAGTAGAAACCACTCTGACGCCGAAACTGACCTTTCCTACACATCCTGTTGGAATATCAACCGATGCTCATGAGGAATTGCTACTGGCTAAGTGCGCTTCTAGCATCCCGAGTAACGGCTAGTTTACTCACGCCACTGGCTATGTAGGGAATTTTTTCTACACGAGTGGCTGGAAAAGAAAGAAGGATGCAGGTGAAAAAGATCACGCATGTGTCTCAACGGCTCGCGCTAGCTTTAGTGTCGGTATTAGGACTCTTCTCAATGACGATCGACAGCCAGGCTCAAGACATTCATCAGTTCACGTTTCACGTTAGCGCAGGAGTGTCACCTTTGGTTGGAGATATCAGTAAACGCCTGGGACAATGGGTGGCACATTACGGTGGGCGGTGGATACAAGTTCACGCCGCATTTCGATACCACGCTTGACTACACCTTCAACGGCTTTGGTGTAAGCAGGGGAGTCCTCAACGAAGCGCAAGTGCCCGACGGCGATGCGCACGTTTGGTCGATCACGGTGAATCCCAAGCTGCGGCTGAATCCCAGCGGCAAGGTGGACCCTTATATAGTGGGCGGCGTCGGATATTATCGCCGCCAGTTCACTTTACCAAGCCGGCCCTGGTGGATGTGTTCATCTTCGATCCATTTTTTTGGTGTGTTCTTCAACACTCTGGTCCCAGCGAATCAGGTAATCGGTGAAATCACGAATAGTGGAGCCGGGGGAAGTTTGGGTGCGGGGTTCGACATGGGAATTGGCAATACCGGCCTGAAATTCTTTTCTGAGGCACGGTATCACTACGTCGACACGGGCCGGATTCCAACGCGAATGGTGCCCGTAACCTTCGGCATCCGATGGTGAGATTGCCAATTGAAAGGGACAGCCCACAAAAGTTTGCACGTCGCGCCACGCGTGAAGACTTCTGTGCCTCAATCAACTTGCAAGCCATACTTTGAGCTCAGGCAGGTATCGAAGGCGTTCGGATCGAATACCGTCCTCGAAAGAGTAAGCTTTGCTGTCTTGCCCGGACAAACGGTATGCATCCTGGGCCGCAGTGGAGCCGGCAAATCAGTTTCGTTGCGACTCTTTATGGGCTTTCTCAAGCCGGACTCTGGCCGCGTGATCGCCGGTTGCGAAGACATCACCGATCTCTCAGAAGAGGAACTGGATCGCATTCACAAGAAGGTGACAATGGTCTTCCAAAGCGGAGCCTTGTTCGACTCCCTTTCGGTGTGGGAAAACGTGGCTTTTCCTCTACGTGAGCGCGAAAACCTTGATGAGGAAGAGATCGATCGCAGGGTGGATAGGTTACGATGGTGGGAGCTATACATATACGCGATCTCCTGCCTTCCGAAGTCTCTACCGGCTTGAAGCGGTCGGTGGCGATCGCCAGGGCGCTGGCGGCGAATCCGGAAGCCGTGCTCTACGACGACGAGCCTACCACGATGGTGGACCCGATCATGGCGCGCCGGCTCGGAGATCTGATAGTCACACTCAAAACGCAACTCAAGCTGACCAGCCTGGTGGTCACGCATGAGATGCGTCTGGCTGAAAAACTCGCTGATCACATTATTTTTCTGGATCGAGGCAGGGTCATCTTCTCTGGAACGGTCGCGGAAATGGAGCGCTCCTCCGAACCGGTTGTGCGGAACTTTTTGGAACTAGACCGCTTCGATATGCGAGCACTGCTCAGCAGGAAAGAACCCGACTACAGGATCGTAGCCTGATCGTGACTGATGGTGACTCTTATGTTTGAAGCGCCTGAATTTAGAAGAGTGTGTCGCGCCTGCGGCAGGAGTAATGATGTGGATGCGAAGCGTTGCGACGCTTGCGGGGCCGTTCTCGCGGCCTCGGCAGAACAGTCCAGCACCCGCTTTGTTGATGATGATCCGGCACTGCGATACTTGATCCGATCAATCGTACCGAACTGGACCGATTCGTGCGGCTGGACGAGGCCGAACTCGCATGCGGACTCCTGCGTTCCAATGACATCGCGTGCGAGGTGAGCAGTATGGTGCTCCCCGGCCTCCCGGCGGAGTTGATCCTCTGGGTGAACAATCGCGATGCTGAATTGGCTTGGGCGCTACTGGCAGATACGGAACGAGAAGCGTCTCGAAGAGATAACGACGCTGCCTGAGAGGCGCTGGACAGAGTTCCCGAAAACTTTCTAAGTCAGCCTGCGGCCTTTCATTTGAAGGTCTGCCTTTCGGGCATTTCTCGGGCGTCTTCTGACGCTGCCAGGCGGCCGGTCCGCTGCATGGTTGAGCAGTCATATTCGTACGCAACTCCACAGATGAGGCAAACCTGGTAGTCCTGGCCATGCAATCCCGCATGCGGCCAGGAGAAGCGATGCCGGCAGCACATTTCGAAAAACCGCTTGAGCAATGGATTCGTCATCTTGTATTAGGGCGATGTCGCCAATGTATTCTCACCTTACTCCAAAACGCTCCAAAACTAGTCCTACTTTCTAGTTCATTCGCCGCAGGAGGATGGCCAGTACCTGGTCTCATTACCTAGTTACTGAAGGAGGGTAACAGTGCACTGCCCAATTGACAGCGCGAGGAAGAACTACAGAGCGCACATTATTAGCGACGCTTGCGCTACCTTAGTGGTGCGGAGGTCGAGACAGTAAGTGGATCGACCCGGCGCGCGCTCTTCCGAAAGAGGGATGCCTATGCACAATGCGAATGTGGTCGACCCATCGCGGCGTAGCTCGAGGTTGCCAGTTACGGTTCCAATTCTCGTTACCAGCCTGGAGCCAGGCGCGGATTTTTCCGAAGTGTGCGAGACCTTGGTTGTCAGCGCGCATGGTTGCGCGATTCGGTCTCCCATGCGGCTGGAAGCCGGCATTCCAGTGCACTTTGAGAGAAAGGGAGGGCGCGAAACCATAGCTCATGTCGTGGACTGCCAACCGATCGGCTCTGGTCAACAGGGCTGGATGCTGGCGGCACAGCTGGATCGACCAGAAAACTTCTGGGGATTGAAACCTTGTCCGCAGGATTGGATGCAGTTGCCGGAGGTGCCCCAACAGCAAGTCCCAGGGAAAGTGGCGGTCAGGAATACGACAGAAAATCGCCGGGGCGAGAATCTGGTTGTTCGTTCACGGAAAACTACCCCCGACAAAATTCAACATCAACTTACTGATATCGATGTGAGGGTGATAGTTGCCGAGGTTACTCAGTCATTGCAGGCTGAAGTGATAGAGCTCAAGCAAAAGCTTGGACGAGCAGAGCCAAAACGCAGTCAATTTGACATATCACTTACACATATTCCTCCGGAGGTTGAGGATAAGCTATGGACACGCCTGCGAGAGGACATCGGGACGCAAGCTTTGCAGCAAGCACGCCAGCAGTCCGAGCAGGTACTTGAGGCGGCGAAAGAGGCGATCGGAAAAAAGATACGTGAAGCGCAGAATGAATTCCGTGAGCAAGTGGCGGAAGAGCTGCAAGGAGTTGAGCAGCGGGCGCAGGGTCTCTCAGAGGAAGTCGCCGGTGCGGTGCAACAACATGTGAATTCTGGAGCCGAGCGATTTCAGCAGCAAGCCTTGGAAGCGGGAATCCGCCTGGAGCGGCGGAGCGAGGAGTTCTTGCGAGATCTACAGCAGCGCCTCGGTGAGGAGAATGAGGCGCAGCGCCGGGAAATGCAGAAAGCGCAGGCGGCGGTTGCGTCAGAATCGTCACGGCTGCAGTCGCAAACCACCGATCTTGGCAGCCGCATAGCGGAGTTGGACAAATCCGCCCGCCAACTTGAGTCAGAGCTGGAGAACCGCCTGGTGCGGCTGGGCACCGACATAATCTCCGGCGCCCGTACCCAACTGCAGAGCGCGGTGGACGTGGTTCTCAAAGAGCTCAGCACACGCAATGCGAAGGAGCTTGGAAATCAACTCGACGAGGCCTGTGAGCGGCTAAAGAATGCCCAGAAACAAATCGAAGCCTCGGTTTCCGAGTTGGTAAAGACCCGGGTCGCCGACACTCTGGTCTCCTTCGGACAGACTATGGAAGAGCTGGCGCAGGATTCCGTGGAACGTTGGCGAAAGGCGCTCGCCAGAGATCTGAATTCGGTGACCAACATCCTTGGCGGGCAATTGCGATTGGAAGGCGGTCCCGATAGTAATGAAAAATAATAACCGCGATGGTGACGTATCAAGGCGTGAGACGAGAGCCTCATAGTCGACTTCGGTTATCTTCCAACGGCCCGTTCGCACGGCCGCGCAACGGTATGTCAGTAACCGGTTCCAGGAAGTGGAAGGAGGTGCGGGCTGCCTGATGCAGTATCAACAACGGTGATTCTGCCCTGCTTGATTCCGATTGATGTCGGATTGAAGCTGACCTTGATATAGCAAAACGCACCCGCAGCAAGGGTCACACCACAGGTGTTATTTTGTTTGAAGTTTGCGGACGATTGAATGCTGCTCATAGACAATCCTGTACCACTGCCGTTGAGTAGGCTAATTTTCTGAGCCGCGCTGCTGGTGCCCACCTTTTGCTGACCGAACCTCCCGACCGGAACTCCGAAAACCAAACCTGCGCTCCGGACAACCCCGATTAAGCCAAATGGTACATGGGACTGACTCTTATAGTTTCCGGGCAAATCACGCTAAGTGGTCCCGGTGCTGCCTGACAACAATCAGCACAGGGCTGAAGTGACCACTGAACCCGGGCTGATCCGCGGCATCGGCTTTAAGGTTTCAGAAGTGACTTCCCGTAGCCAACAGGAATGGCGAAATTCGATCCGCCGAACTCACGCACCATGGCGAAGTTAATTCCGATAACTTTGCCCTCGTTATTGAAGAGCGGACCGCCGGAGCCGCCCGAAGTGGTTTGGGCATCATAGACAATCTTGTCAGTCAGCACTTCGCCGATGTGCCCTTGAGTGATGACAGGCCTAATCAGGTTGCGGCGGGCGAGTTCATCCATCACCTGCTTCGGATCACCTTTGGTTGCAGTCGCGATGGACTGGAGCGTCTCTGCGCCCGCCCGAGCCAGAATTGCATTGAGGGCAGTAGGATATCCAAGTAGCACGACGGGGCCCCCGCTGATGGCTGAACGGCGGCCCTCGGCAAGGGCTACCTGTTTGATTCCCAGCCCTGAAATATTTCCTTTCACGATAGCGACGTCCGCGGCAGAGGAAATCCTCTCGGTGTTGATGGCAATGCCGTGTGGAATGCCGGGGAAATATGCTGCCATCTCAGCAATCACCGGCTCAAGACCTTGATCGAGCATCTCCTTCAACTCATCATTCTGCCACCAAGGCTCGGCCACGTGATGATTGGTGAAGATCTGTCCGCCGGCGGAGGCGAGAAACCCAGTACCAAAAACATCCAAGTGTACTTCCGGACCATTTCCCGTGAGGCTCAAGAGTGGATTGCTGTGTTCGTCGGTCGTTGGCTCGCCACTGCTTGTCATCCCAACGTAGTGCAATCTCAATCCGGTAGTGTGTTCGCGGAAGGCAAGCACAACATGGATGAGGCAGACGCTTGGCTCATACGACTGGATAATCGTCTGGGCAACCTTGCCCTCGGTCTCGAGTTTCTGAAGGCGGCTTTCTACTGCGGCTAGCTGCTTCCGCAAAACAGAAGCGTCTTCCGTTTTGCTGATCGCAATTTGCGATTTCAGGGCTTCGCTCTTCTTCTGAAGTTGGAGCTTTTGTGAATCGCTCGCCAGGGATGGACCGCGTTCTCCGTCTTCAAGGGCTCGACGCGAGCGTTCCATCAACTGTTGTTGCGTCAGCATGCCGTTCTGCAATCGAGTGATTGCAGCATAGACTCGGGTATTCTGCTCCTGGGTGCGACGGTAGAAGAAGAAAGAGACCAGACCAGCAACGATCAGCACGGCAACAGTTGCCAGGCCGCCAAACCGAAGTGTGCGCCGTTCTTCGTTGACTGCTGTCACCACCTGCTGGGTAGCATTTCGATTTTCCTCGGCAAGGCGCAGCCGCTCTCGAAACTCGTCCGCGATGTATTTGTTCTGAAGTTGGGAACGTACCCGTGCCAGCAATTCGTGTGAGTCAAAGGGCAATGACAGCACATCGTCAGCTCCGAGATCCAGGCCCCGAGTGCGCTCGGCTGATCCTCGCGGAGACAGCATCACAACGCGTATGTCATGAGTCTGCTTGGAACCCTTGATTTCGGAAAGAAGATCACAGCAATCGAGTTGTGGCGGGTCAGCCCCCAGGACAACTACGTCGGGATCGAAGGCGAGGACTGTCTTTATTCCGTCCCCATAGTCAGTCGAGACTTCAAATCCGGCAGCGCTCAGCACCGTGACGATGTTGTCTCTGAGACTATCGTCGGACTCCACCACCAGCAATTTCCCTACTTTGGAATTCATAACACCCGTTTCTTAGGATGGTGCCGGACCAGTGAAGGATTCAGTTTGGCCGCACCGGCGTCAATGCTTCCTCGGCCTTTAACTCCGAGATGCTCCCGGTACTTCGTCGATAGTGCCTAGGCGTAATACCGACGATTCGTTTGAATGCTTTGCTGAAAGCGGCATCGGAATCGTAGCCGACAGACTTTGCCACCTCGAACAGCTTTTTGTCACCTTTTTGCAGCAACGCTGTGGCCTTCTGCATTCTCCAACTTGTCAAATATTCCAGCGGTGTTTCCCCAACCAGCTCCTTAAAGCGCACCGCAAAAGCGGAACGCGACATACCACAGGCAGCGGCCAGCGATCCGACTGTCCAAGGATGCTCCACTTTTTCGTGCATGGAATTGAGAGCGGCACCGATTTGCGAATCGAAAATCGCCCGCAGCAAGCCGCTCTTGCAGGTCTCTGACTGTGATCCGATGTGGGCGCGGATCGAGTGTATGAACAATAGATCTGCCAACCGGTTGACCAACAGTTCCGATCCCGGCGCCAGCTCCGCCATCTCCGAGGCAAGCATATTCAGGGTCGCGTGCAGCGCCAGGCTCTGCGCTTGATCAGCCTTGACAAGTATGAGTGGAGGAAGCAAGCGCGTCAGGGGCTTCACGCTGGTCGCGGAGAATCTGAACCATCCCGAAATGATGGTGGTCGGTACTCCTCCACCACCGTATGAGATCACCTGGCTACCATTTTTCGGTGCGACTTCACAGAACTGTGGGCGCGCGTGCGTGGGTTGTCGCGCAGAGTGTATGAGCTTCCAGGCGCAAGCAAAAAGCAATCCCCGCCGGCCAGTGGTATTGGGTCTGGAATGCCCTCGACACTGAGCCAGCAGTTGCCGCGGGAAACCATTCCGAAATGAGCGAATTGGAAAGGCGACCTTGCGGAAGCAGCCGAATGTTTGTCTTTTGAGACTTCCGCCGTGACATGGGCATCTGTCTTCAGTCCCCAGGGCGCAGTGGCTTCCAGCCGAGCATGAACCACGCCCACGACTTGCATGGTTTGAAAGAGATCGGTAATCGGGTCCAACCTAGACCTCCAGTCTGGACTCCTGAACAAGTTATTTGGACTAAGAGACGGCTCTAGTCCAGTTTCACAGACATCTATTCCGTAAGGTTAGGTGAATTCCGTGAACCTGGAGGCTCAGATGAAGCTGCTGCAAATCGATTCCAGTGCTCGGGCCAGTTCCGTGACCCGGCGACTCACCGCCAAATTCGCCGAAGAATGGAGAAAGAACCATCCGGATGGCGAAGTCATCCAGTGAGACCTTTGCGCAACAATCCTTCCACAAAGCACCGATGACTGGAACGCGACGCATCTGGAAGAGTCGAAGCTGACGCCTGCGCACCGGTCATATCTTTCCACTTCGGATGAGTTAATCGAAGAACTCAAGACGGCGGACACGGTCGTCATCGGCGCGCCGATGTACAACTTCTCGATCCCGTCTTCACTTAAAGCATGGATCGATCAGATTGTGCGGCTAGGGAAGACGGTTGGTTACGGGCCAAATGGGCCGCAAGGCCTTCTCGCAAAGAAGAAAGTTGTCGTCATCACTTCCCGCGAAGGTGCCTATGAAAAAGGCACCGCGAAGGAAGCTTTCGATTTTCAGGAACCCTACCTGCGCCACATTCTGGGTTTCATCGGACTTACGGACGTGACGTTTATTCACGCCGAGAACCAAGCTCGCGAGGAGGCCGCCGTCTTTTTCGCAGCCGCCGCAGAACGTATCGGCGGAATCGCCATTGATCAAGATCAGCACAGAGCGGAGATCGCGTGTTGTTGCCTTCCGCGCATTACAAAGACGTCGGCGTCCGGGTTGCATCTTTTCGAAGCTCGATCGCCCACCCCGCCTATCCCCTATCTACGCTTCGCTGGGTCCCTCGCGGTAGCAGCGCAAGACTCGGGGCCAAGTGGTTCGCTACTCCTTTCCTGTAAGGCTCTTTCATCCTCTACTTCATGCCGGTTTAGCCCGGCGCACTGCAATGGCGATGTTTCAACGGTCATCCGCCATTCGCTTGGAATTGCACTCTGAAACCGTGTTCGTTGCCCAACCCGCTGATGTGGAAATCATATTCCAGAGTCTGGTCGTCTTTCAGTCGGATTCGCTCTGTGATTTCCATTGGGAAGTCGTAATGGACGTGAAATGTCCTTATAGTGTATTCGCCCGTTTCCCAGTTATGTTCGCCCGTACCGAACGAGGCATGACTCTTGTTTTTGCTGTCGATGGCCCACGTCCCGCTTGCAGGTCCTTTAAGAAACTTATCTCGCTTCGCTTCCATCTCTTTCCTGTGCTGCTGGACTTCCGGTGGATATTCCGGTTCCTTGGGCGGCCATATCTGGATGGCCTGAAGATACGTCTGGGCAGATTCCAATGCGCCTTCCGGCAGGGAATCCACGAGTGCGTGAAGGTGTTCGCGGTCAGCCATTTTCAATCTTCAGCCGATGATTTTAGTTGTTTGCGCGATACAACTGTCGTAAACAGGCTACACTCAGAACCCCACGGTAGATGCCAAACCTGCAAAAACGAAGATTCCTGCCATAAACATGCTGACTATTTGCAAGCACATTGTTCACCTCGGCACTTTGCGAAATTCATTCACTGCTAGCACCTCGCTGGTGTGGTCGGGATGTTCTCGCTTGACCCGGTCTTGGAGAGTCGCTACGTAGTCCGCAAGACTCGCGGGTCTGTAGCCGTACATTTCATAAGTACAGTCGCAACCAGATAACGGACACGGCACACTCTCTGGCTTGAGAGCATTCCTGCGCTGCTGGATTTCCTCTTGAAACTTCTTTTTGCCGAGCACATCAGTTCTGTAAGCCTTTGCCATCTCTCCAGCTTGCCACAATTATCGGTCCGGGAAAAATGTTCTCTCAGCCCATCGCAGGGCGGTTCGTATTCGACTTCAATATTCGAGGGGCCGTCATTCAATCCGCGTACGAAAGCTCTACCCATTTCCCCGCATTACAGTACTGGACCGAACCGCCCAACTCGGGCCAGAGGAACTCAAGGGTGTCATGAGATGGTTGAACTTGTAGATGTGTGAATCCCCTTTTATTGAAAGAAGCAGCAGGCAGCGTTTTGATTCGCAGGAAGTAGTGGCTGACTACATTGGGCCGCTGGTCCAAGTGACGACTCGTCTCATCATCCTGATACGGGCCCCACACCTTCTTTGAGCATCTGGCTTTTCCTCCCCAGAAAACCAGAACCATTGCAACTGCGGCTGGCTTCCGGCAGATTCAATGAGACAAATGGTAGGCGTGGAGGACAATTTGAAAGGATTGGCCGGCCCTAGCAGACGATTTTCGAACTTTTCTGCAGCAGGCGGCCTGAAATCAAGGCATATACACGCCGGGGCTTGAGACCTAGGATTCTCAGCCCAGAAACCACAGACCGACTCTGCCACGGCTTACCCAGCGACGGCCACTTGCTGGGCCTGAGCGGCACGCGATCGGAGGTGCGTGGAGAGATAGATGTGGCTGGTGTCGAACGCTTTTCTGATTGAGTCCTTCAACAGGCCGAT
>Ga0209160_1004732_pt1 | contig 10851 bp, 9 predicted proteins | sample GraSoiAngelo_153_FD_186167 | JGI IMG/M metagenome (GOLD analysis project Ga0209160, IMG submission 186167) | Grasslands soil microbial communities from the Angelo Coastal Reserve, California, USA - 14_1009_12_40cm (SPAdes) (version 2) | ecosystem: Environmental > Terrestrial > Soil > Grasslands ...
GGGTCCAGCGTGACGGTGAAGCGAGCCAGGAAGCTGTTACCGAGAAGGCCGTGGATTCCCGGGCCTATGGGATGGACCACTGCGGTGACGTCCTCGGCCTCGGCACCGCCCACGCGAACCGAGGCCAGCTTGACGATCGGACCCGTGGTGCGCGCTCCAACTACCTGCATGGTCACGGATTCAGCGCGGGGTCCAGGCTCAATACCGAGGTCGGCCGCCAACTCGGGCGAGATCACACAGGCGCTGGCTCCGGTATCCACGACGAGCTCGACCGTGCGGGAATTGTTCAGTCGAACTGAGGCCATCCATACGCGTGCGACCCGTCGAAGCGGTATCGAGACATCGTCCGCTCGGCCGGTCTTGACGGTGGGGGCCTTGATGAGGGGAGCCACGGAGCTCATTCCCGCCTTTGCCGCGGCAGCCACATCAGCCGCCGGGCGGAGCCGTAGAGCACTCTCGAAGGCCGTGTACGCCTCCTGCCACCGAGAGAGGCGCATGAGGGCGACGCCCCGATGGTAATGCAGCAGCGGTTCGTCCGGCGCCTGAGCGATGGCCTGGCTGAATAAACGTTCGGCTGCCTCGTAGTCACCACGAGCATAGGCGGCCCGGCCCGCCTCGTTCAGATCGTTGACCGCCGCACGGGCCGTGAACGCGTACGCGAGCGCGAGGATCATCACAACTATTGCGCGTGCAACTGCTCTGGACCGACGCGGCACACGTGTCATTGCAGATCGGCCTTTCGCTCTTCCCAACGGATGCCATCCGGGAAGCGAAACTTCGTCACCGTATCGACGCTCTCGCTCGAGCCGCTGAACCACCCGTCTTGCTCCCACAGCACGCCCTGCGGCAATAGCACCCTGGCGAGCACGACTTTGCCGGACGAGCCCAGCCGAACTGGCCGGATCGCACGCATGGCCAACCCGTCCCCGTCGGGGACGTACAGGGTTGGATGCACGTCCCCGTTCGGGGGAAGTCCGCGGTACCGAAGAACCATGCTGTATGCGCCTGGCCGGGGGTTTTGAAGCCAGAACACATCGGACGGACCGGTGCTCGACGGTTGCGAAACTGGCGTGAGCCTGATCGGTTGAGCGACCTCATTAAGGTTGTCAGGATGAGCGCGCCAGATCGCACTGACTTGCACGTCGAGATCAAGGCTCTCGCGCGGCCACTCCATCACCAGAATTGCTGACGGCTTTCTCGCGCCGGTGGTGTGCACGGTCACGATCTGGCTTCGGCTGCCCGGCTCCCCAGCAAGGGAAGCCTCTGCCCATACACGGAGCGTGGGCTTTACCACGGGCACGATCTTTCGGAATCTTCCGTCCGAGACCCGCACCGGAATCCGCTGGTCGTTGGCTACGACCCATAGTGTGGTGGTTCTGCGGTCATCGACACTGCCTTCGACCACAACGACGGGAGGGTCGTCCGGTGTGATGATGAGTCCATCGGCGGGGCTGCTCAGGGCGATGCCGTTGAAGGGAACCGGGAGCGGCGGCATGCGCTCACCGGCTGGACTCCGTTGCGAAGACGCTTCGGCTGTCGCGGGGCTCTGCGGTTCCGCGACCGATACAGAAACCGGGTCCGGCCGCATCTCAGCAGGCCCTGCGTCCCGGGCAAGTGGCGTGTTTGGCGTCGTTGCGAGAGACGATGCCGCGGCCGGCGCTTGCCGGTCCTGAGCGGACTCGTTGATGACGGGCAGCGTCACGAGATTCTTTGGCGGTTGAGGCACCGCCGCAGCAGCCAGGACCGAGCTGTCCGGGCCGAACACGAGCACTTCGGGCGCGCTGCCACCGCGAAACGACCCGAGGGGGCCATCTTCTGCTGGTGGAGAGAGGGCTGCGGACGCAGTCGACGCCGACCGACTCGGGCTCGACAGAGCTGATGGACCGGAGCGCCGCGTTGCGCGTGGGGCCGTGGTCGATGCGCGCCCGGCGGCTCTTTCCGGCTCCGGAGCGGTCAGGTCCACCCACGCGATCGAGGAATTCACAATTCCACCGCTTCCCGAAGGGGCTGCCGCTCCAAATATCAGGAGCGCAATCATCGCGTGTACGATCAGGGAGCTAACGATCGACAGGCCGAAACGATCATCTGGAAGGCGTCGAAGGCCCCCACTTCGACTCGCCGGCAGATACGCGCGGCGCCGCCGTCCATTGCGCCATGAATGCATCGCGCAGAGTGCGCCTGTCTACTGCACCAGCCTCAGCCTCGCCGTGGCCGTTATGGGTCCAGCAGTCGTCGAGGGCGGGGCGGGCGAGTACTGACAGTCGTAGTAGCCGAAGAGCCCGGTTTGACCGGACCAACCTGGAGGAAGGTTGGTCGCAGTTCCATTCTTGGTATCGAAGCAGTGCTCATCCCAGGGATTCCCCGACCAGTGGTTGGCTACCGCGCACTGGCCGTTCTTTCCTTGGACCTGGGTGATCACAAACCGCGTCCACCCCACGATCGGGAGCGAGCCATTGATGGCCCCGGGAGGACAACCGGCGCCGGTGTCGATGACCGGCACATACACTTCCCAGCCCTTTCCTCGATATGCGTCGGTCCCATCGGCCTTTTTAACCACGAGCTGCTGGGACGCGGCATACTTTGCAGGGAACGCGTTGGGATCATTCCCCATCAACCAGTTGACGACATTGTTCAGCTGGCCGTTGTTGGTCGGCTCGCTGTCTCCCGTTGAGAGCCCGGCACCACTACAGGCGCCGCCGGCAGCCGCCTTGACCTGAGCCAGGATATTGGCGTCGTTCGCCCCTTGGCCCGGCACGATGCTGGCCCACGCCGCCGTGTTCCCTCCCACGGCCGACCCACCGGAACTGCTGATGAATGTGACGGTGGCCCCACAGCCGGCCGAGGTGGATCCACCGAAGAAGCAGGAACTCAGCGCAATGGGAAACACGCACTCGTTCACCGGCGGTGTAACGGGCTGGGTCGCCCACGCGATGGATTGCCCGCTCACCGGCAGAGTCGCGAACCCGAGCAGACCGAGGAACGTCATCGGTATCGTGGTCTGGTAGCGACAGAGAACCGCGTTGACCGTATTTTCGGCAGCGGCGGGATAGGGGGTGAAGCCCGCCCCGTCCCAATGGCCCAGGACGATATGCCCGTTGGGCGCATTGCCCGTAGTTCCGGTCCCGTTCAAAGTGAGATTCACCGACGCCGAGTTACGGTTGGCTGCATACCCGGTGTCCCAGGCGAGCCGAACGGGGTTAAGGAGCGCGTAGCTCTGTGCCGAGAGGCGCGCCGCGTCCCAGACGCTGCTGTTGTATCCGAGCTTCCCAGCCCCCGCGAGAGCGGCGGCGTCGAGCGATCGCTGAAGCTCGTTATCGGCAGTGCCGAGATGGGCAAGGTCGAGCGCCAGCCCACCGAAGATGATCATGAGGGGTACGACCAGAACAGTCGTGAAGAGCAGCACGTTGCCCTTCTCGTTCCAGAGCCAGCGTCGCGGGTTCATCATGGCCTCTCGTCGGTTAGCGGGAAAAGCGAACGACCTCGATGTCTTGCCAGGGAACCTCTACGCGCCCTTGGGGGGTCAGCCCGCGGAGCACGGCCGATCCAAGGTTCACGTAGTCGCCGTCGACGCGGCTACCGTCGGTGAGCAGGGCGCTCGCTGCATACCTGAAATGCGTCGGCGCCACGTACGGAGGAAGCGTACTGCCGGAAACCTGAATCCGCCTGAAGGCCAGGTCCTTGATGGCCTCGAGAGGGATGCGGCGCTCGACACCCGCCTGCGTTAGCGACACGCTGACGGCTTGGCGGTTGCCCTGCAGCGGCTCGGGGCCCTTGTCTGTGAACAGCCGGCTCAGGTTCCGGATGGATCCGCTTATCTCGGTACCGACCAGACTGCCCGTGCTCGTCCCGCTCCCCATGGCACCGGGAGAACCTCCGGCGGCGGCTCCCGGGTACTGTTGTCCACCACCACCGGGGCCCTCTTCCCTGGGCACGATCGTGTAGAACACCTCGAGCGACGGCTGCGCTAGCTGCAACGACTGGCCGCTCCAAGTCCTGACCTCGGCCGTGACGTCTTGCGCGGCCGCGGGAGAAGCGGCCGCCGAAGTCACCGCCAGTGCCAGCGAGCCGATGAGCATCCTCGGAGTCATGAGATTTCCTCCACAGTCAGTTGGTTCCAATTCCCTTGAGAAGCTTCAATAGGCCGAGCACGGACGGGGCCAGCGTTACAAGGAAGAATGCCGGCATCAGAAAGAACACGGTCGGGAACAGCATCTTGAGGGGGGCCAGGTGGGCGAGCTCCTCCGCCCGGTGCCGCCGTTGCATGCGAGCCGAGTCGGCGTGCACCCTGAGAGTCTTGCCCAGAGGGGTTCCGAGTTTTTCCGTCTGGATGAAAGCGCCCACCATGGATCTAACTTCGTTGACGCCCGTCCGCTCTCCGAGGGCACGGAGCGCCTCGGTACGCGGACGCCCGGCGCGCACCTCGAGGTGCATCCTCATGAGGTCCGAGTACAGTGGCCGGTTGCGAGTCTCAGGCTGTTCGGCCACGCGGGCGACAGCAGCGTCGAATCCCATACCGGCCTCGACACAGACCATCAGCAGGTCGAGGACATCGGGAAGCGCGTGGACGATATCTCTCTGACGGACCTTGATGCGGTTGCTGAGCCAGAAGTCGGGCAGGAAGAAGCCGATCCCGGCGAGGACAAGCGAGATGGCCAGAAGCTGCGTGAGTGGAACGACCCGAATGAAGACGAAGCTGCTGTAAAGAAAATAGGCGGACCCGAGGAGAACGGCCAGCGCGATCTTGGTGCCGACGAAGACCACGACGGTTCGCGGCTCATGATAGCCGGCCCAGATGAGCCGTTGCCGGTACTTCGAGGGAGTCTCTTCCGAGGTGCCGAGGGCGCGGCCGATGCGCTCGAGGGTGCGCTGCCAGCCTGGGACCGGTTGGTCGCTCCAACGAAGGATGGACTCTTCGTGGATGCCGTCGCCGGCCGCCGTGGCCAGGCGGCCGCGCTGCAGGACCGGCCACAACTTGAGCAGCGCCATCGAGGCCAGGACCGTGACACCGGCGACGATGACGAACGTGAGAACGATGACGGTGATCGGGTTCATGGCTCCCTCACACCTTGATCTGCGCGATGCGCCAGATCATGAAGAAGCCGATCACTTCCATGACTACTCCTCCGAAGATCAGGGTTGGCCCGATGGGGTCGTTGAAGAGCGGATCGAAAAAGCCGGGATGCAAGATCTGGAACATCAGGCCGAAGATCAACGGGCTGAGTCCGACCAGGATAGCCGACCAGCGATGCTGCGATGCGAGCACTCGTGCATAGCTCAGAATCTTGAAGCGCTCGCGAATGACTTCGGCCAGCCGATCGAGGATCTCCGCCAGGTTGCCGCCGGATCCTCGCTGGATCCGGATCGCGGTGCAGAAGAAGCGAACGTCCTCGGTTACGACCCGACCCTGCAGCCTGAACAGAGCGTCTCCCGGGTCCACGCCCAGCCGGATCTCCTCATCGATCTGCCGAAACTCTTGTCCCACAGGATCCGGCATTTCCTGTCCAACGAGCCGAATGGCTCCGCTCAGGGCATTTCCGGCTCGAATGGACCGCGTGATCATGTCGAGGGCGTCCGGAAACTGCGTCTGGAAGCGCTCCATACGACGGCTCCGCTTGTATACGAGGTAGACGATAGGGACGCAGCCCGAAACGAGGCCGGTGAGGATGCCCCAGAAAAATCCGCCCGTCCGAAGCCACGCTGCAGCGCCGCCGACGGCAGCACACGCCACCACGATGAGCGTGACGTCTGTGACGGCGGCCCGGTAGCCCGCCTGGGCCGCCAGGGAGGCCAGGCGGTCCGGCAGCCCGGACCTGCCGAGCAACTGTTCAATGGCTCCATCGCCCTTTTCGATCTCGGGCCTGAGGACTTGCGTCGAGCCGACCGGCGCAGCCCGCGAGAGACGGGAGCGGAGGTTACGGCTCACCTGGGAGACCCACCATCCCCCGGCAACCAAGACGACGACGAACAGGAATACGAGAACTGCTATTGCCGAGGTCATCGGCGTACCGCGTGCCGCTTGGCTGGGTCGAAGACTTCGGAACCGAGATGGATGCCCGCGCGTGACAGCCGCTCGGTGAACTTCGGTCGCACACCGGTCGCCCTATGGAAGCCGACGACTCGCCCGTCCGAGTCGATCCCCTCCTGGTCGAAGGTGAAGATGTCCTGCGTCGTGACGACGTCCTCCTCCATCCCGACTATCTCGGTCACCCGCACGATTTTCCGCGTGCCATCCGATAGTCGGGACACGTGGATGACGAGATCCAGCGCGGACGCGACGTAATCTCGCATGGCGCGCACCGGCAGCGAGAGACCGGACATGAGCACCATGGTCTCGACACGAGAGAGCGCGTCTCGCGTCGAGTTGGCGTGGATGGTGGAAAGCGACCCGTCGTGGCCCGTGTTCATGGCCTGAAGCATGTCGAGCACTTCGGCACCGCGAACCTCACCAACCACGATCCGATCAGGTCTCATGCGGAGCGCGTTTCTGACGAGATCTCGCTGGCTGATGGCTCCTTGTCCCTCGATGTTGGGTGGGCGCGTCTCGAGCCTGACGACGTGATCCTGCTGTAGCTGCAGCTCGGCCGAATCCTCGATGGTCACGATGCGCTCGGTGTTGGGGATCGCGTTGGAGAGGACGTTCAGCATCGTGGTCTTGCCCGCGCCAGTGCCACCCGAGACGAGGATGTTCAGGCGCGCCTGCACGGTAGCCCGGAGAATTTCGGCCAGCGCCGGCGTGATCGTGCCGAACTCGATCAGGTCGGCCATCCGCAAGGGGTCCTTGGCAAAGCGCCGGATCGAGAGAACCGGGCCGTCCAGGGCCAAGGGCGGGATGATCGCGTTCACGCGGGACCCGTCCGGGAGCCGCGCATCCACCATTGGAGATGACTCGTCCACGCGGCGGCCGACCGCCGAGACGATTCGGTCAATGACCTGCAAGAGATGGGTGTCGTCGCGGAAGGTGACGCGCGTGCGCTCGAGCTTGCCGCGTCGCTCGATGTAGATTTCTCGCGCTCCGTTGACGAGGATGTCGGAGACCGTCGGATCCTGCATGAGCGGCTCGATTGGGCCGAGCCCGAAGGTCTCGTGCTCGATCTCGACGACCAGATCGTCACGCTCCTTCCGGCTCAGGGGGGTCTCGTCGAGCGCAAGCATGTCCTCGACGATCCGGCGGATTTGCTGCTGGACGAGCTCGCGCGGCAGGGCATCGAGCTTGGCGAGATCGAGGCGCTCGATCAGCTGGCCGTGGATACGAGTCTTGAGCTCGTAGTACGTCGTCTGGCCTCGCTCCTTGGCGTCGAGCGGCTGGCCGACGGTGACCGTTTCCTCGCGCGGCCCGTTCCTCCGTTCGAGGGTTTCGCGGCCTCGCGGCTTGCGATCGAATAGCGACATTTACCTGCCTCCTGAGGTGCCTTTAGTGGTCCACGCTAGCCGACGGGCGAGCGAGGCGACTCGGCTGCTGGCGGACTCGGCTGCGGGTCGCCGGCCACGGGCTAGTTGCTCCGCGAGCTCTCTGAGGTTCCGCGCGACCTTCGACCGCGGAGAGGCCGTCACGACCGGAGTCCCCCTGTTGATGGAAGCGACTACCGTGGGGTAATCGCTTGGGGTTCGCCAGTGGATCGGCAAGCCGAGTGCCTCGCGCGCGTGCTTGGTCGTCACGTCGTTCCCGGTCCCCTCTCGCATGACGACGACCTTCACCTTCTGGAGACTGAGCCCGAGATGCCGAAAGGCGGCGATGGCAGCCGCCCCGGAGCGTAACGACGAGACGTCCAAACCGGTCAGAAAGAGGATGCTATCGGACGCTTCGAGTGCCGCGATAGTCGCTGGATCCATATCGTGCTTGAGGTCGAGCACGACATGATCGAAGTGGGCGCGGATCACGTCCAATCCGGCTTGTACCTGCTCCGCGGCCAGGCGGTTACGCTCCATTCGGGACGGGCCGGGCAGGATCGCGAGGCCGCTGGAATGCTTGGTGACGAGGCCGCGGAGAAACGACTCGTCGAGGCGCTCGAGGTTTTCCAGTGCATCGAAGATCGAGTACGAGGGCTGAAGGTTGAGGAAGGTCGTGACGTCTGACTGGCGGGTGTCGAGATCGACCAGGATGGTGCCACCCTGCGCGCGCTCGGCAAGGCAAATCGCGAGGTTCGTCGCCATGGTCGTGACACCCAGGCCGCCTTTCGTGGAAAAGACGGAGGTGAGGTGTCCCGGCTGACGGGACGCCGGTGCCCCGCGGCGGAGCCGCATGACCTTTTCGAGCGCGGAGATGAGGTCCTCCCGCTCGACCGGCCGGCGGATGAACTCGAGGGCGCCCGCACGGATGACCTCGATCACGAAGTCGGCCGACGTGCTCTGTCCCGTGGCAAAGATGGCCGCTCCGGGCAGGGCGCGCGTCAAGGACCCGATAACCCAGGCTGGTTGTTCCGCTACGGAGGCCGGTCCCGCCTCGTCGACCTCGACGATGACCAGGTCAGGACGCCGCGCAGGCGCCTCGTGGGCGGCCTGCCGCGCGTTCACGAACTCTCCGACGAGGACTACGGAAGGACTCGCCGCAAGGATGCGCTTGAGCGCGGCGGTGGAGTCCGCGTCGGAGTCGACGATGACGGTGCGAAGGCTCGAAGTCATGGGAGTTCTACGCGCCTCACTTTGCCGGGAGGTTGCTTTGGCCAAACGGCTTCCTGACGACCTCTCCGACTCCAGGAATGCCTGGTACGAGCGTGAACTCTTTCTTCTCGTCCGGGCGGAGTTCCATGAGTTTCGTGGCATCAGGACCAGCACCCGGTAGATCCGGCCTGACCAGCTTGACGGTCACGAGAAAGAGAAGCTCCGTTTCGTTGTTCTGGAAGCGAGTGCTGCGAAACAGCATGCCGAGGATCGGAATGTCGCCCAGGACCGGGATCTTTGCGACCGCCTGCCGAACTTCGTTGTTGATCATTCCGGCGATCGCGAAGGACTCCCCGTCCTTGAGGCTCACGTTCGTGGCAGCCTCGTTCTTGCGAATGACCGGGATCCTGAAGCCGGCCGAGACGAGTCCTTGACTGAAATCGAGACTCGACACTTCTGGCCGGACCTTCAAGTGAATGGTCTCCCCGTCCACCACCACCGGCGTGAACAAGAGCCCGACGCCGAACTCTTTGAACTCGATGCTGATCGTGTCGGACCGCTGAGCAACGGGGTAGGGAAACTCGCCACCCGACAGGAACTTGGCCTCCCTGCCGCTATGGGTGAGGAGATTCGGCTTCGCCAGAGTTCTGAGAAGGTCCTTCTCTTCAAGCGCATGAACGATGCCGGCGAAATCACGCTGTCCAGAAGCGAGGACGAAGCTACCGCCCTGGAACGGAAAATCGGGGCCAGACAACGATCCCGCCTGGACCCCGGCGAAGCCGGGCCCGGTCACCGGCCCGAGCGATCCAAGCGTAGGGACGAACGTACTGCCGGGGAACATGGCCCCCATGAAGGCGGTCCCCAAGGCTCGGACGCTGAAGCCTAGCTCCTGCAGCGCCGAGCGAGAGACTTCCGCGACATGCACCTGGAGCAGCACCTGCTGGGGCTTCGCATCGATCAGGCTGAGGAGGCTGACGACCTTGCCCTTGGGGGCGAAGACCTGGGCGACCTCCACTGCGCCGGCGATGGTCCGATCGCTGGTCACAGTGCCTTCCAGGATGATGGCGTCCTGCGCCGGGTGGATCCGGATGTCATCGCGAGGCGCGACCTGCTTGAGGCGCTCCCGCAAGAGGTCGAGGTCTGTCTGCACGAGGAGATCGAAGAAAATGGTTTTAGTTGGATAGAACACGACGAGCGACGTGACGCCGACAGACTTGCCGTTGACGAGGATCTGATTCGGAGTGACCACGAACACATCAGCAATGGCCGGGTTGGTCACCGAGATCCGCGTGAAGGGCTCCTGGAGATTGAGCACCTGCGACTTGCCGATCGTGACGTCTAGGCGAATCAGGCCGGTGTCGGCCGCGAGTACGGCGCGTTGGGTGGAGGCCAGACAGAGGAAGCTGACCAGCACGCAGAACAAATGCCGGGTTCCCCGATGATGCCGTCCTGACATTGGTTTCACTCTCCCGGGTTGCTCAAATGGAATCTACGGTTGCTCAAAATGGGGTCTACTTCTTGCCGCTATCCGTCTCTGGCTTGACCTGGCCCAGCTCCAGCCACTGGTCCTTTTCGCGAGTGAAGAGCTGCTCGGTCATCTTGTCGCCACGCTGTACCCAGACCGCGTGGGGATCCTGGGTAACGACCGCAGGCGTTCCGGCAGCGCCCACCGGGCCGGGGTGCACCACGAGATCGAAGGTCTGCTGCGACGAGGCGTAGAAGACCACGAGAGAGGTCACCCCGACCGCCTTGCCATTCACGAGGAGCTGATTGGGGTTCATCACCTGGACGTCGGCGATGTTCGGGTTCGCGACGGAGACCTTGCGCGCCGGTTCGTTCAGGGCGAGAAGGAAGGACTTGTCCGCGCCCACGTAGAGGCGAAGTGTGGAGTCGGCAGCCCCAGCGGACATCGTTTGGAAGAGGCCGCTCGCGATGAGCCCGAGGGCCACGAGGCCCGTCGAACGCCACCAGAGCTTGTTGAAGCGATGTGTGAGCATGATGAGCCTCCTCATGTTCAGTTCTTCCCCTGCTCTGCCCATGTGCCGCTCCCTTGGCGCACGAAGAGCTGCTCGCTCACCTTGGAACCACGGAAGACGGCGACCGGGTACTTCTCAATGGTCGGCAACGGGAGCGGGGCGCTCCGGACCACGGTCGGCTTTGTCTTCGGTTGGGGCGAAGCGATCACGCCGTCGGAGAGTAGGGACGACGGCGTGGCGCCAGTCGTCCTGACGAACTGGGTGTCCCTGAGGTTGC
>Ga0209160_1004738_pt1 | contig 10841 bp, 12 predicted proteins | sample GraSoiAngelo_153_FD_186167 | JGI IMG/M metagenome (GOLD analysis project Ga0209160, IMG submission 186167) | Grasslands soil microbial communities from the Angelo Coastal Reserve, California, USA - 14_1009_12_40cm (SPAdes) (version 2) | ecosystem: Environmental > Terrestrial > Soil > Grasslands ...
GACAATCGCTGGTCCTGGTTCGGCGATCGTCATAGCGGCGAGAGCTGATGCCCCTAGGCATCCTAGGTAGTAAATCCACAACACCAGTGGGCCCGCGTTATAGACTTCAGGTAGAAGTCCTCCCCCGGTTGTCGGGAGGAGGAACCCTTGGAATATCGTGCCAACTGTGAGCGTGGCGAGTACGGTTCCCCAGCCAGCGATGACGAGAGGAATCTTGAGCCATTTAGGGAAAGTAATATTCAGCAAGGTATAGCTCTACCCAGTCGGTGAGGAGGGAATGAGGTGGGATCGGGAAAGGTTGGTCGCCGTCGCGTTCATTCTCCTCAGTGTTGGATCCGTCGGTTACCTGTCAGTCATAACTCTAAACTATCTTAACTATTACCCCGCGCTCGGACAGCTTACCGCCCAGGTGGACAGCGTGTCTATCGTTCAGGGTTCGAACTGGTCGACAATCGATTCGCGGATCTCCATATCGAATCCCTCGGACTACTCTGGATTCAGTCTCGGGGACGCGGTGTTGTCCATGTTCTTCGAAGCTACGAACAGCAACGATACCCTCTATCCCGGAGGGGCCTCTACTAACGTCGTACAAACAGTCGGAGGCCAATTGGCAACCCATTCGACGGTTTCGGCTGTCATCATGACCCGGCTTACCCCAGAACAGGCTAGCTCGCTTCAATCCTTCGATACGAGTCACACCGGCCAGGTTCTGGCGAACGGCACCTTGACGGTTCAGGTCATAACCTTCCTGGATCCGCTGATAGGACGCTATTCCATCAGTGCCATATACGCTGTCCCTCTGCAAGGTTAGGTTTCATCTTAGCCCCAAAGCTTAACTTTACCGTTTCGATTTTTCAATTGCGGCCATCAGTTTTGCCATTGCTGGAAGTTCAGGGTCTAACGACTCACTATCGCATTCTGCGAGGATGGGTGAGGGCTGTGGAGAACGTTAGCTTTAGTGTTGAGCAGGGGGAAGCTCTGGGTATCGCTGGAGAGTCGGGTTCCGGCAAGAGCACCATCGCCCTCTCTCTCTTGAGAATTCTACCTCAGGGAGGCTATATTCGTAAAGGAAAGATCATGTTTCAGGGACAGGATCTGGTCGCGCTCCCTGAGGGAGAGATGAGAAAGATTCGGTGGAAGGGGATCTCTATTGTTTTCCAGGGCGCTATGAACGCGATGAACCCGGTCTACAGAGTTGGGGATCAGATTGCTGAGGCGATTAAGCTTCACGAGAATGGAGTCACCGACTCTGACGTCAAGGAACGAGTTGCAAAGCTCTTTGAAACTGTGGGAATTGAGCCGTCGCGGGCCGCGAACTATCCCCATGAGTTCAGCGGAGGGATGAGGCAGAGAGCACTTATCGCGATGGCCCTGGCGGCGAATCCTATCATGCTGATTGGCGACGAGCCGGGAACAGCGTTGGATGTGATTGTTCAAGCTCAGACCTTAAGGCTTCTCAGGGATCTTAAAGATCGACTTGGGCTTGCAATGATCATGATCAGTCATGATCTCTCAATCATAGCAGAGACATGCGAGAAGGTCGCGATAATGTACGCGGGTAAGATTGTAGAGTATGGCGATGCCGTCTCTATCTTCAAGAATCCGCTCCACCCGTACACCCAGGGGCTCATCAAAGCATTCCCCAGCATCAAAGGTGAAAGAGTCCGCCTGAGCTCCATTCCCGGACAACCGCCTGATCTTCTGAATCCTCCTCCCGCCTGCAGATTCAATCCTCGCTGTCCGTATGTGATGGATGTCTGCAAGCGTCAAGAGCCTATCTTGAAGGAGCAAGACAAGGGGCATCTGGTTGCCTGCCATCTATACTAGGAGGACGGCGATGCAGGCTCCTTCTGAATCACTGGGACAAGTTACCGACTCCAAGGTCGTCGCGGAACCGCAGAAGCCCAAGAAGAAGAAGGCAAGGAAGGACCTTCGCCTTGTTCGGTTTGGTGCAGCGGACGGGAGTGTCATTGTGGGCCTGGTTCCTCCAAGCCACATGCTTCCCGATGGGAGTGTCAAGGTCTGGGAGTTCAACAGGTGCTATCGGATCAAGGATGTGGATAAGGTGGGAAGGTTATCGGTCGTTAGAGAGATCAGAGGGGACGAGGAGGATCTGCCGCCTGACCTGCAACGCTTTGAACAAGTAGAGGAGGTCGAGGACGATCCGAGGATTCCTGCGGCTCCTGTTATGTCGATAGAGAATCTAAGAAAATGGTATCCGCTGAAGCGCGGATTCTTCGAGACTGTTTTCAGTAAGGAAGAGATGAACGTGAAGGCTGTTGATGATGTGAGTTTCTCTCTGTCGAAGGGAGAGATTTTTGCGCTTGCGGGTGAGAGTGGTAGTGGAAAGACGACTCTTGGCAAGGTTCTCCTGAGACTAGTCTCCCCTTCGGGAGGGAGAATCGTCTTCCTTGGAAGGGACATTACGGAGCTTCCGGACAGTAAGATGAAGCCGCTTCGTAGGGAGATGCAGATCGTGTTTCAGGATCCGTTCGAGTCTCTCGACCCGCGTATGATCATCAAAGAAATTATCGCAGAGCCACTTCGGGTTCTGGGCAATCTGGAACTTGATGCGAGTGGTAGACCGAGGGTTCGGAAGATGGGGGAGCGAGAGGTTGAGGAGCGGGTGAAGAAGATGCTGAGCGAGGTTGAGCTTGTGCCACCGGAAGAGTTCATGTATCGTTTTCCTCACGAGATGAGTGGCGGTCAGAGACAGAGGGTGGCTGTTGCTCGCGCTTTTGTCCTGAGTCCTAGCTTTGTTGTCGCGGACGAGCCTGTCTCCATGTTGGACGTGTCTATCCGAGCTGAGATAATCAATCTCATGGTTGACCTCGTCAGGAAATCTCAGGCCTCGATTCTGTTCATCTCTCACGATATCGCGCTCGCCAAACACATCGCGGATCGCATAGCCGTTCTCTACTTGGGTAAGATGATGGAGCTTGGGTCTGCTGAGCGTGTTGTCGATCTGCCTCTCCACCCTTATACCCAGGCACTTATCTCCGCGGTGCCGGTACCCGATCCTGAATCGAAACGGGCTCGGGACGTGATCAGTGGAGAGATTCCCAGTCCTGTGGATCCGCCTTCTGGCTGCAGATTCCACACCAGGTGTCCCTATGCCCATGAGAGATGTGTCAACGAACAGCCTTCTCTGGTAGAGGTGGAGAAAGAGCACTATGTCGCCTGTCATCTGTACACGTGAGTGAGCATTCTGCCCAAGAAAACGGGCTGGTCGGACTCTATCCATACAAGCGTGAATATTCTACTGTTTTCTCTTTCTGATTCGCAGTGCGCTGGTTAGTCTCCGGTCCCAGAGGACCACGATGATCAACGCGGCTAGAGAAGCTCCTATGATCAGAGGCATGGTGGTCTCCGACGGTGTCGGGGTATCGAAGGATATCGTGTTTCCATCGACCCATGCGTTCGCCGGAACGGATATGGTGAAGGTTGGGTAGTAGGTTGCCATGTGTACGTTGATGAGTGTGCCTTCGGGGGATTTTCGTCCATATGTCAGGTTGTAACGGGGCGAGCCGAGATCGAGGGTCCATGAGGTCGTCTGTTTGAGACGGTCTTGGGTTTCTGGCCATGACGAGATGGGGGGGACCCATGTGAAGTCTAGTAGCCAGAATGTGCTTGTAGTCTGAGCGGGTATGACTGCGGAGAGGGTCTGGTGGCCATCAATGAAGTAGCCGGTGATTTTCGGGTCTTGTGCGTTCAGTGGCGCGAGTAGGTATGTTGATCCTACCGCGTTGATTTCTTGGTCTAGAACCATCAGTGGTTGGGACACGTTCATGGCGATGAAGGCGAGGTTTGATCTGATGCTGCTGCCGAGGTTCGTGTTTGCTCCGGTTATTACGATGGAATAGTTCTCTTCGAGACGCCACGTTCCTGACGAGTTGAATGTCTGCGCGTCTAGCTGGAAGCTTGTGATTCTGGCGCCGGGGATTAGCCTGTTGAGAGAGCTGTTGATTGGCTGGAGAATCGGCTGGAGAACAGTTGACGAGTTCGACTCGCTAAGAATGGTGTTGATGGAAGGGAGACTGGTAAGATTTTCCTGGAGTAGGAGTTGCATGCTCAAGGTGACGGACGTTTGTCCTACCGTGACTTGGACTGGTTGCGCTCTTGAGAGTTGGATGAGAGAGCTGGGAAGGAGGGTCAGCACGACCAGTAGAAGTACTGTCAAGCGAAGGGTCATTGCTGATACTGACTGGGACTCGATTGTACGACGCCGCTATAAGAGTGACCACACGAGGGATAGCGACAATAGGGGGTTTCTGGTCTGTTCTCGCGATCATATCCTCGGCGGGGCGAGGGTTGGCATTGGTGCGGGGGGTGGGATTCGAACCCACGAAGGCCTTCGCCACAGGGTCCTAAGCCCGAGGCAGGCTATTATCGCGCCTTCTGCCCATTAGACCTGGCTCTGGTACCCCCGCGCAGCAGAAAGCTGTGGCTACAGTCCGAGAACCGTGGGCGAATAAAGACTACCTTGCGGCCCACATTGCCACTATCTCTTTCCCAGAACCCAGCGACCATAAAGGTAGGTCCCGCGTAGAATCGGAACGACGCGGGTTTAGAAGGTAGAAAAAACCCAAAACTCTTCTCTCTCAATCATGACTAGCACAAAACAAGCCCTGATCAATAATCTGGGCAGGCGATTTGAGATCACGCATTATGCACGTTGACCTGCACGTTGAGTTACACGTTATCAAAAACAGCCGACCTGCTGATTCTGCGCCTTATTTCACAAGACTCGCCCGGTTCAGCTTCAACTAGCGAGACCCCTCGTCAAAAATGTCAAAAGTAGTTGCTCCCCGCGACACAAAACCCGTCTCTGGGAGGGAATTAACAAACAGTAATCCTTCCGCTGTCCGGGGGCCTTTCAGAGAAAGAAGTCCGCAGTCTGTCACCGTTGGAAACTGGACAATCGCAGATTAAGCTTAGATCCGGAATCTGGGCAGACGTTTCTAGATCACGAGATTTTCACGAAGGGCCATAGGCTCGATTTCCACTCTGGAAAAACAATCGACCAGCCAATTCCAAGCCGTGAATCAGGAGACTCGACTAGATCAGCTTCAACTGGCGAGACTCCTCTAGAAAAAAGGGGGTAGGAATTTTTTTTCTCGAGGCACGAGACTGCTTTTCTGCGGGAGATTCCCGTCTTGCCTAGGACTGTGACAAGGTGAAAATCCTTGGACAGTCCTTTCACTAAGCGAGTGGTTTTGAGCTCTCCCAGAGATATTCGAAGTAGCTCTTCCCAAACTTTACGAGACCAATATGGTCCGAGGATATAGCCAGCGTCAATCCTTTCTGGGGATCCTCGCCGAGCAGTATCACTATCTGGTTATCGTCAGAGATGATTCCTCCACCGAACATCTGTTCTCTAGTCCGGAGCTGAGCCAGACCCTTCAATTTTCGGATCGTGTCCCGGCTCGTTGTCTGAGGAACCATGACGGAGACGTTGACTCCCCTACTCTTCATCAATGCGAGAACGGGCAGTGCCATTGAGACAATCGGGTCCGGGGCCACCGGCATCGCAACGAAAAGCTCTCTCCTCGTCCGTCCAAGAGTCTCCCTAATCTTATCCAGGATATTGTTCTGACCTCTCACAATCCAAATGTCCGGCTTCTCACGGACCCCCTTCTTCTCATAGAGCGGCTGAAGCTCCTCCATCGCATCCGACTGACTCGATTTCAGCGTCGTCTCCAACCGAGCCCTCGACGACTCTAGCGCCGTCGACGGAGCCTTAGGATAGTACTTGCTAGGCCTACCCTGCTCCGTCTCAACCCACCCCTTCCTCTCAAGATTTCCCAGAATCTCGTAGATCTTCGAGTAAGGGATTGAAGCGGTACGGCTGAGCTCGCTGGCAGCCTGAGTGCCCGATTCAACCAGTGAAACGTAGACCTTAGCCTCGTACTCTGTCAATCCAAACTCTTTCAAGGCCCTTCTGGTCTTCTCGCTGACTGACATTTCTTCCTATTACGACCCCCAGAACCTAATCGACCCATAAAGTCGTGCAGATTGACAGTAGAGATTCCTCAAGGAGAAGAATCGCGATCTTGTACAAGGTCCTACCGTAGACCAAATTCTCTTAGGGGTATTGTCGTTCTAGGGCAAGAGAGTGTAAATACCTTCCCGCCCCACTCTAGGCCAGAGTAAGTCTCCCGGAGATCACCTAGGCTTTGATAGACAAGAATTCAGTTGTCAATAGTCTCCGCGGAGTACTTGACCCCGAGATAGGGATCAGCATAGTCGATCTCAACATGGTCCGAGACGTGTCGATAGAAGGCAGCCATGTCAAAGTAACCATTGCACTGACAGTCGCTCATTGCCCTCTCGCAAAGACTCTCCAGACCGATGTAGAAAAAGCCCTGAAGAAATCGAACGAAGTAAAATCCGTCTCCGTAGAGACGACGGCAATGTCCAAAACTGAGCTGAACGAACTCAGAACCCAGCTCCAAAACAGGGCCACCCAGACCCAACCAGCGCAGGGAAACAGTCCGGGCCCGGGCATTGATCGACTGGGAAAGCGCGACCTGAGAAACATAATCGCCATCGCATCAGGCAAGGGTGGAGTCGGAAAATCTTTCGTCACCAGCATGTTGGCCGTCCAGCTGCGAAGGCTCGGATACGAGGTGGGAATTCTAGACGCGGATTTGACAGGGCCCAGCATAGCGAAAGTGTTCGGGCTCAAGGAGCGCCCTTCCAAGAGTTCCACCGGTCGCATAACCCCTGTCCTAACTAGGACTGGGATCAAAGTGATGTCGATCAACCTAGTTCTGGATGATCCGGAGATGCCTGTCATATGGAGAGGCCCAATCGTGAACAGTGTCATTCGACAACTCTACTGGGACGTTGACTGGGGATCCCTACATTATCTCCTCGTTGACCTTCCCCCCGGAACTAGCGACGCCCCGCTAACAGTCCTCCAGTCCTTGCCATTAGACGGAGTCATCGTCGTATCCTCTCCCCAAGAACTAGCCTCCCTAATCGTCACCAAAGCGGTCAACATGGCGAAGAAGATGAACGCTCAACTGCTCGGTTTGGTCGAGAACATGAGCTATCTAACGTGCCCTCATTGCTGTGAAGCTATCAACGTGTTCGGCGAGCCGCAGGGAGAGAAACTTGCCAAGCAGCTAGGTGTACCGTTTCTAGGTTCGGTCCCCGTCGATCCGGTAATCGCTCGATTATCAGATCATGGCCAGATTGAAGACTATTCGGCGCAAGTCTTTCAGACCGTCGCGGACGAGCTCCGAAACCGAACGTCTCAGCACGCGCAAAAGCTCATGCAAGGTCTCCCGATCGCATGGTCTATTCAACCCTAGAGAGTCGAATTGAATCATCATCCGAGCGTATTAATAGTCGGAGACCCCTATTAGCAGGAGTCTAGTGGGCCCAGTTCGGCTCGCAGGCGACACCGTGAAGATCATGGCCAAGAAGAAGACTAGAGGCGATAAAGCAAGATCAAAGAAAGGCTCGAAGAAGCTCAATACCGCCAAGGGTGCTCGTTACAAGAAGCCTCAAGGGAAATCAGCCCCTAAGCCTACTGAAAAAGGCGCGATGGCTCAGGCAATTCCATTGCCGGCTCAGTCTTCGACATCTCAGACCTTCGATGATTCGCGTGTTTTCACCATAGAGCTAGATTCGATCCGTGCCGAGACAACCATCGGAGATCTGATAGTTGCCTTTCCAAGGACGAGGGATGTCCTGATGAAACACGGACTAAGGTTTGACGTTGAGGAGGCCGGTTATCTGTACATGACACTAAACGTATTTTCTGCGATTCATGGTCTCGTTCTAGCCGGGCTCCTCCAAGAACTGGATGTGGCTTCGAAGGAATTGCCTCTCCCCCCTCTTGCTCCACCTCTTCGTCAGATTATCCCTCCTCCTACAACTTGACCACATGGATATCCTCAGAGCTGATCCTCTGATCTGCTCAAAGCAAGAGAGAAAAGCGTCAAGCTTCTCTCATTGGTGGATGGAAGCTCGAGCAAGAATTCTGGTTACAGGACTGGTACAGGGAGTCTTCTTCAGAAGGGAGATCACTGATCACGCCAGAAGACTAGGAGTCTCGGGATGGGTCAGAAATCTTCAGGATGGCAGAGTGGAAGCGTTGGCTGAGGGCGAGAAGGCGCGATTGGACGAGCTGATTCGATTCTGTCACGTCGGTCCTCGAGGAGCAGCTGTTCGAAAAGTTGATGTTGAATGGTCAGATTATGCGGGAGAGTTCAGAGGATTCAAGATCACGAAGTGAAAGAGCGTGCGCTGCGTCACTAAGGTTTGGACTATGAACAAGATGAGCCTTTGGTTTCTGACTTTTCGTTTGTTACCAAAAGGTAAAAGAAACCGCGCTCAAGGTCTTCGGCCGCTCCGGTGGTGTAGCCCGGTTTAGCATAGCGGCCTTTGCCTCAAACGTGTTGGGGCGGCCAGTCGAATCCTAGATCGGGGAGGCTTGAGGGAAAACAAGCCCCAGAGCCGTTGATCGCGGGTTCAAACGCGGCAGCAAGCTGCTGAAAGTCCCGCCCGGAGCACCATCATTCAGAATCTCGATCTCGATTGGAAGACAAACCGTCTAAAAGGATGGTTTGGGTCGTTGTGAATACTCGATCTACATGCTCTCGTAGAATTTGCGCGCCAGATTCACTGCATCCTGGGATCGGCTCGCGATGGTCTTGTATTCCGGTCGACGGTCTCCAGCAATCGTAGAGGCTTTTTCGAAAAACTTCCTGACACTCTCTGAATCCCCACGGTATAGCGCAATCCCGCCCGCAATCCTGTACCACACTTCGGCCCGAGTCTTGTTTCCATTTGAGTCGAAGGAAGTAGCCTGGCTGACCGCATCTTCTAACGAAGTCGTGATTTTCTTGGGGTCGAGGAAGAGGAGTCTAGACAGAGACTGATACATCTCAGCGTCGCCGACGGTTAATTCCTGAAGCTTGCTAAGAACAAGCGGCTCCTCGTTTTCGAGTGGATTTCCGGTAGGAGAGGGTTGATTTTTCTTCTTGCCAAACAGACCGAGCATCACTTGAGCACTTCTTCCCCTTGCTGAGGGTCAGCCTCAGGACTAGCCCATTTAAGAGTTCATTCCCGAACGTTGATATTGACGAGTTTCCATGCATTGAACGATTCAGGTAAGATGAGTGTCGAAGACAAGCTAGTACGACGACGCGAGCTAAAAGAGAAATCTCGAAAGAGAAAGAGAGGACCCTACCGAAAATCTTCAAGCGGAAGAATCATCAAATACTAGCCGACATCATATCAACTGAGAAGTTCTACGAATCCAGACTCGCCACTAGTCCAAGTGAAATGTTAGGAACAGACTACAGGCATTAAACTGGCTCTACATTGGTTTTGGGAGTCTAAGGATAATGACCTAATGCTATCTCTCAGGAGAGCACAGGGATACGCCTATACTTTCCGATACTGCTGGGTTCAATACTCACTAACTCCGAGCAGCTGTGGTTTCCGAAGCATATAGTGCAGTGTTCTACGTCCCATGTCGGATCTACCTTGCGGCAAGTCTCGCACATCAAACCCAGTGCCCGAATATCAGTGCAAGCCTGGCACAGTTTCTGTGACACTGCAAGCGGGTTAGGGTTCCGGGTTAACATTGATGCAATGTCTTTGCTCATGGCCTTAACTTCAGGGGCGGCCTCGAGCTCAACGGCCTCTCCGCGGACCTGATGCTGATACTTGCTTACAGCCGCCTGAGTTACCCCCAGTTTCCTCGCAACCTGTTCCTGCTTTAGTCCGTACCCTTCTATAAGTTCCCTAGCTACAAGCGCGCGTAGAGCAGGGATAACTGACTTCGAGGCCACTTCGCAGGGAATTATCAAACAGAAACGGTGATTGAAAAGGACGAGTAGCCTATTTAAACATGACCTACGTCATAATCGATTCGTACTGGTCACCATTATCGGTAGGTAGTGGAATGATCAATCGCTGTCTTCTGGGACCGACTGCCAAGGATGCCCGGGGGACACGAATGCATAAATGAAATCGTGACCAATTTGATTGAGGAAACAAGATGGTAACAGTGGATGAGATCACAAAGGAGCTTGAGAAGGTTGTGGATCCCGAGATCGGACTTCCGATAACAGAGATGCACCTAGTCGACGAGATCGACATCAAAGAAGACGGAGTGCTGTTCATAAAATATCATCTCACAGCTCCGTTCTGTCCGCCGATTTTCGCAGAGGATATTGGGATGAACATTCGCCAACTTACATCGAAACTTAATGGGGTGAAGAAGGTGACCGTAATTCTTCACGGTCACGCTTTGGCGAACGAGATCAATCAGAGAGTCAATCCTGACTACACTCCTCCCCCTTCACCATAGCAATCCAACGTCTGTTCGATCTTCTGACCGAAATGGTCATGGTCAGAGTTTGACCTGAGTCAGACGTTGTAGAGAACTAGGTCCGCCGCTTTGTAGTCGAAGGAAGAGAGATTCTCTTAGGAAAGTTTGCGGGAAAGTACTATGCTCTTGACGAGACGTGCACGCATCGCGGTGGTCCCCTGTCTGAAGGGGCTTTTGATGGAGGAGTTATCACGTGCCTCTGGCATTTCGGGCAGTTTGACCTCGAGTCTGGCAAGGTGAGAGGTTCCCCTCCCAGCGAACCGTTGAAAACATTTGAGACTCGGGTTGAAGGAGCGGATATTCTCATATCGATGCCATAGCGGACGTTACCGGACGACTTCGTAAAGAAAGCCGCCCAGTAGCCCTCCGAAGATTGGACCGACGATGTATATCCACAGGGTGGCGAAGGGTGTGAGGCTGAACGCTGCAGAAGCAATAGTGGGGCCCCATGTTCTAGCGGGGTTCAGTGACGCTCCGGATATGGGAC
>Ga0209160_1004740_pt1 | contig 10838 bp, 13 predicted proteins | sample GraSoiAngelo_153_FD_186167 | JGI IMG/M metagenome (GOLD analysis project Ga0209160, IMG submission 186167) | Grasslands soil microbial communities from the Angelo Coastal Reserve, California, USA - 14_1009_12_40cm (SPAdes) (version 2) | ecosystem: Environmental > Terrestrial > Soil > Grasslands ...
AGACTACGACGGTGCCGAGCGTCAACAGCAGGGCAGCACGGGCGGAAAACATCGATACGACCTGGCGCGGGGGGACGCCCTAATCTACCCGCGATCAGGTGGTCTGGTGCCGAGCGACCGCGCGAGGATGCCGAGCCCCGCGCCCTGCCCCTGACGCCGCGGTTGAGCCCGGTATAAGACGATGAGGGCGATCCAGGTGAGCCAGCTGATCCGCTCGCTCCAGCCGAGCGAGCGCAGCATCAGCCACGGCTGCGTGATCGCCGCCTCCCAGGCGGGGTGGGCGCCCTGCGCCAGGGCGACAGGACGAGCGAACACGTGGTTCGCCTGGAAGCCGTGGGCGGCGGGGTGGGTCACGTTCCAGACGCAGGTCACCTTGCCCCAGCCGTGGTTGTCGCTCGCCCCGGTGACGAGCAGGTCGTGCCCGGCGGCCAGCTCCAGGACGTCGCGGCGGGCGGCCGGGGAGAAGGCGAGCCCCTTGGGGGCGCAGTTGACGATTTCGAAGCCGTCCACTCCCGCCGTGACGAACGCCTCCAGGTCCTCGCGATGGTTCTCCCAGTATTCCGGGAGCGAGGCGATGGCGAGCGCCCCCTGCCGGTGCAGCTCTCCGAACAGCCGCAGCATCGCCGGGGTGTCCCTGGAAAAGCTGTCCCGGTTGATGGGCCGGACGTCGCCCAGCGCCACCACATGTTGGCGGTACACGCTCCACTCCACTCCCGGGAGCAGCCGGATCGCCAGGTCGCCCGGCGGGGACAGTGGGGGATAGGGGACATTGTGGTCGGTCACATATGACGCCTGGAAGCCCTGGGCGGCGTGCCAGGCGGCAAGGTCGGCGGGCGACCAGCCCCGACGCCCGTCGTGGGACGCAGCCGTGTGGGCGTGGTAGTCGATCACCGTCGCGGAGGAGTCGGCCGATTCGAGCCGGGGCACCGGACGGGGCACGACCACGGTCGCGGCGGCGAGGAGGAACACGGCTGCCGCCCCCAGTCCGGCGCGCAAGACCCTCCGGGGGGGAGAACCGGGTCGCAACGCCCCCCACGCCGCCAGCGCCACGACCCACGTCCCGATCAGGACCCAGGCGCGCCCCAGGCTCAGAAACGTGAGGGCGTCCAGCGTGTTCGACAGGGGGGCGAGGGCGACGTAGAAGAACGGCCGCAGCAGGTCGGCATCGCCCGGGGGCTGGCCGGTGACGGCATCCACGAGCGAGGGCAACGGCCACAGGGCCGCGATGAGCACGAGAGCGGCGAGCGCGAACGCGATCGGGTGGCGGGTGACCAGCTTCAACCGTAGAATCCGGACGTGAGCGGACGCGTGGAAGCTATCAGCCTCGCGCTGGCTGCGCTCCTCGAGGTCGTCCGGTGATTCTGGCTCCCGACGTTCTCCCCGCTGTGATCGGCGGCGCGGTAGTGGTGCTGGCGGGGGGACTCTGGCTCATCGGCCGGGGGATCGAGCACCGGCGTCGCGAGGCGCTGGAGCAATATGCGCTCGTCCGGGGCTATCGCTTCGAGCGGGAACGCCGTGGGGGCGAGCAGGAGCTCGAGAGCGCGTTGCAGCTGTTCAAGACCGGCCATAGCCGCCGCTGGGGATACACCCTGGTCGGGCGGGTGAACAGCCGGGCCTGTACGGTCTTCGAGTACCGGTACGTGACCGGGTCCGGAAAGAACAGCAACACCCATCGCTGCGCGGTGATGCTATGGGAGGCCGACGGCGCGGCGTTGCCGGCGTTCACGCTGACCCCGGAGGGGTTCCTGGACCGGGTCGGCCAGCTGTTCGGCATGCAGGACTTCGATTTTCTCGAGGACCGCGAGTTCTCCAACGCCTATCGCCTGCGCGGCCCCGACGAGGCGGCGGTGCGCGCCCTGTTCACGCCGAAGCGGCGCGCCGTGTTGGCGGCCGCGAGCGGCCAGCACGTGATGGGATCGGGTCGCTACCTCATCTGGTGGCGGAGCGGACGCCTCCCCGGCCCCGAGCGGCTGGACCAGTTCCTCGCGGACGGCGATCAGGTTCGCCGGCAGTTCCTCGACGCGTGACCGGCTTCCGCGATCTCCCCCAGATCGTCCTCGGCCCCCTGGCCGGACGCTCCGATGCCGACTGGCAGCGGGCCCCGGCCGGGAAATGGACCTCGGCCCAGATCGTCGAGCACCTGGCACTGGGGATCGAGTGGAGCGCCCGCAAGTTCGTGGAGCGGCGCGCCAAGCCCCCGATGACCCGGCGGCGGCGCACCCCGATCGAGTGGCTGGCGAGGCAGTTCATTTTGGGGTTGGAGTGGTACCCGCAGGGGATGACGGCGCCCGAGGGGACGCGGCCCGCGGCGGGGGTCGAGCGGGCGGCGGCGGAAGCGCGATTCCGCGCCGGCCTCGAGCTGTGGGCGCGAGTGGTCGCCGACCTGCTGCCGGCGCGGCGTCACAACCTGTTCGTCAAGCACCCGCGCCTGGGCGACCTCAGCATCGAGGAGTGGCTGGCATTCCACGTCTCCCACGCGCGCCATCACGCGCGGCAGATCCGGGAGCGGGTGGCCGGGTGAGCCGCAAGAAGAAGGAAAGGCTCACGGTACGGGTTCCCAACCCGGACGCGCCCGTGAAGGAGCGGCTCAAGACGCCGTCCCACAAGGTGCACCGGTCCGAAAAGCACTATCGCCGGCGCGAGAAACACTCGCGGCCTCCCGATAGCGAGGTCTAGGGACTCCGCTTAGACGCCATGACGGCGACGCAGCAGGTGCCGTTCTGCGGCACGGCGCGCGCCTCGAACCCGCGCAGCTCCATCCCCGCCACGATCCCCTCCACCAGCGCCAGCGTCATCCCGCACACCACCGCCGTCTGCTCGCGTGCGACGGCCGCGAAGGGGCAGTTGCCCAGGCGGATCACGCCGCCGCGGCCAGGTTGGGGGTCGAAGCCCTGCTCGGCGAGCAGTGCCGTGGCGGCGCGGAGCAAGTGCCGCGGTCCGTGCCCGGCTGACGCCCGGCGGCGCGCCTCGACCGCCAGGCCCTTACCGAGGCGTCGCGCGGTGCGCTTGACGCTCGCGAGCGTGGCGGCCCCGGCGCCGGCGAGGGCGTCGGCGAACAGCCGGGCGCACAATTCGTAGTTGCGCTGCGGCAGGGAGACGCTGAACTGCCGGGAGGACTGGCGATACAGCTTCGCCGGCCGGCCGGCGCCGGGACCGCTACGCTTCGTCAAGCGGCGGTAGCTCGTCTCCAGCAGCCCGGCGCCGACGAGCTTGTCCAGGTGGAACGCCGCGAGCGCGCGGGAGACCTGGACCGCGCGCGCGGCTTCGTCGCGCCCCACATCCGCGTGCCGCGCCACCACGTAGTGGTAGAGACTCCTGCGGACGGGGTCGGCGAGAATCGCGACACCGGCGATCTGGTCTGCGAGCTGCTCAGGGCGCATAGAAAAAGGAAGTCGCGCAGCCGGTCGTGCCCGGCCGCGGCGCATGGGTTTCTAGTCTATACGCGAATTACTGGTAGAACGTTGGGGGACGACAGGCACGCCGCCTGGCGAGCGAAGTGAGATTACACTAAGCTGAACCGCCTTTCACAACAGCGACGCGGACTACCCCACGAACGAAGGCCGTGAGCGTTACTAACAAGATTTTCCTCTCCTCGGCGCTGCTCGTCGTGGCGGTGCTGGGGGTGACGCTCGGGGTAACGTCGTTTCAGGCGAACCGCACGGCCGACGCCGCGATCCACCGCGGCCTCCTCAGCACGCGCCACGCGGTCGAGAGCTTCCTGGCGGCGCGCACCCGCACCGTAGGCGTCGTGAGCGCCGCCAGCGGGCAGATCCCACAGTTCCGCCAGCGGCTGTTCACGAGCCGCAGCCGCGCCGAAGTCCTGGACCAGGCGCAGGAATACCGCGACCTGATCGGGGCGGCGTGGGTGCTGGTGACCGACAAGGACGGCATTCTGCTGGCGCGCACGGACTACCCCGAGGAGTACGACCGCGACCTTTCCAAGGGCGCCCTGATCGCCACGGGGTTATCCGGCGAGCAGGCCCACGGGGCGTTTCTCGACGACCGTGACTCGGCCAACATCCGCTTGTACGTAGCGGTCGCCACGCCGCTGCGCGACCGGCCCGAGGCGGCGCCGCAGGGCGTGCTGGTGGCGGCGTTCGGGCTGGACGACTCCCTGGCGACGGCGATCCGCGAGGCGACGAATTCGGACGTGGTGTTCTTCGCCTTTCCCGCCGACAGCGCCCAGCCGCCGGTCGTGACGGGCAGCACGCTCGCGCGCGAGGACCTGGCGCCGGCGCTCGCGCCCGTCCGCGCGGGCGCGCTGAGCGCGGGCGCGGACTCGGGGCTGGCCATGGCGACCGCGGTGCGCGGGGAGCATCTGGTGGGCCTGGGGGCGCCGGTGCTCTCGGCCGCCGGCGACCCGTTCGGCGGGTTCCTCGCGCTGCGGTCCCGGGACGCCGAGCTCGCCGCGTTCCGCACGCTGCAGCGCACCATCGTCGTGGCGCTCGCCCTGGGCGTGCTGCTCGCGTTCGTCTCGGCGTTCCTCGTGGCGCGGCGCATCGCCGGGCCGCCCGGCCGGTGAACCCGCCGAAGGGCAAGAGGCTCACGGAAGCGGGAACCTCCATCGGCACGCCGGTGCAGCGCTACCGGTCCGCCGCCGAGCTGTACGACGCGCTCGCCCTGATTGGGTGACTCGGCTGAGCGGGCGCGGTCTCGCGGATCAGCGGCAGCACCTCCTCAGCGAACCGCTCCATCTCCTCCAGCTGCGGGCTGAACTGCAACAGCAGCAGGTCGGCTCCCGCGCGGGCGAACTCGCGCACGCGCTCCGCGATCTGCTCGGGGGTTCCCACCAGCCCCGCCTTCAGCCCGCGATTCGACACGGAATAGTCTTCGAGGCTCACCCGCTGCTCGAGCTGCGTATTGGCGAGCCACTGCTCGTAGGTTGCATACGTCTGCGCGTTCTGGCGCACGTCGGTGATGCGGGCGACCTCGCGGCGCACGGCCGCTTCGGTGGCCCGGCAGACGACGTAGCCCGCGACCCCGAACACCAGCGGCGGCAGCGCCAGCGCGGCGCGGCGGGCCCGCATGTCGGCGGCCTTTTCCGTGATGCGCTCGGGCGGATCCCCGTGCATCAGGTACCCGTCGCAGGTGCCGGCGATGAGCGCTTTGGCCGCCGGGGACTCGCCGCCGGCGTAGATCGTGGGCCGCGGCCGGCGCAGCGGCTTGGGCTCGAGGATCGTCTCCTCGACCGTGTAGTACCGCCCCGCGAAGCTGAACCGCGACGCGGTCCACATGCCGTCGACCACGGCGAGCCATTCGGCGGTGCGGGCGTAGCGCGCGTCGTGCTGGTCGAACGGCATACCGTAGCGGCGCGCCTCGTCCGCCCACCAGGCGCTCACCACGTTGAGCGACAGCCGGCCGCCTGAGAGGCGATCGATGTTGGCCGCCTGTTTGGCGAGCAGCGCCGGCGCGTGAAAGGAGGGGCGGACCGCGACCATCAGCTCGAGCCGCTCGGTGACCGCCGCGAGCGCGGCCGCCGTACTCCACGCCTCGAGGCACGGCGCGTCCGGGCCCTTGATGTCGTTGAGGTTCAGCTCGGCGATGAGCGTCAGGTCGAAGCCGAGTCGCTCGCTGGCGCGCGCCAGCCGTCGCACGTAGGCCCAGGTCGCCTCCATGCGCTCGTCGGGGTCGTTGCGGAGCCAGCCCCCGAACACCGGCAGCCAGTACCCGATGCGCATCAGGCCGCCTCCCGCTCGAGGTAGTCCACGAGACGCTCCACCGGATCGAACCCCACCACGCGGGGGGCGTCGGCCACGAAGTTCGACAGCGCGTTGACGTCGTAGTAGTAGCGCCGCCCGTCGCGGGAGTCGACGAGGTATTCAACGCCGCCGATCTCGATCCCCGCGGCGGCCATCAGGCGCTCGACGTCCGCCACGACCTCGGCGGGCGGCGTCTCGCACTCGACGGTCATGCCGTTCTGCGGCGCATCCACGGGGCACGCCGTGCGCTCCAGCGCCACGCCGTCGGCGCGCTGGCACACGTCGGCGGGACAGAGATTGAACGTGTCGGCGGGCGCGTGGATACGGATCCCGTACAGGTAACGGCCGCCGAGCACCTCCACGCGGACGATGCTCGCGTCGGCGGCCGGGATGAACTCCTGGACGAGGCCCGTGCCGTCGAGCCCCAGCTCGAGCGCGCCGGCGCTCACCGCCGCCGCGAGGTCTTCTGGCGCGTCGAAGCGCCGCACGCCCGCGCCGCTACCGCCGATGTTCGGCTTGATCAGGACGGGGAACCGCAGCTCCTCGGCCGCCCGCGGCGCCTGCGCGGGTTGGTGGATGACGCGCGCCTTGGGGTAGGGGAGGCCGAGGCGCTCGAGCAGGGCGAGCTGCAGCGCCTTCGACGTCTCCGTGGCGAAGGCGCGGTAGCCGTTGACCACCCGCACGCCGCGCCGTTCGAGGTGGGCGAGGAACGCCAGCGTGTAGAAGACGGCGTCGCCGTGCCCGCGCGTGTAAGCCGACGGGCTCATGCGGTTGAAGACCAGAGCGAACGGCGCCGCTTGCGCGGGATCGAACACGTGGTCGGGCGCGTGCAGCCGCACGTGCGGCACGCCGCGCCGGGCGAGCTCGGCGAACAGGGGCCGGAACCAGTCCGGATGCTCGTAATAGACGGCGAGCGGGCGATCGGCGGTGACGGGCATCGGTGGGGGCTCCTCAGGCCGGAACGGGTGAGGTGACGAGGGCGAGCGCCTCGGCGACGGCGCGGTCGATCTGTTCGATCAGGGCAGGATCGGGGCGGCCGTCCCGGAACTGCGCGTCGGTGCCGTACACGGCGGTCGCGACCGGGAGGGCGCCGACGCTCGTCAGTAGGGGACGGAGACCGTGGTCCACCGCGAGCAGGTGGCCGAGGCTGGCGCCGGTGGCGATCGCCACGGCGACCTTCCCGGCGAGCCCGTCCTGGGGCAGCAGGTCGAAGAAGACCTTGAGCAGCCCGCTGTAGGTCGCCCGGTAGACGGGAGTGCTCACGACGAGAATGCGGGCCCGGCGGACCGCGGCGAGCGCGTCCGTCACCTGCTCGTCCGTGCTGCGGCCCAACAGCGCCTCGGCGGGGAGCGCCGCGAGGTCGATCTCGCGGGTCGCGATGCCCCGGCGCTCCAGCGCGGCGAGCGCGGCGCCGAGCAGCGCACGGGAGCGGGAGGCGCGCGAGGGGCTCCCCGAGATCCCGACCGCCGCAATGCCTTCGACGACGTCCGTCATAGCAGCCCCTGGAAAGCTAATCGGCCGCGACTCGTGGATCTGGAGTCGCGGCCGATTCGGTCTGAAGTGCGCGGGCCCTTGGGGCCCTAACGAATGCTCATGTCCTCCGCACGCACACCGTCGTCCGCTCTCCCATGCAACACATGGGACAGCCGTGACGACAGCACATCAGCGCGAGGCGAGGAGGCATGGAGGGCAAGCTATCCGGCGACGGATCGACGCGCAACCCGGTCAAATGCCCGCGAACCAAGGGTAGCCCTGGTCTTCCCAGTAGCCTCCCGGTCGCGTGTCCATGAACGTCATCGACAGGAGATACTTCGTCATCTTGTAGCCCAGCTTCGTCGGCGAGTACAGGCGCAGCGGCGCGCCATGGGCGGGCGGGAGCGGGTTGTCGTTCATCCCATAGGCGAGGATCGTCTGCGGGTGCAACGCGCTGGCGAGATCCCAGCCGTTCGAGTAGTCGCTGTCGAACGAGCGCAACATGATGTACCTCGCCGCCGGCTGCGGCTGGCAGCGCGCCACGATCGCCGACACCGGCGTGCCGTGCCACGTGGCGATCGCACTCCACCCCTCCACGCAGTGATGCTTCACGGTGTAGGTGACGCGGGGCATCGCGGTGAGGTCGTCGAGCGACAGGCTCAGGGGCGTGCGCACCAGGCCGTCCACCTTGAACCGCCACGCCGACGGGTTCTGCAACGCCGGCATCACGTCCGAGATGAAGTAACTCGGCAGCATCCGGCTGCGCTCGGCGGGGCTGTAGGTCTTCGCCAGTCGCGTCGGCGAGAAGAGGATGTTTTCGCCCACCCAGTCGTTCACGCGGCTGAGCGAGAGCAGGCTGGGGCGGACCGAGTTGCCGCCATCCCAGCCGCACGCGGCCACCAATCCCGCCGCGCCGCCCGCGGCAGCAATTCTCAGAAACCCCCGCCGGTCTGTGCCTCTAGGCCTCTGTGCGTCAATCATGACTCGGAAACCTCCCGCGGTACCAGCCGGTGATCATCGCGCGCAGCGAGGCGGGATCCACGAAGAACACCAAGAACACGTGGGTGATCGTGAAGCCGATGAAGATCCACACGATCCAGAAGTGCCAGTAGCGCGCCGCCTGGAAGCCACCGAACAGCGCCGTGAGCCAGGAGAACTGCAGCGGCTTGTAGATGGACACGCCGGTCAACACCGCCAGCACGCCGGTCACCACGATCCCCGAATAGGCCAGCTTCTGCAGCGGGTTGTGCTTGCCCTGCGGGGGATGGTCCTTGCGGAGCCGCAGGTAATACTTCGCCATCTCGATGGCAGGGCGGACGTCGCGGGGGCGGAACAGCAGGGCTTTCCACTCGCCGCTGCCGATCAAGTAGAAGAGGTACAGCAGTCCCACGGTGACGAGCGGCCACATCAGAGCGAAATGCCAATTCAGCCCCGCGGCGAGCCAGCCGCCCAGCCGGCTCCAGTGCGGGAACTGGGTGCCGTCGAAGGGGCTGACGAACATCGGCCCGCCCTTATCGCCGAAGCGGGCGTAGGCCTCGTAGATCTGCAGGCCGCTCGAGATCATGCCGGCGAGCAGGACGGCGGTGGCCCAATGCGTGAGGCGAACGATCCAATGATGTCGGCGCACAGGGGCGGGGCGGGGGCGGGAGTCCATACTCCGAATATATTTGTCCCGATGAAGCTGCGCGCGCTACTCGTACTCGTGCTGACGATCGGCTGTCGGGGACACCCCGCGTCACGATCGGAGGCCACCGCCGGAGCGGCCCGACCTGGGGCTCCGCGACCCCAAGGATTCCGCCGACAGCGTGCTCAAGACGCCGCGTGTCATTTCGGGACCGTCCGTCGTGGTGTTCTGGCTGGCGGAAGCCGACACGCTGAACCCGGAGGACGCGGCCGCGGCCTACGACGAGCTGTCGGCCGCCACCGAGGGGGTGCTCGACGCGCTCACCGCGTTCGACATCAAACTGTTGCCGACCAACTCGGAGACGGTGTACGTCGCCCTGCCCAACCACAAGCGACGCCCCATCCTGGTCTCGGGGCTCGACTATCCGTTCGGCTACGTGCTGATCGAGCCCGGCAGTCCCGAGCGCCTGCTCACCGGCGTGTACGCCGAGGGCGAGCTGATGGACGAGCTGCGCGCCTATTTCGACCTGCCGGAGGATACGACGCGAGCGAAGCCCAAGGTGACGACGTGACGCTGCGCCTCGCCGGCGCGCGGGTGGTCACGATGGATGCGAAACGGCGAGTGGTGGAGGGGGACGTGGTCGTGGAGGGGGAGCGCATCGCGTCGGTGGGCCGCGGAGAAGGACGGAGAAGGTCGGAGAAGGTCATCGACTGTACTGGCATGGTCGTCATCCCGGGTCTCGTGCAGGCCCACATCCATCTCTGCCAGACGCTGTTTCGCGGGCTCGCCGACGATCTCCCCCTCGAGGACTGGCTGGCGCGGCGCATCTGGCCGCTCGAAGCGGCGCACACCGAGGAATCCGTGTACTGGTCCGCGATGTTGGGCGCGGCCGAGCTGCTGCTCGGCGGCACAACGGCGATCCTCGACATGGAGACGGTGCGGCACACCGGGGCGGCGTTCGCCGCCCTCGAGGCGATCGGTCTCCGCGCGACGGCGGGCAAGTGCCTGATGGACGCCCCGTCCGCGCCACCCGGCTTGAAGGAGACCACCGAGCGGGCGCTCCAGGAAGCGGCCGATCTGTGCGCCAAGTGGCACGGCGCGGCGCAAGGTCGGCTGCGGTGGTGCTTCGCTCCACGGTTTGTGCCGAGCTGCACCGGCCCGCTGCTGCGCGCGGTGAGCGACCTTGCGGCGCGGGCGGGCGCGACGATCCACACCCACGCCGCCGAGACGCCGCTCGAGCTGCAGATGGTCAAGGAGGCGACGGGTCAGGATGAGATCTCCTACCTCGATTCGGTCGGGATCTCGGGCCCGCGCGCGGCGCTGGCCCACTGCGTCTGGGTGGACGAGGAAGGGATCCACCGTCTCGCGCGCCAGCAGACCAACGTGGTGCACTGTCCCAGCTCGAACCTGAAGCTCGGCAGCGGCATCGCGCCGGTGCCGGAGATGCTCACGGCCGGCTGCCGGGTCGCCCTCGGCGCCGACGGCGCGCCGTGCAACAACCGGCTGGACGCGTTCGAGGAGATGCGCCTCGCGGCGTTGATTCAGAAGCCGCGCCTCGGCTCCGACGCGCTGCCGGCCGCCCAGGTGCTGGAGCTGGCGACGCTCGGCGGCGCGAAAGCACTCGGCCTCGAGGCCGAGATCGGCTCGATCGAGCCGGGCAAGAAAGCGGACCTCGTCGTGGTGGATCTCTCAGGCCCGCACGTGGTGCCGGAGGAGGCGAACCTGATCTCGCGCCTCGTCTACGCGGCGCGGGCGAGCGACGTGCGCCACGTGATCGTGGACGGCCGGATCGTCGTGCGGGATGGGAAGCTCAAGACGGCGAAGGTGGAGGAGGTCCGGCGGGAGGCGAACAAGTGGGCGGGGACGCTGAAAACGCGGGCCGGGCTGTAGCGACCACATGAGCCCGTTCGCGATGCTTGCCACCCTCGCCCTCCAGTCTCCCGACACCGGCGCCGTGCTCTACCATGCTTGGTGCGCCGCATGTCACGGCCAGGACGCCCGCGGCACGCCGGCAGCAAGCGTGCGCACCACGGTTCCACCCG
>Ga0209160_1004746_pt1 | contig 10833 bp, 13 predicted proteins | sample GraSoiAngelo_153_FD_186167 | JGI IMG/M metagenome (GOLD analysis project Ga0209160, IMG submission 186167) | Grasslands soil microbial communities from the Angelo Coastal Reserve, California, USA - 14_1009_12_40cm (SPAdes) (version 2) | ecosystem: Environmental > Terrestrial > Soil > Grasslands ...
CAACTGGCGGCGCTCTGCCGATGGTGCCACGATCAGACGGACGCGCCCTATGAACGGGGCCGGCTTGTTGTGACTGCGGTGGGCGACGGCCAGTTCGGCTTCGATGTGATCAAGCGGTCGGCGAGGGAGGGCACTGAAGCCGAGTTTTGCCCACGTGGGCAAAGCGTTGGGTCTACTGGCTCACCTTATGGCACGCAGACGGCGACCAGATGGACGCTCCCTACGCCCGCGGGCGGCTGAGACCGAAAAACATGGATATACAAGTCGGCGCATGGCACATCAGGATCGGGGCGGCCACGGGCGCCTCGATCGAGAGAACCGTCCCGCCGCAACAATTCACGGTGCCACCTGCAAAGAGATTTTGAAAGGCGGATCAGCGAGATCCTCGGGCTGTCCTGGAGTCACATCGACCGGCGCGAGCGGCTCATCACGCTGCCATTCGAGAGGTAGAGTTCGGTCCTTCTTTCGCTTGGAGCTTCCCGTCGGACAGCGACGGTCATGTGCTAGTAGTGCCGCGCACTGATAACACGGGTTCGAATCCCCAACGGGATTCGTGCGGTAGTGGGCCTACATCTCGCCTTCTCGATTCGCGGCGTAGCCATCCGTCACTAGCGAATACCGCCCCAACGGGATTCGAACCCGTGTTTGCAGTCCGCCACGCGCTCTCGCAATGAGTGCCAGAGGCTACGCGAAGTTGACTAAACACCACGACTCCCGGACTGAAATTCGCTCGTAGTTTGCGTCCCCTCTCACGCCCGGAATCCCACGAGTTCACGTCAGCGGAGACACAGCTGAGAAGTTTGGGACGAAACCGGGAATCCGAGCGGAATTTCCTGGGAAACAGGGAATCGGACAGACGTTCCTGGCGGCCTGTGCTGTCTGCATCCTTTCGGTGGTTGCAAGGGCTGGATTTGAACCAGCGACCTTTGGATTATGAGATTCGTCACTGTCTATTCTCACAATCGCATCGATCGCTACGATCCGGCGACGCGCACGACCACCACATTCGCGGAGGTTCCGGCACCGCCGATGGGACTTGCGTTTGATGCCGCCGGCGTGCTTTGGACAACGGGCGGAACGCTGCGCAAGGGCCGGGATATCTGGCGAGTCGAGCGCAGTGGTGCCGTCCAGAGATGGTGCGAACTTCCTGACGCCATCTTCATGAACGGGTGCACGATGCATCCGAATGGGTGAGCGCTTCTCGCCTGCGAGAGCTGCGTCCAGGCGTATGGAGAACTGAAGCTCTATCTGCGCGAGGACCTCACGGGCGCTCGCTCGAGCGACTCCGGGCGGGCAGCCACGACGTCACGCTGATGGCGCCGCCCTTCGATACCGACGACCTTTGCTGCGCGCGAGCACGCCTCCGTGTCGTATTTCGCATGGAAGTTCTTTTGGCAGTTCCGCCGCCCACCCGTTCTCTGGTATCGCGCCCTCGGCACTGATCGCTTCCGGAACGTGGAACCCTGGGATACTTGCCAAACACGATCTCTTCGACCAAGCGCCAATAGGCTTCGATGACTCGGGGGGCGCCCGGCGACACATCGCTGATTACTTCCATCTCAGGCGCGAATGCGGACAGTGTCGTGGTGAGACTCACCATCATATAGTGAAACAGGATTGGCTCGACTTTCGGCAGTGCGCCCTCGTTCTGGGCCGCGTGGATCTGGGGAAGCAGGCGGTCGATGAGCGATGGAACTCCGGAAAGGCGGCGGCATATTGGAAGACGGCCCGATATTCCTCACGCAGATGCTCGAGCGGCGACACTGTTGCCTGTTCCGGAACGCCAGCGTCCCATTCCTGACGGATGCGCGTAAAGGCGTGCTCGGCCGCGGCGCGCCAGAGAATGTCCTTGCTCCGATAGTGATACGTGATGAGGGGATGTTGCAGCCCCGTTCGGTCGGCGATGCGCCTGATGCTCGCAGCCTGAAAGCCTCGCTCGGCGAATTCTGCGGTCGCCGCATTCAGGATGGCCGCGCGCGTGGCAAGAGCACGCTGCTGCTGCGCGCGCGTTTTGCGGCGTCCCTGGCCACGACGGACGGACTTGGCGACGCCGTCGGAGTTACGGTCATTCACTATCGCCTCGCTGTCGAAAGTCCAACCGATGGGCCCGCGCCTCGGAAAGTGCCCGTTCATCAGGCCGATGCTCGCTTGAACCTTTTATCGAACTTTACGCGTTTGAAATCAACTCGCGGCATGGTGATGTCCCGTCCTCCGTGCCGCCGCCAGCCGTAGCGCGTGGGCAGGATCGGTCGAGGAGCGAGACTCAGTTGCGGGGACGAACGGGAGAAATCTAAAGATCGATCGCCGCGGCGAGTTCGGCCAGGGTCGCGGCCCCGGCAGGCATGGCCTGCGGGCGGAATCACGGCGAGCGCGAGCATCGACCAGATATGCGGCGCGGCCGTCGCTTGCGTCCGGTCGGTCATGCGCGCATCGCCACGAGCACGCGCTCGGGCAGGAACGGCGTGTGACGCAGCCGTACGCCGGTCGCCGCGTGCACGGCGGCCGCGATCGCGGGCGCGACGAGCGGCGTGGCCATCTGCCCCACGCCCGTCGGCGGGTTCGCCGTGCGCATCAGCTTCACGTGCATCTCGGGGACGTCGCGCAGCCGCGGCACGCGGTAGTCGTAGAAGTTCGACTGCTGGACCACCCCGTCTTTGATGCTGATGCGCTCAGTCAGCGCAAGGCCGAGACCGTAGACAATCGAGCCCTCGGTCTGGGCCACGATGTTGTCGGGCTGCACCGCGATCCCGGGGTCGATAGCGCACCAGAACTGGTGCACACGGATCACGCCGCTCGCGCGGTCCACCGAAACCTCCGCCACCCCCGCAACCATCGTGTTGGCGTAGTCGACGAAGGCGAAGCCGACGCCGCGTCCGGGACGCAGCCGCCGATAGTCGGACATCTCGAGCACGGCGTGGACGACGGCCTCCCCGCGCGGTAGGTTCTCCAGGAGTTCGAGGCGTAGGGCAGTGGGGTCCATCCGTCGCCGCTCTGCGATCTCGTCGAGGAACGCCTCGGTCGCGAACTTGTTGGCGACGAAGCCGATCCCGCGCAGCGGGGACGTGCGCATGCCGGTCTGTTGGCCGAGCTGCTCGGCGAGACGGTTGGGGATGCCGTAGCTGGCGACCTCAGTTCCCGCCACGGCGATGACGTCGTTCTCGCGCAAGCCCCGGTACCGCACGGGGTCCACGTACGGCAGAACCCAGTCGCAGGCGAGCCGATGGTGCCACGCCGTGATTCGGCCGGACTTGTCGAGGCCGGCCCGTAGGAAGTGGGCGCTCATCGGTCGGAAGCGACCATTGCGTACGTCGTCCTCGCGCGTCCACATGACCTTGACGGGCCGGCGGACTTCCCTCGAGAGCAGCACCGAGTCGACGACGAATTCTTCGTCGCGGTGTCCGCGACGGCCGAAGCTGCCGCCGAGCAGCGTGTCATGCAGCCGCACCTTGTCCGCCGGAATTTCGAGCGTCTTGGCCGCCGCGGCGACCGCGATCGTCTGACTCTGACTACCGACCCAGATCTCGCAGGCCTCACCGTTCGGCGAGACGGCGGCCGTGGAATTCAGCGGCTCCATCTGCGCGTGGTACGCGTAATCGCATCGGTACTCGGCCTCGAGGACGGTCTTCGCTTGGTCGAAGGCCGCTCGCACGTCGCCGGCGGCGGCCCACGGCTTGCCCGGCGTTCCGAGATCACGCGCAGCCGTCGCGTATCGCGCGATCGCCTCGTCACTGTCGAATCCCCAGCCCGTCGCCTTACGGTCCCACGTCACTCGCAGGGCGTCCTTCGCGGCGAACGCGGCCCACGGGGTGTCGGCGATGACGCCCACGCCGAACGGCAGCCTCATCACGCGCGTCACGCCGGGAATCGCCCGGGCCGCGGCGTCGTCGACGTCGACGGGCGCGCTGTCCTCGACGGGCGCGCGCAGGATCGCGCCGTACAGCATCCCCGGCACCTCGACGTCGATGCTGTACCGCGCCGTACCGTCGATCTTGCCGGGCAGGTCCACGCGGAGCACGTCCTTGCCGATGAGCCGGAACGCCTCCGGCTTCTTCAGGTCTTCCGGCTTGATCTCCGGCGCCTTGGCCGGGATCTCGGCGAACGCGGCGATCTCGCCGTACGTCAGACGCCGTCCGGACTTCGCGTGAACGACGACGCCGGGCTCCGTCGTGAGCTCGGAAGTCGGCACGCTCCAGCGCCGGGCGGCGTTGTCGAGCAGGACACGACGTACCTGGGCGCCGAAGACCCGCAGGGGCTGGAAGTAGCTGCGGACCGCGTTGGAGCCCGCGGTGAGCATGGTGCCGCCGAAGCCCGGATTGCCATAGAGCTTGTCGTCCGGCGGGGCCGGCACGACGCGCACCTTCGACCAGTCGGCATCCAGCTCCTCGGCGATGATCAGCGGCAGGGAGGTGAGCGAGCCTTGGCCCATCTCCACCGCCGGCGACTGGATGTAGACGGTGCCGCCCGGCGCGATGCTCACCCACGGGCTGAAGGCGGGCGCATCGCCGGGGCCGGTCGCGAGGGTCGCGGTCGCGCCGCGCGTCGCCACCGGTACGCAGCCGGGAACAAGCAAGCCGAACGTCAGACCCGCCGCCCCGACCATGAACTCGCGTCGAGTCGTATCCATCTCAACCCTCCCGGGAGGCGCGCTCGATCGCGCGGACGATGCGCTGGTAGGTCCCGCACCGGCAGATGTTCGCCGACATGTGCTCGACGATTTCGTCGCGGGTGGGCCGCGGGTTCCGCGCGAGCAGCGCGGCCGCATTCATGATCTGTCCCGACTGGCAGTAGCCGCACTGGGGCACGCGCTCGGCCAGCCAGGCGCGCTGCAGGGGATGGCGGCCGTCAGCGGACAAGCCCTCGATCGTGGTGACGGCCTTGCCCCGGAGTGCCTCGATCGGCACCTGACACGAGAACGCGGCCGCGCCGTCCACGTGGACCATGCATGCGCCGCACTGCGCCACGCCGCATCCGTACTTCGTTCCGGTCAGATGCAGACGCTCCCGCAGCACCCACAGGAGGCCAGTCCCCTCGGGCACGTTCACGCGCACGGGCTTGTCGTTCACCGTGAACTCCACCGTCATGACGCGCCTCCTTCGATAACGCTAGTTGCCCTGGAGGACGCGGATTTCCCAGGGGACGATAACATTTCTGAATATCACTGGGTCGGTCCAACCTGTCCGTTCGCGGCCAAGATGCCCACCCCTGGGATTGATCCATGCGTCCTTCGGGACATCCCCGCTGTGAAGCAACATGTCGATATCAGATATCGGGACCTGCGTGTCGTTGACGCCAGCAATCACGAGCATCGATGTCGTGGGTCTGCCGAGAAGTCCCTGGGCCACGAGCGATAGTTTGGGAAACTCACGAACGAGGTCGTCGGCTGTCTGGACGTCTTCCACAACGCTCAGAAACGCAGGAATGATATCGAACAGGTATTCCCGGTTCCCCAATAGCGAGCTCCTCACGAAATCCGGTTGAAAGAAGCCATGAACGGGCGGTGATTGGACCACGACCCCGCGCAGCCGATCCTTTTCCACAATCGCCAGCTTGGCCCCCCAATAGCCTCCAAAGCTCACTCCGTGCATGACGATGCGTTTCGGATCAATATCGCGGCGTTCGGCGAGATAGTCGATGACACGGGAGAGAACCCGGTCCGCCGTCGGACTGACCTTGACAGGGGACTGCCCCGTGCCGGGCCCATCGATGGCGAAAAACCCGATATCGTGTTCGAGCAGCGCAGCGTAGCTCTCTGCCAAGTTTTCTTTTCGGCTATCGAGCCCGCTCACCGCGAGGACAACGGGTGCGGGTCTCGCCGTCGCAGGCGGCAGGCGGAGATACCCGACGATCTCCTTGCCTTCAAACGGAATGCGAACCACCTGAAGTGGCGGGTCGAGCGCCTGCGCGCTTTTCACAAACGAGTCGAGCGCCTTTATGTAGGCTGCTTTTTTACCTGCGGACGCGGCGACCGGCCATTGGGCAAAGTAATGGAGGCGCCAGGCTCGCAAGTAGTTGGTCCGTCTGTCCTCCATCGAGGTCGCCGCCGCTGCCGCGCGATCATAGCGATCAGCCACCGCACCCCAAGCCGCCGCCCACTCGTCGCGATCGCGTGTTGTGATATTCGCGAGGGCTTCACGTACATCGGTCGGATCGAGGCCGGTCAGCGGGTAGGCGCCGCGCTCGGCTCGCGCCTGTGTCTCGACCTTGATCTCGTCAATCGTGCGCTCGGGCGTGGACTGCGCAGACACATGATGTCCGACCATCGCCGCCACGAGCAGTCCCCAAAAATAGCGCACCGTCACTGCGGTCTCCTTCTATCGAATCCGCCGCACCATGCCTCTAATGCGACAAGGGGCGCTGCCATGGGCATGAGCTCAGAAGGGTCCGTTAGCGTTCTTCCATTGATTGCGCGGCGGAATGGGCGAAAGCACGTCCCAGTGCTCCGCAATCTTTCCACTCTGCACTCGGAACAGATCGTAGTTCGCGGTGGGCGGCTCGGTACGCGCTTCGACCACTGCAAGCACGAAATTCCCTTCTGCCACATAGCGGCGCGGCACGAGGACCGGCGCGGCGCCGGGCTTCGCCACCCGGGAGACGCGTGATTTCATGCGCGCGACTCCATCACCGACCTTAGAGGCATGTTGTGTGTAGTTGTCACCGTCGATGAATTCACCGAGGCGATCGAAACGCAGTTCGACCGTCACGACTTGCTTGAAGGCGCGAACAAGGGCGCGATTTGCTTCTGTCCGGTCGCGATCAACGACAGCGGTCGGACCATCGACCTGGGTGTGGCCGGACGGATTGGGGCCAACCTCGGGTTCTTGCCCGCCCCAATGTTCGACGATCTTTCCGCCCTCGAAGCGAAACAAGTCGAAGGCGATCACCGGCCCCGCGAAGCCGCGCAGGCGGTCGTACTTCGAATGAAGCATGACGATGTCGCCATCCACGAGGGTGCGATAGATCGTCACGTCGGCCACCGGAGAACCGGCGACGTCGGCCGCGAACGCCTTCAGGCCAGATAGTCCGTCGGCAATATTTGGATCGTGTTGCACGAACGCCTCCGAAAAGAAGCGATCAATCGCGATGAGATCCCGATTTCGAAAAATCTCGATCGTTGCTTGGCGCGCGATTGCACCCAGGTCGGCGATGCCGGAATGATTGGCGGCCTTCGATGGTTTCGGTGCTAAATCCGACAAGAGAAGCATCCCCCCTATCAAAATCGCGAGTACGAGCCACAACCGCGATGGGCTGCGGGCTGGGAGCGGGATGAGTTCAATCCTCCTGGGCGCCATCGCCGGCACTGCATCTGTCCCTGGCTCGCGTTTAACTTTACGATCGTACAGTATAATGTGTCAAGGCCAATTTTCCATACAGGGCGGGTCGTCCCGCTGATGACGTCCCTGCGGGACCTCAACGGCCAGTTCCTTTTTGCTGCGGTTGTTAAGAACGAGGGTTTTTCCGCGGCCGCCCGCGCGCTGCGACCGCCGAAATCTCAGATCAGTGGTACAACGCTCACGGAGGAGGAGCCATGCCACTCTATGCGTGCTTCATCCAGGAGGGGGCCCTGACGCGCGCGCAGAAAGCCGAGATCGCGGGCGAGATCACCCGCATCCACTGCGACCTCACCGGCGCGCCCCCGAGCTTCGTCCACGTCCGATTCCACACGACGGCGCCGGGCGACGGCTATACCGGTGGTAAGCCGGCGAAGAGCGCGGTCCTGGATGGAACTGTTCGGGCGGGGCGATCCCCGGAGATCAAGGAGAAGCTCATCCGGGAGCTCTACACCATGTACCAGCGGATCAGCGGCATCCCGCAATGGGATCTCGTGGTCGCGATTCGGGAGATCCCGGCGAGCGGCGTGATGGAAGCCGGCCACATCCTGCCGGAGCCGAACGAGGAGGCCGCGTGGCTCGAGAAGCACGGGGGATCGTGGGAGGCGACGTAGAGCCGGGTTCCGTCAGCCGCCGGCCCACTCCTACCCGCAGCCCGGCGTGTTGCGGCCCCTGATAGGCTCGGAGCTATGGCGACGATCCGGATCAACGGTACGGAGCGGATGGTCGGCGTCGACGACGACGTCCCCCTGCTCTGGGTTCTCCGTGACGAGCTCCGCCTGACCGGCACCAAGTACGGATGCGGCGTCGCCCAGTGCGGCGCCTGCACCGTCCATGTCGACGGGCGCGCCACGCGATCGTGCGTGACGCCCGCGGCCGCGCTCGGCGTCGCTCGAGTACGAGCCCCGGCCAGCGTGGGACGAGGCCCTCGCGGTCGACGAAGTGATCGAGCTGCCCGTCCAGCTGAACGGCAAGGTGCGCGGACGCGTCCAGCTCGCCCGCGACGCCACCGAGGCGGACGCGCGCGCGGCGGCGCTGGCCGCGGAGGGGATCGCGGCGCGCCTGGCCGGGCAGGCGGTGCGGAAGTTCGTCTACGTGCCGGGGCAGGTCGTGAATCTCGTGGTCGGCTGAAGACACTCGGATGGGGGCTCACGGAGATCGCGTGACTCGAGCGCGAGGGAGAAACCAAGTTCGGTTCGTGGCTGAGGGCGGGGACTCATAGGATGATTGCGGGGTGAACCTCATCCGTGTTGTTGTCATCGGAACCAGCTGCTCCGGGAAACCATGCTGGGCGCGCCGGTTGGCACGCATTCTCGCCACCGATTCCTGGGTGAAGTCTGGGTAAACGAAAGGGGTTAGCGGCTGTTGCGTCCGCTAACCCCTCGTCGTACATGGTTGCGGGGGCTGGATATGCTGAATGCTACACAGTTGCCGAGACGTACTGGATCGACCTCCGCTGAGCTTGGGTCGCGGGTGAGCACTTAGCGACAGGAGTTCGATTCCCCAACGGGACGCGATCGAACTTGCAGAATTCAAGTGCGCGATTTTGTTGTGCGCTGACTCTGTACGCCTTATCGGGCATTGAGCGGGCCGGATAGGCGCGGGACCGTTGGGTTATGAGAGCGAGGAGACGTCAGGAAAGTGACGAGCTTGTAGCGCACAATTTCTATCGAAACGCGCACATGCGTGGGCCTGCGTTGGCCACGACAGAGCCTCCATTTGCTGCTCCGAGCCGCTTGCTCGTCACGTTCCTGTCACGTTTATCAGTGGTCTTCCGGGGGGAACTCGGGAACGAGGATGGCCTGATCGACCTACTCACGCAGCGCTCTCGCCAGCCGCTGGTCACGTGAGCATGTAGTCTCTGGCGCAGTTGTCCCAGAGGATCGCGCGCTTCGCGGCATCGGGCAGCGGGAGCTCGAGGAACCGGGCTTTGCCGCTGATTGCGGCGCCATTGTGGAGCCGGCACGAGAGCCGAAATGGGCGCAGGTCTAATCCGGGGCTCCCGTCACCGACACCACACCATCCGAGCGGCTTCGGTCGCTGGAGGGCAGAGCCTCGATGATGATTCTTAGGGACCATCCAGGGGCACGATGGCCCAGCCAATCGCGCGCAGTAGCGCGTCGACCTTTGAGGGCAAGCGGCGGTCAGCCTGGCGCCGTTCGGCCTCATAGGGTTCGGAACGTGCCCGTCGTGCGATGACACGGCGATTCAGCAGCACTCGAACGGTCCCGTTCCCGGCGAACCCTCGCTTGAGATGCTCGTAGAGATGCGCGCGGTCGACCGCGACGATAATGAGCTGCCGAACCATCTCGGGTGGGTCGTCGTGCCCTTTCGCCACCGCGTCACGGTGCCCGGGATGACGCGCCGACGAGGCCTGCGTCAGGAACCGCGCGAGCGAGGTCCACGTCGCGCTCCCGCAGCTCGGGCACGTCTCAGAGCCAATTCCGAAGCATTCGTCGCAATCGAGACACAAGGCCAGCTGTCGCAGAGGGAGATGCGTACGTGGCGCAGGCTGTCGCACCCGGCTGATCATCGATTTGTGATTCCTTCAACTGGTCCAGGGCCGCGCGGACTCTCGACAGCAACAGTCACGCCTGCAGGGCGCCCAACCCTCAGTCGTCTCACGAGCTCGTAGAGCGCGCTCTTGCCATCGCGATAACCAGCGAGCCGCACGCGCCGTAGGATTTCGGCCCCCGAGAGGTCAGGATCCTCGCGCAGCCACCGCATGACTTGAGAGGCGTATAGCGGCAGCGTGGACGGGCGGCCACGAGGCTGTGAAGTCCGTCCCCGGCCCTCCTCCTGCGTCACCTGTTGGAGCCCTCCACCGCAGGACTCCACCGCAAATCCGATACCCAAATCTCATTCCAGAAAGATCAGTAACTTCTGCGGTGCTGGCCAGGAGCTAGCCTGGCGTGCTCTGACCGAACCGATCATTCTTGAGCCAGTGCCGCTCCTGTCAGCTTCCGGAAAAAACCGGGAAACATTTCCCGCGCAAACATTTCGCGTTGACAGGGCCCCGGGCACTCCGTAGGCTGCTGCGACCACACGCTGTAGTAGCGCGCGAAACGGGGAGGCGCGGGCATGGTCGAGCTTGTTCTGACCGAGCCCCAACTGGTCCGTCTGAAGGCGGGCGTAACGATCGGCTCGGCGGAGTCGGCGGCGCTCGAGGCAGGCAAGCGCTTTGGGAGCGAGGTCTTCAGCCCAGAGCCCATCGCCGTCAAATGCACCCATGCGATCGCGGCCCGCTTGCTGGCCGTGGCGAATCGCTTCTGCCCCGAGGTCGTTCCCAAGATTCGCGCCGCGATCGAACAGGAGAAGCAGTAGGGCACTCTCGGGCTATCTGCCTCCACGCCCTCCACGCTCCAGCGCTCGTGCAGCATAGCCCACCGGACGCGGTTGATGCGGAGCCCAGGGGTGCCAGAGGCGGGCGTCGGTCACCCGCCCGTCCGCAGCGCCAGCCAGAGCAGAATGCCGGTCATCGCGGCGATGACGACGGTGAACACCA
>Ga0209160_1004750_pt1 | contig 10829 bp, 6 predicted proteins | sample GraSoiAngelo_153_FD_186167 | JGI IMG/M metagenome (GOLD analysis project Ga0209160, IMG submission 186167) | Grasslands soil microbial communities from the Angelo Coastal Reserve, California, USA - 14_1009_12_40cm (SPAdes) (version 2) | ecosystem: Environmental > Terrestrial > Soil > Grasslands ...
AGCCCGACGGTGGCCCGCCAGGTCAAGAAGGTCGTCGGACGCCAGTTGCCCGCGAGACTGCCCGTCAGGCGGTTGATGTCCTGTTCCGTCAGGATCTGGAAGACGTCGCCCGGGAGGAAGAACCCCCAGATCAGCGGCGAGCTTTGCTGGCCGCGCCCGAACAGCCCGCTCGGCAAGAAGCCGGTGACGTTGTTGTCGTTCTGCGGCAACCGGCCGCGACTCTCCACGATGCCGAGATTCCCCGTCAGGTCGAGCTGCGGCATGGGGAGAATGTGCACGTTCGAACGGAAGCTGCTCTGCTTGATCTCGTTCGGCCGGTACACTTCGTACGCCGGCGGCGTCCCGGCGTAGGCCGTGGTGAGGCGCGCGTACTCGACGTCGGGAAGGCGATAGACGCCCAGCTGATCCTGATAGTCGCCGGAGATATAGTACTGCGCCTGATCCGTGCCGCCCTGGACTTGCATACCGACCTGGCCGCGGTATCCGGTGCCGATCGGCGTCTGCTTCGGATCCATCAACACGTTGTACGAGGTCAGGCTGTCGATCGTGCACGGATTCGTCGCCGCCAGCGATTGGAGCAGCCGGCACTGGCGCGCCGGAACTGTTGCCGTGTGACCCCAGCTGAAGTAATTCACGGGGTACTGATTCTTGTCGTTCAGCATACCGCCTTCAGCATACATGCGCCAGCGCGCCGGTCCCGCCACGCCATGTTTCGTCGTGATGCGAATGACGCCGTTCGCGGCCTTCGTGCCGTAGAGGGTGCTCGCGGCCGGCCCTTTGACTACTTCGACGTTCGCAATGTCCTGAGGATTGATGTCGTTGACGCGTGAGGGAGCCTGGCCGCCGGTACCGATGGAGAGAGAGGCGTCACCGCTCTCCACGCGCACGCCATCGACGTAGTAGATCGGCTCGTTGGACAGCGACAAGCTGGTTTGCCCGCGGATACGGATGCGCGTTCCGGTGCCGACCGTGCCGCCGGCCTGCATCACCGACACGCCGGGCACCAGGCCCGAGATCGCCTCGGAGAAGCTCGGCGTCGACTGATTTTCGATCTTGGTGGGCAGCGCGATGTTGGTGACCGAGTTCCCGGTCTCGCGCGCCCGCTGCTCGCCCGCCGGTGACGTGACCACCACTGCATCGAGCGAAACGGCCGCCGAGCGCAACGCGAAATCGACGGTCGCTGCCTGTCCCGGCGTGACGATCGCGGGGCTCGTGACCGCGGCGTATCCGATGATCGCGGCCTGCACCTGATACGTGCCGGCCGGCAGCGCCTGCATGGTGTAACGTCCTTGTTGATTCGTGAGCGTGGAACGATTGGTGTTCAGCACGCTGACACGCACCGATCCCAGCGGCGTGCCGGCGGTGCGGTCGGTCACGACACCGGAGATCGAGCCCTGCTGCTGCGCCAGCGCCGCGCCGGCTCCGATGGCCAGCAACACGGCGGACAGCGCGGCAGTGCGCCTGATCCGACCTAGAGTAAATCGCATAGTTCCCTCTTCCTCACGCTTGAAGGTTTTAGGGCAGCGAAAGGCGAATTGAGAGTCGACGGTCGCTAGCGACTACATCGGCCGGGAATGATGATGTTGCGCTGGAGGTGGAGAACGCAGCGAACGGAAATTTGATCCACCTGGCCTCCTCTGGGCTGTTGTCCTTATTCTGAACCGCTGATGAGGAGCCCGCAAGGGAAGCCCTACGTGCTAGTTTCTCAGTCATGAAGCCCATTCGACGGCTGCTCCCACCGCTCACCGCCATGGCCGTGGCCCTCACGGCCTGCGGCACGAGCGAGCCCATTGCCAATGCGGGGCCTGGGCGGTTGGTCTTTGTCCGCTCCGGCAACGGCCTTCGAGACATCTACGCGATCGATGCCAGCGGCAAGAATCTTGTGCAGCTCACCACCAGTTTCGCCCTCGACGACTGGGCGGCCTGGTCGCCGGACACCTTCAAAGTTCTGTTCCAGTCGGATCGCATACCCGACAGCACAGTGGCCGTGCACTTCCAGATCTACGTCATGAATACCGACGGCAGCGGCGTCAGTGAGCTGACCGCCGTGGACAGCGCTGACAGCTATCAGCCCGCCTGGTCTCCCGACGGAACGAAGATCGTCTTCGGGTCGAATCGCGACGGCAACGGCGAGATCTACGTGATGGATCCGAACGGCGCGAACGTCGTCCGGCTCACCAACAACAGCGCCGAAGACGGGCAGCCGGCGTGGTCGCCGGTTGGCGGCAAGATCGCCTTCGCGACGGCTCGCGACGGGAACGACGAGATCTACGTGATGAATGCCGACGGCACGGGAGCCGTGAATCTCACCAACAATGCGGGCTCCGACCTCACGCCGGCGTGGTCACCGGATGGCAGCAAGATCGCGTTTCAGTCCAACCGCGAGACCGACTACGCCGTGTGGGTGATGAATGCCGACGGCTCAAATCCGGTGCGGCTGACCGATCCCCACACCCAGGCCGGTGCGCCGAGCTGGTCACCGGATGGCACACGGATCGCCTACGAACAGGGCGGTGACATCTGGATCATGAACGTCGACGGCTCACGCAAGATCCGGATCACCGGCGGCTTTTGGGCGGACGGGCTCCCGCGTTGGCGGCCGAAGCTCTAGCGCGTGTCTAGGGACGTTTGTCCACCACGAAAATGATCTGTGGCGTCACGAAATCCATGGCCGTCGTGAAGTTCGCCGGGTAAATGCGATACACAACCGTCCCCGTGCCAGGACTCGCAGGCGTGCCGACAATGCGGTAACGGAAGCGGAAGCGCGTGACCGCCGTGTCGGCGCTCGCGACCGTGGTATCGGCCGGCGGCGCGCATTTTCTGTTAGTCCCCGTCACCACGTCCCCAGCATCCGGCGGACTGCAGATCAGCGTGTCGGCGATCGACAGCACCTCCTGCCAGCCGTTGTATTCGGGCTGCGCCGCTCCCGACACCAGGATGATCTGCCCGCGTGCGACGGGGGACGGTCCCGCGATGCCGGTCCGTCCGATCGTCGAGTCGGCACGAGTAGCGCCGGTGGACGAGTGGCGATTCACGAGAATCCTGGTCGAGCCGACCTGAACCGTCACCGTGTCCCCACTGAGCGTGATGCGACGTGAGGCCTCGGACACCGACGTATCGGTCCGTTGCGACGTCGGCCTCGTTTGCGGTGCGGCGCTCGTCGGGTCCGAGCGAGGGACGATAATTGCCGTGAGCACGGATCCGGGGATCCGCGACCCGGCAATCGCCTGTGTCCCCGGACTCGCGGTGTCTCCCGGTGGAATCATTACTTGCGTGACAACCGGATCCGTAGTTCCCGTGGCGGACAGTGCAATGTGATAGTTGGCACCGGTGTCGACCATGACGTATGGCGAAACGGCGTTCGGTGCGAGCGCTGCCACCGATGGAGCCCCACCGCCCGGCTTCACGTTGCGGCCGAGGATCCAGAGATCGGGGTACGCGGTCGTATCGGGAATCGCCCGAATGGAGCCGGCCAGTGACGGCGCCAGATTCAGAAAACGAATGGCGAATTGCCCCGCTGGAGGTGTTGGAGGCGCCAGCGTGGTGATCGAGGCGTGAATGCCGCCGGCGCGCGCCGGTCCCGTCAGATAAAAGAAATACGGCTGGTTCTCGATGAAGGTATAGGTCGTATCGAGGAACACCCGTTTCGCGAGCGAATCCGCCGTGCTGCTGAAGAACACCTTGATGTGCCGCGTGCCGGCCTCGATGGGCAGGGGAAACGGCTGGCTCGAGCGGAAATCGGCGTCCATGAAACTGGCGTTCGTGGGAATGTCGACCACGCGCACATCGAGCTGTCCCGTATCGGGGACCGCGTTGAGCCAGATGATGTGCGCATACGCCGCGCGCGGCTCGGTGAAGGTCGCGTCCTTTTTACAACCGAGCGCCACGGCTACCACGCCGCAAACACACAACCGCAATCGAGTCATCGCAACACTCGCACGAGAGAGGTGATCAGAATCATTGGCCGTTGGGTGGGGGCCCGCCGCCGGAATCGCCGCCGCTGCCGCCGATCCCCAGCAGGTTGCGCGACGCGACCAGTGCCACGAACCCGACCGTCGCGGCGCCCATGACGAGAATTGTCTTCGCCAGCGAGAACCGTTTTTCGTACGTCGTCATCACGTAGCTGCGCGACAGTGGCACCGCTTCGCCGGTCCAGCGGTTGTGGGCGCCGCGAATGTCCACCACGTCCGTGACGGCGAGGACGTAGTCCGCATCGGTCGACCGCAGCAGCTCCCCTTCGACGCGCATCGTGTACGGCCCGACTTCGTGAGCGGCCTGTACACGTCCCTCGTCATTGAGGACGAGCGAGAGCTTTGTTCCCGGCGCCGGTTGGAGCGCGGCGAGCGGCACGTAGGTGTAGCAGCCGGCGAGTACCGGCAGCACGCCGCCCGCGACAACCAGCCGCCCCAGCAATGACAGGCAGCGCATGCTCAATACACGCCGCCCGAGAACAGGCCGTAATTCCCAGCGGGGGCACCACCGGGACGGTTCCTGCCGCCCGCGGGATAGAATGGCTCCCGCCGCGTGTCCATTTCCTGGTAGGGCACTGGCCAGTAGAGCGCCGTTCCTTCCGGCAGATCACCCCAGCCGCGGCCGGCGAAGTACCACATCCCGTATCCCGTATACATCGTCTCCATGCGGTATTCCCACTTCAGCGCGTCCCAGAGTGTGCCGCATTTTGAGCCCTTGTACGGACCGGCAGCGGCCAGAGCATCGGGGACACGCGGCACGCAACTGCCCGCGCCGGGAATCGCCGACACGGTGTCAGCCATTCCCGCGACCTGGGGAAGACCGCCGATGTTTGCGCGCGAGCTATCGATGCGCGCGGTCGCAGCCGCGAAGTTGGCGGTGCGGATGTAGCCTTCCGCCGCCAACAACCGGATCTCCGCCCTCGTCATGATCGGATAATTCCCGATCCGGCCCGCGGTGAAAAAGCTTCGGGACCGATAGAAATCATACATCGAGATCTGTAACGGTTGCCCCGGTTGGTCTTCCCCCGCCTGGCGGTTCCGCACATACGGCAGTCCGCTGAACGTGCGGTACCCCGACCGCAAGGTGTCGCCGATCTGCGCGTTGCGGCTCGCACCCTGGGGGAACCGCTTGTCCGCGCTGACGACCAAGAAGGGCGTCCGATTGGCCGGAGTGGTTGCAAGCCACCCGTCGTAGCCACCAGAACCGTCCGCCATTCCCATCCAGAACTGTGACATCTGATGCCAGTTCGCCGGGCCGGTGGCAAACGCTTGCACCGGCCAGATGACGTCCCACCCCGCGGTCGGATTCATCGCGATGTTGAAGTCCGCCGTAATACCGGCATTCGCGTCCGCGATAATCGTGTTCCAGTCCGCTGCCGCCCGCTCCGCCGGCGTACGGGCCACGCTGGCGCGGAACCGCGCCTTGTACGACCGGATGAAGCGAAAGTAACCAGTCGTATCGAGTGCCTGTCCGCTGATCCAGGTGACGGGCAGCGGAAATGCGCCCGGGTTAGCGCGCGCGATCGCAATCGCGGAGTCGAGTAGCGCCAGCCCCGCGTCCATCACGGCCGTGTAATCCGAGAGCGGCACGATCGACTGCGGATCGTCGTTCTCGCTGACGATTGCGGCGGAGTCGTACGCGAGCGCGAGATTGCCGAACGCGACGCCTTGCGAGAAACGTGCGAACGAGCGAGCACGCGCGTCCTGAGCGGGTGAGCCCAGTGTCAGCACTTTGAGCCGGGCGATGCCGATCGTCGCCATGCGAGCCGCGCGCTCGAGCACGACGAAGTCGCGGTAGTCGCCGTCACCGCCAGTGCTGTTGCGCGTGTTCTCGATGGGCGTGCGCGGGATCGCGCCGCGCGGTCCCATCGCGAAGTTCGCCAGTGCTGACGTGTTCTCCATACCCATGACCTGCAGCTGCGTCTGGAGGTCATCGTTCGATCCCCCCAGGGTCGCGTTCTGGATCTGGGCATAGGTCGAACCGATGAACGACTCCACGTCCGACGGCCGGCCGAGCGCGCGCGTTCTGTCCGGATCCGTCTGGTTCGCGACCTGGAGCGTGTCCTTGCAGGCGATCAGGCCAAACGCGATGACGCTGGCGGCGAGAGGACGAAACTTGGACATCGATGGCTCCTCCACAAAAAAGGACATTCCTCCCGCCGGCGTGTTACAGGGCCGGCGGGCAGGACGTGCTTAGAACGTCGAGCTCAAGCCGATCGTGAAGGTGCGGAGGTTCGGGAACGTGAAGGCGTCCACCGCGTTGATCGCCGCCGAGCCGGCTCCGTTGAGCTGCGTACTTCCCGAAATACCGACTTCGGGGTCGAAGCCGCGATAGCCCGTGATCGTCCACAGGTTGCGACCCACCAGGCTGATCTCCCAGTCGCCCGTGCGGCCGATGGGACCGACGTGATAGGAGACGAGCAGCTCGCGCAGCTTCGCGTAACTCGCGTCCTCGACGGTGAAGCTATTCGGTGCGAGCTGGTCATAGAACCCGCCCAGCCCCGTGAACCCATCCTGGGGTGACGTCCGCCAATAGTACCCGATGGGCTTCGCGGTCTCGACCGACTTCCCGACCTGATCGACATCGTGCGACAGGAAGTCGAGGTGCGCCCAGTGAAAACCCTGGTTCCACACATGCTGGCCGACTGCCGCATCGAGCAGCGCGTAGACGCTCAGCCGTCGGTAGTGAAGATCCTGCGTGATCGCGAACCGGAAGTCCGGGAGCGCATTCCCGAGCGCCACGTTCCGAGCGGCCCCGGTCATGTCACGAAGCAGAATCGGCATGCCCCAGTTCAGGACGCTGACTCCCCACGGCGCGATGGTGGGATCCTTGCCAGGATTCTGGAGGGAGGTTTCCCAGAGGTTGTCGGTGATGCCCATCTTGGGATTATTGCCCTTCCCCACCCAAACGAGAAAACCCTCATCGTTTCGCTGGAATGAACTCGTGGGCCCGCCGCAGTCCGCGGAGAACGGGGCGGGCAGCTCGGCGCAATTCGTGATGAAGCGATGGCCGTAGAAGGTGCCGAGTCGCTCGCCGACTTTGGCCTGGAAGATATTGCCGGTCGCCTGCAGGTCCGCCCCGAAGAAGAACGGCGGGACGTTGAGCTGGGTGATCACGGAACGGTTGCGGTCGTAAATCACCCGCGTGGTCCACTGGAACTCCCGGCGTTGCATCATCGGGATGTTGAGGGACAATTCCAACGTCTTGTTCGTCAGGGTCCCGGCATTCCGCCACTGGCGCTGAAAGCCGGTGCATGCGCAGACGGGAACCGGAAGAATCTGATCCTGGATCAGCGCGTGCGAGTACGTGACGTTGACTGCGTAGCGGTTCCACAGCTCGAGGTCGGCGCCGACCTCCGTCTCCTTATGCAGCTCGGGCCGCAGATTGCGGTTCCCGAGCGTGACCAGCGTGAGAATGCCGCCCGTGCCGACCGAGAACGTCTCGTATTGCGCGTCGAAGCGTGGTGAGCCGCCAGCCGTGCCGTACGAGCCGTGCAGCTTGAGCTCCGAGACCTGCGGTAACTTCCACCACGGTTCCTGTGCCACGCGCCACGCGGCCGACGCGCGGCCGAACGTCGCCCAACGGTTGGCCGGACCGAACAAGGAGCTGCCATCGCGCCTGATTAGCGCGTCGATGATGTAGCGCTCCTTGTACTCGAGACCAGTTCCGGCGAACACACCAATCTGACGGATGCGGGTCACGTTGGACCGCGTATCCCGCGTGCTCTGCAGCGTATTGCCCAGGTCCGTGACGCCTTTGACCGACAGCTGGCTGCCGGCCGAGTACAGCGTGTCGTAGTCGCGCTGCTCGAACAAATAGCGAAGGCTGTAGCGGGACCTGAGATCGGGACCGAAGTCGTGTCGGAACGCCGCGTTCACGCTGCCGTTCACGGCCTCGCGATTCGCCGTCCCGCGCTGAATCGACCCGAGGTTTCCCCCCAGGCCGGTGGGTATGGCGGCCGTCGTGCGGAATCCCTTGTCGTTGAACTGCACCCCAGCGCCGCGCCGCAGATCGTAACTGAAGTTGCCCTCGAGATTGAACCAGTTGGCGGGGGAGTACGTCGCCGTCAGCCCACCGATGAACCGGTTGGTGACATCCTGGCGCATCGTCTGATACAGCGTCGAAAGCGGATTCTGGTTCTGTGAGCCGCCGCCCTGAAGATTGGGGCGGATGTACAACCGGCCGAGCGTATCCGTTTTGAGAATGTTCACGATCGCGGGCACGCGAGTGAGACGGAAGAACGCGTTGCCGCCTTCCTCCTGATTCACTCCGTCCTGCGTACTACGCGTATACGCCGTGTGGAACGCCAGATTCCAGTCCGTCCCAATCGTCTGATCGACGTTGAGCCGGAACGCGTCGCGGGTGAACCCGTTGAGGAAACGGATCGCGCCCTCTTCGCGGCGGTTGGACGCGCTGGCGTAAAAGCGCGTCGCCGTCCCGAAGCGCCCGGACATATCGAGTGTGTTTTCCAGGAACGGCTTCGGGGTGACGAGCTGATTGACAGCGTTATAGGACGTGCCGGGCCACGGCTGCACTTGGAATCGCTGCCGTAGCGGCTGTCCCGAGATCGTCGAGCCCGGATCGATGGGGAACCCCTTGGGATTGAGCGCGAAATCCCCCGGGGCGTTGTTGATGCGCGCCTGCTCCGTCGCATAATCGAATGCCCGGGCGCAGAACGGCAGCCCGGTCACGGCCTCGCAGAACAACATGCCCGTCTCGTCGGTGGCCAGTGCGTGATAGCGCGCCAGCCCGAAGTCGCGCTCGATGTCGCTGACACCGGCTTCACTGCGAATATCGAACTTGACGCCTTCGAGACTGCGGCGCGCGGACTTCGTCGTGATGTTGATGACGCCATTGCCCGCACGCGCGCCGTACAGCGACGCGCCGGCCGCGCCTTTCACGACCTCCACGCTCTCGATGTCGCTCGGATTCAGGTCGGGCAAGCCGCCGTTGATGATCACGCCGTCGACGATGTACAGCGGATCCTGGCCGCGGCCGGAGGCGTTGATCGACGTCGGGCCGCGGAGCAACACCGACGGCTGCGCGCCGGGACGGCCGCTCGCCGACACGATGTTCGCGCCCGGGACCTTCCCCTGGAGCTGCGTCAACGGGTTCGACGCCGGCACCGGCAGCTGGGATACGTCGACCCGGGACACCGTGAATGGCACCTTGTTCGCCTCGGTCGCCTCCTGTGTCCCGGTCACGACCACCGCCTCGAGCAAGTTGACGTCATAGGCGAGCGTCAGGTCGATCGATTGTTCGCCGGGGGTCAGCGTGACCGCTTTGCTGCTGGGCTTGAAGCCGATCCCGCGCACGCGCACGACGACCTGCTGGCCGCGTACCCGAGCGCCGGGGATAAGCAGGGTGAACTGCCCGGTGGCGTTGGACACGACGCCGACGCGCAGCTCTTCGATGACCACGTTGGCGCCCGCGACCGATTCGCCGCGATCGGACTTGATGGTGCCGCGAATCACCGCATCCTGCGCGCGGGCCACTCGCGCCCCGGCGAACATCAGCGCGAGCGCGGCAGTCCCGGCGAGGAGTACGCCACGACAAGTGTGGAGCATGGGAACACCCTCTCGTGAGCTGGAAAACTGGGCGGGGACAGAAACCGACGGCGCGATCTCCCGTGCGGGAAACCGCCCGAATTGCGCGAAGATCGAACGGACGAGCGTGACGGTCATGCCGCTCGGGAATCAGGTGACGGCCTGAAAACCCTAGGACCTAGGTACAGCTTTCACCCGGGTTATACGCTGCCGTCTGTAACTTCGTCAACCCCCTTTTTCCGGGTTGCATACCGAGCCGCGCGCCCTATCATCTATCAATAACCATCACGCTGGTGCCCCCGTGCTCCCCGTGCCCCCCGTGCCCCCCGTGCTTCGAACCGGGCGATCCTTGCTCTTTGCGGTTGGACTCGGGGCGTTCGTGTGCGCCGCCTCCGCGTCGCAAGTGCGCAACAATTCACCAAGCGGGGGCACCGGAGGCATCGTGGGGCGCGTGATCGACCAGCAATCCCGTGTGCCTGTGGGAGGCGCCAGCATAAGCCTCCTGGGCACACACCTCCAAACGTCCACCGATAGCAGCGGCAGCTTCACCGAGGCTGGACTCGGGTCCGGCACCTACCTGATCGAAGTCCGAGCCATTGGCTACGGCGTCACGTCGTGGGTGGTGCGGCTTCGGGATGGCGAGATCGTCGACTACGTCTTCGAGCTGGCGCCGTTCGACCTGCAGCTCGATCCGGTCACCGTCGAGGGGCGGCCCAGCACCGCCCAGCGGCGCATGCAGGAATTCGAGGAGCGCCGACGCAGCGGTCGGGGCGTATTCATCACGGAGCCGCAGATTCAGGCGAGCCATGCCACGACGGTTGGCGAGCTGCTGCGTGGCGTTCCCGGCGTGCGCATGAACTGCCGGTCGGGGGTTTGCACCGCCCAAATGACCCGCGGTGCCCACGGGATCTGCGCCGCCGACTGGGTGGTCGACGGCCTCCCGGCGACGATGTCCTCCACACCGCATCTTCCTGTGGTGGGCATCATCGCCATCGAGATCTACCGCAGCGCCAGCGAAGCGCCCGCTGAGTTCCTCAAGGCGGACTCCCAATGCGGAGTCATCGCCATTTGGACAAAGTCGGGCCCCTGAACCGCGCCATCATTCTCTCGAGCCTCCTGCTCGCGGCAGCGCGGGGGGGACTCGCACAGACGGTAGACCCCTTGGCCGCCCGGTCCAAAGGTTCGGCCACGGCGCCCGTCACCGTCTATGAAATGGCGGACTTTCAATGCCCTGCCTGCCGGATGTTTACGGTCACGGTCATGCCGGCCGTCGACAGCGAGTTCATTCGCACGGGCAAGGTGCGGTGGGTA
>Ga0209160_1004751_pt1 | contig 10825 bp, 10 predicted proteins | sample GraSoiAngelo_153_FD_186167 | JGI IMG/M metagenome (GOLD analysis project Ga0209160, IMG submission 186167) | Grasslands soil microbial communities from the Angelo Coastal Reserve, California, USA - 14_1009_12_40cm (SPAdes) (version 2) | ecosystem: Environmental > Terrestrial > Soil > Grasslands ...
CGCTGGCCTCGGTCCTCGATGCGTGCGGCAACGGGCCCGGCGCGATTGCACCGACCCCGCCGCCTGGCGCGACGGTGATCCGCGCACGGCTCTTCGACCAGGTCGGATACGACCCGAGCGTGCTGCAGACGCTGGCCAACAAGTTCCGCGCCCTACACGATGACAAGGTCTTCGTCTCGATCGAAACCGCGCACTACCGCGAGCTGTACGAGAGCATCCTTGCCGCCGGCCTCTCGAAGCCCGCTCCCTTCGACGTCGTGGCGCTTGACCAGGTTTGGGTGCCGGAGTTCGCCAGCCGCAAGCAATTGCTCAGCCTGAAGGACCAGATCCCCGATGATGCCCGCTCCGATCTGATGCCGAGCCTGCTCGACGCCTTCGCCTACAAAGGCACGAGCTGGGCCATGCCACACGTGTTGAATGTCCAGAGCCTTTACTACAACAAGAGCCAGCTGCGCACGGCCGGCTTCGGGGAACCGCCGAAGACGCTCGAGGACTGGTATCAGCAGATGACGGCGCTTCGCCGTCGGGTCACCCCGTACGCCGACTCTTGGGCCCAGGATGAAGGCCTGGTTTCCGACTTCGTTCGGATCACCGGACAATTTGGCGGCGATCTCTTCGACCCGGCCGGCAAGCCGCAACTCCTGCAGCAACCGGCGCAGCGAGCTGCGGCCTTCATGCGGCAGCTGATCGATGAACGCCTGGTGCGCGCCGAGATCGCGGCCAGCACCGAACCGGACGCGATGCGTGCCTATCTCGCCTGGGGAGCCATGGACGATCCTGTCTACTCGCAGATCGTCGGGCAGGGAGCGGTTGCCCCCATCCCGGCCGCAGCCTCGACCGGCGCGGCGGCGGCCTCGGTCAGCGGTTTCCTTGGCCTCGGTGTGCTCGCCAACAGCGCCCATCCCGACCTGGCTGTGGCCTGGCTACGCTACCTGACGAGCCCCGAAGTCCAGGCTCAGCAGACCGCCGAGCTGCCCATCTGGACCTCGCTGCAGAATTCGACGGAGGTTCGGAAGGCCAACCCCCAGATCGGCGTCTTCCTCACCAACCTGGCGAACGCGCGGCCCCGCCCGAAGCTGGTGCACTACGTGGAAGCGTCGGCGGTGCTGCAGCGACACCTCCACGACCTGGTACTCGGCGCCGCCAGCCCTGGCCGCGCGATGGCCGACGCCCAGGCTGAACTGCTGGCCCTGCAGGCCCGCTTCTCGAGCTAAGGGCTTGCGCCTACGATGACGGCATGGACCAGCTGGCCGGGTTCTACCGGACCGGCCTGATCGAGGCGATCGTCCTGCTGCTGCTTCTCCTCCTCGCCTTTGGCGCCATCACCGTGATGGCGCGTGAACGGTGGCACGGGCTGGGGGCCACCGAATCGCTGCTCGCCCGGCTGGCGGCCGCCCTCCTGCTTGCATCCCTCGCCGTGGGCGGTCTGAGTGGCGTGATCCTCAACCTGGTGCAGGGTTCCGCCTTCGCCGACAGCAGCCTATCGCCGGTCGCGTCGCGAAACCAGGCGGTCCTGGGGATCGGGCTGGCGCTTGCCGTGACGATCGTCGGCATCATCCGGATCGAGATGTACCACCGGCGGCTCGTCAGCCCGCCCGCGCAGGAAGAGGACGCCGACTGGAAGGTCGAACCTCCCGAGATCGCCGGCCGACGCTAGCTCAGGATGTCGTCGGGCTGGGGCTTACGACGATCTGCGACACCGGAATCTCGCCGTCCAGGAGATTCCATTTCGTGAGGATTTGCCGGTAGCTGCCGTCCTGGTAGATCGCCAGCATCGCCTGCTGCACGGCCTTGAGCACGTCGCCGTTTTTGGGATCAATCGCAATCCCCTCGGGATTGGTCTTGAATGGGCCGCCCGCCAGTTCGAGCTGATCGGGCGTCTGCTTGACGAAGTACGCCGCGACCGGCGAATCATCGAGGGCGGCATCGACCCCACGCTGTTTGAGGATCAGGACGGCCTGGAGGTCCGTTGGATAGACGTGCTTCTTGATCGCGTTGCCCTTGCAGACGCCACCGTTCGCCTCGTCGACCGTATTTTCCTCGGGACTCTGCACCTGGACCGAGACATTCTTGCCGCAGAGGTCGGTCAGGCCACCGATGCCGGACGGGTTTCCCTTGCGCACCAGGATCGCCTGGCCAGCTCGGAAATACGCAACGAGCGCCACCTGGCGCTCGAGGTCCGGCGTGATCTGCAACGCGGAAATGATCGCGTCACCTTTCTTGGCCAGCAGCGCACCAACGATCTGGGGCGAATCGGTCTTCTGGATGGTGGCGGCAAGGCCCATCTTCGCCGCAATCGCCTGGGCAATGTCGATATCGAAGCCAACCGCCTGCTGGGTCCCGGGATCAATCGATTCCTGGGGCGGGTAGGTGGTGTCGGAGAGGAAGGTAATGGTGCCCGGGCGCACCAGGTTCGTCGGCGGGGTTATGGTGGGCGGTGTCGGGCTGACGATGGCGAATGGCGACGTCGAGGGCGTCGCCTTGACGACCCCCGAACCGGAAACGGCGCACGCCCCCAGCGATGAGGCGAGGAGGGCGCTCAGCGCGAGGCGTCCAACGGACGCGGTTCTCATCTCCCCGCCGCTCGCCCTGGCGAGGTACTGAACATGGCCAAATGTTGCGACCCAATTCTACGTCCGGTGGCGCTCCCCCGCACATTCGAGCCCGTGGCCTGATTCAACACCGACGCCTGGTATCCCGCTGCCCTCGGTAACATGGGCTGAAGCTTGAGCCTCACGCTCGACGGCCAGTCGCTCCGCCCTGCCGATGTCGTGGCGGTGGCGCGCCACGGCGAGCGGGTCAGCATTAGTCCGGAAGCGGCACGCCGGCTTCGAACGGCCCGCGACCTCGTCGACCGGCTGGTGCGCGAGGATCGGGTCGTCTACGGGCTGACCACCGGCGTCGGTGCGTTGAAGAACGTACGGATCCCCCCGGCCGATGGCCGGCAGTTGCAGCGGAACCTGCTGATGAGCCACGCGGTCGGCGTCGGGCCAGCGCTGCCCGAGGAGCTGGTGCGCGCCGGGATGCTGGTCCGGATCAACCAGTTCTGTCAGGGCACCTCGGGGGTGAGTCCGAAGGTCGCGGAGCGGCTGGTGGAGCTGCTGAATCGCGACGTGTGTGCCTGGGTGCCCGAGAAGGGATCACTCGGAGCCAGCGGCGACCTGGCGCCCTCAGCCCACCTCGGCCTGTTGCTGATCGGCGAGGGAGAGGTGCTCCTCAAGGGTGAGCGCAAGCGTGGCGCTGACGTGCTGAATGCCCTGGGGATTGAACCCCTGGAACTGCAGGCGAAGGATGCGCTCAGCATCCTCAACGGCACGCACTTCATGACCGGCGCGGCCAGCCTCCTGCTGGCCGACGCGCAGCAGCTCCTGCTGACCGCAGACGTGGTTGCGGCGCTCAGCGTCGAGGCGTTGCGCGGTTCGCGTACCGCCTTCGATCCGCGTATCCACGGGGTGCGTCCCCATCCCGGCCAGGTGGCATCGGCGGCCCGGATCTTCGCGCTGACCGAGGGGAGTGGAATCGCGGAGTCGCACGTGCTCTGCGACCGTGTTCAGGACGCATACTCGTTACGCTGCGCCGCCCAGGTCCACGGGGCCTGCGGGGACGCGATCGACTACCTGCGTCGCGTGCTGGACATCGAGCTCAACGCCGGCACCGACAACCCATTGGTGTTCGCGAGCGAGGAGGCCGTTCTTTCCGGCGGAAACTTTCATGGCGAACCGCTGGCGCTCGCCCTCGACACGGCCGCTATCGGGCTCAGCGAGCTCGGCAGTATTTCAGAGCGGCGCCTTTTCCGGATGCTCACCGGGTTCCTCTCCGAGCTGCCTCCTTTTCTCACCCGGCACTCTGGCCTCGATTCGGGCTACATGCTCTTGCAGTACACCGCCGCCGCGCTGGTCACCGATAACCAGTTGCTGGCGATGCCGGCCAGCGTGCACTCGCTGCCGACCTCGGCGGACCAGGAAGATCACAACAGCATGGGCTGGCACAGCGCTCAGCGTGCCCGCCAGGTGGCGAGCAACGTGGAGGCCATCCTCGCCCTCGAGGCGCTGGGCGCGGCACAGGGCATCGACCTGCTCTCGCCCCTGCGGCCAGGGAAATTGACCGCGCAAGCCCATGCCGCGATCCGCGAGCAGGTGCCGCCGCTCGACCACGACCGCGTGCTGCAACCGGAGATCGAGGCCGCCATCGATCTGGTGCGACGCGGGACGCTGGCGACGGTTGGGTCGAAAGCGCAGCCCGCATGAGTATCTCAACCCCAATCCGTGCCGCGCGGGGGAGGCAGCTGAGTACCCGCGGCTGGCAGCAGGAGGCGGCATTGCGCATGCTCTGCAACAATCTGGATCCTGAGGTAGCCGAGCGGCCAGAGGATCTGGTCGTCTATGGCGGTACCGGAAAGGCGGCGCGCGACTGGCCGGCCTTCCATGCCATCGTGGCCGCCTTGCGGCGGTTGAAAGACGACGAGACGCTCCTGGTCCAGTCCGGAAAACCGGTGGGCATCTTCCGGACGCACGAGTACGCGCCGCGGGTGCTGATCGCGAACAGCCTGCTGGTCCCGCGCTGGGCGACCTGGGAAACGTTCTGGGAGCTGGAGCGGCTCGGCCTGATCATGTATGGGCAGATGACGGCCGGCAGCTGGATCTATATCGGCAGCCAGGGGATCCTGCAGGGCACCTACGAGACATTTGGGGCGCTGGCGACCCAGCGTTTCGACGGCACCCTCCGCGGCCGGATCGTGCTGACCAGCGGACTTGGCGGGATGGGTGGCGCGCAGCCACTGGCGGTCACCATGAACGAAGGCGTCGCGCTGTGCGTCGAGGTCGACGAGGCGCGCATCGAGCGCCGGCTCAGGACGCACTACCTCGACCGAGCCACGGCCAAGCTCGATGAGGCGGTGGCGTGGGCCGAGGAAGCCCGTGCCCGGAACGCACCGGCGTCGATTGGCCTGGTTGGGAATGCGGCGGAGGTGTACCCGGAACTCCTACGCCGCGGCTTCGAACCCGACGTCGTCACCGACCAGACATCGGCTCACGATCCGCTGCGCGGCTACATTCCGGCGCCCCTGACCGTCAAGGAGGCGGCCGAGCTGCGGGAACGCGACCCGCTCGAGTACCTGGAGATGGTCAAGCAGTCGGTGCGGGATCACGTCGGCGCCATGCTCGGCTTCCGGCGCAAAGGTATCGAGACGTTCGACTACGGCAACAACCTGCGCGGCCAGGCACTCGAGGCCGGCGTCACGGACGCCTTTGACATCCCCGGGTTCGTCCCCGCGTACATCCGGCCGCTGTTCTGCGAGGGCAAAGGGCCGTTCCGCTGGGTGGCGCTCAGCGGCGAACCGGAGGATATCTACCGCACCGACCGCGCGGTGATGGAGACCCTGCCCGAGAACGAGCCCCTGCATCGCTGGTTGCGGCTGGCGCGCCAGCGCGTCCAGTTCCAGGGGCTGCCGGCCCGGATCTGCTGGCTCGGCTACGGCGAGCGCGAAAAGGTCGGCCTACGCTTCAACCAGATGGTGAAGTCCGGCGAGCTGGCAGCCCCGATCGTCATCGGGCGGGACCATCTCGATGCCGGTTCGGTCGCCTCCCCGTATCGCGAGACCGAGCGGATGCGTGACGGCAGCGACGCGATTGCCGACTGGCCCATCCTGAACGCGCTGGTGAACACCGCCGCCGGGGCCAGCTGGGTCTCCGTCCATCACGGCGGCGGCGTGGGCATCGGCAACTCCATCCATGCCGGCATGGTGGTGGTTGCTGACGGCACCGAGGCGATGGCGGACCGACTGCAGCGGGTGCTCACCACGGACCCGGGGATGGGGGTGATCCGGCATGCCGATGCCGGCTATGAGACGGCCATCGACTTCGCCCGGGAGCACGGCATCGATCGCGCGATTTGAGGTGAACGCGGCGTGATCCACGCCGACTTCGCCCTTCGGCACGCGGGTCAACTGGCGACCATGCTGCCGAATGCCGACGAGCCCCTTGGCCGCATCAGGGACGGCGCCCTGGCGGCGCGCGAGGGACGAGTGGTCTGGATCGGTGAGGATCGCCGGCTGGAGGGCGAGGTCGACCTCGACGGCGACCTGCTCGATGCGGCGGGTGCATGCGTCATCCCCGGCCTGGTTGATGCTCACACCCACCCGGTCTTCGCGGGTTCCCGAGAGGATGAGTTCGCGGAGCGAGTGAGCGGTGCCGCGTACCCGGCGCAGCAATCGGGCGAGCGTGGCATCGCCCGCACCGTGCGGGCCACTCGGGACGCCGATGCCGCCACCCTGCTGCGGCTCACCGAGGCCCGGGCGAACCGGTTCCTCGTCAACGGAACCACCACCATCGAGGCGAAGACCGGTTATGGGCTGGACCTGACGCATGAGGCGAAGTCCTTCGACGTGCTGCGGCAGCTCGCCGCCCGGCTACCGCTTCGGATCGTCCCGACCTTTCTCGGCGCCCACGTCGTTCCACCCGCCACCGACCGCGCGGCGTATCTGCGAGCCCTGACGGAGGAGATGCTGCCCACGTTCAAAGCCCAGGCCATATTCTGCGACGCCTGGTGTGACGAGCCGGCGTTCACGCCGGCGGAAACGCGCGCCATCCTCAGGCGGGCGAAGGCGCTTGGTTACCAACTGCGTATCCACGCGGCGCAGCTGGCGCCCGGCGAAGGGCCGGAGATTGCGGCCGAGCTGGGCGCCCGTAGCGCCGACCACCTGGAGTTTGCCACGCCGGTGCTCTGCCCCGGGGCCAACTTCACGACACATGGTCCCCGCCCACCGATCGAGGCGATGCGCGACGCGAGGCTGCCGATGGCGATTGCGTCCGATCTCAACCCGGGCACCAGCAATTCGGAGAGCCTGCCGTACGCCATGAGCCTCGCCTGCGTGGCATGGGGGATCAGCCCCTTGGAGGCGCTGCGGGGTGCAACGCTGCACCCGGCGCGGTCGCTCGGGCTCGAAGGGCTCGCCGGATGTCTTCGGCCGGGCAGCTTTGCCGATTGCATCGTTCTCGATGTCGAAACGCCGGAGGCCATTCCCTACTATGTCGGCGTGAACCGGGTACTTCAGACGGTTGCCGGAGGCGTGGTCTGGCGGCCCTCGTAGAGTGCGTCCCGAATTTTTCTGAGGGTCGCCGTTCGGACGTGATCACGGCGATCGGTGACGCGATCCGCGCCGCCGGGGCCCGGGTGATCGATGTCCAGGCCGATGCCGCGCACAACCGGATGGTGGTGACATTTGTGGCAGAACCGGACCTGGCGGTGGAAGCGGCCATTGCCGGTGCCGCGGTGGCCACGGAGCGCATCGACCTGCGCCGGCATCTCGGTGAGCATCCGCGAATGGGCGCCACGGACGTCGTCCCCTTCGTGCCGTTCGCCGACCTGCCGATGAGCGTCTGTGTCGACCTGGCCCGCCGGTTTGGCTCGCGGCTCTGGACTGAGCTTCGCGTGCCTGTCTACTACTACGGGGAGGCGGCCACCCGGCCCGACCGGCGGGAACTGGAGCGGGTTCGCCGGGGTGGTTTCGAAGACCTGCTGGCCCACTTGGGCGATCCTGATCGCGCGCCGGACGAGGGGCCACCCACGGTGCATCCGAGCGCGGGGGCGACGGCGGTCGGCGCCCGCATCCCCTTGATCGCCTACAACGTGAACCTGAAGACAACCGACCTGCAGGTGGCCAAGGACATCGCGAAGGCCATTCGCGCTTCCTCCGGCGGCCTACCAAACGTCAAGGCGCTCGGGTTCGAGCTGGCCGACCGCGGGCTGGTGCAGGTCTCCATGAATCTCACCGACTACCGGGTCACGAACATCTGGAAGGTCTTTTCAGTCATCCGCGACGAGGCCCGTAGCCGAGGTGTGGACGTCGACGCCTCCGAGATCGTCGGCACGATTCCCCTGGCGGCGGCCGTCGGCGTCATCAAAGACGCAGTCATCGAGCCGGCCTTCCGCATGGACCAGATCCTGGAGAAACGTGTCTGGGCGGGCGAATGACACGCGTCAAGGATCAGACGATCGGCGACTACCTTCAGGCGCTCGCCTCAACCGCGGCGGTACCCGGCGGCGGGAGTGCGGCCGCGCTCGCCGCGGCGATGGGCGCATGGTGGCGAAGCTGAGCGCGAAGAAGGCCAGGACTGACAAGATTCGGGCGGCCCTGACTGGACTCGTGCCCGAGCTGGATCAGCTCGCCGACCGCCTGCTCGAGCTCAGCCAGGACGACATCGATGCCTACCGGGCGGTGATCGACGCGCGAAAGTCTGGCGCCCCGGCTGCCTCGCTCGAGCGGGCCTATGAACGGGCGGCCGAGGTGCCACTGGCGGCCGCTTCGGCGGCCACGCACGGGCTCGCACTGGCCGCGGAGACGGGCAGGAACGCCTGGGACATGACGGCGTCTGACCTCTCCGTCGGCAGCGAGCTGTTGCAGACGGGCCGCGATGGCGCGCTGGCCAATGTGGCCATCAACCTGCCCGAGCTCCGCGGCGAGCCGGCGGTACGGATCGAGCGCGCCTACCGCGAGCTGATGGCGAAGGCGTAGCGGATCGAGCGGCCGTACCATGAGTCCAACTCTCGCGCAGGGGTGATGCAATGGGGAATCGAGCGCTCGTACAAACCGTTAGCCTGGTCTTCGGTGTCATCTATTTCGCGGTTGGGGTGCTTGGGTTCATCGGCCCGCTGATTGGAACGAGCAGCTTCATCACGATCACGCAGGACCGGCACACGCTGCTGGGGATCGCCGACATCAATCTCCTCCACAACCTGGTGCACCTGGTGATCGGGATCGCGGGGCTGGCCGCCGCCAGCAGCGTCGCCAACTCCCGGAGCTTCTGCCAGGTGGTCGGTGTCATCCTGCTCATCCTTGGACTCCTGGGAGTTTTTGTCGGCAACCTCTTCGGCGTTCTTCCCCTGGCCGGCTTCGACATCCCGCTGCACCTGGTTACCGGTGCCGTCCTCGCCTACTACGGGTTTGCGGCGACGGTCTCGGTCCGCAGCCGGGCCTAACGCCGATAGACTCAGGTCATGGCGGCGCCCTTCCCTTCGTTCGATAGCCGCACGGTAGCGATCGATGGGGTCAATATCCACTACGTCTGCGGCGGAAGCGGCTCGCCGCTGGTCCTGGTGCACGGCCTGGGCAGCTCGGCCGCCGTCGAGTTCTACTTCAACCTGGAGCCGCTGGCGGCGAACCACCGCGTGCTCGCCATCGACCTTCCCGGCTTCGGCCACTCCGATAAGCCGGTGCTCGAGTACACAATCGAGCTCTTCGTAAAGGCCGTCCGCGATGTGATGGCGTCCGAGGAGCTGACGCGGGCCGCCGTGATGGGGGTTTCAATGGGCGGGCGCGTGGCGCTCGGCCTGGCGCTCGAATGGCCGGAGCTCGTCGAGCGATTGGTGCTGGTGGATGCGCTCGGCGTCGGCCCGCCGCGGCGCGTGCTCGCCTATCGCATCCTGCTGACCAAAGGTCTGGGTGAGCTCACCCTGAGCGGGACAGCCCGGGCGCTGCGCCGCATGAATCCGGCGACCATTCGGCGGTTCTGGGGCTGGTACCTTCGCCGCCCAGGGCGGGTGGACACGATCCTGAGCGATGAGCGGATCGCCAATCACGGCACGCTGCTCTCGACGCCCGAGTACCGGGCGGCCTACCTCTCAGCGCTCCGTTCGATCGCCAGGATGGGCCAGCTCCGGGACGGGATCACCGTTGAGGGTCGTCTCGCTGAACTGCCGATGCCGACGTTGCTGATCTGGGGCCGCCACGACCACATCTTCCCGGCGAGTCACGCCGAGACGGCGAAACTCAAAATGCGCAATGGCCGGGTCGAGATCTTCGAGAATAGTGGCCATACGCCTCAGATGGAAGAGCCTAGCCGGTTCAACAAACTCGTCCTTGATTTCCTCAGCGAGCCGATGAGCCGGCGCGGCGAAGGGGTCGCCTGACGGTCGCCGGCGAACCGATGCATCGCGACGATCTCCGAAACGTGGCGATCATCGCGCACGTTGACCACGGGAAGACCACGCTCGTGGATGCGCTGCTGAAGCAATCGCATGTGTTCGCCGCGCACGAGCAGGTGGGCGAGTTGATCATGGACTCCAACGTGCTGGAGCGAGAGAAGGGCATCACCATCCTGGCCAAGACCACCTCGATCCGCTATCGGGGGATCAAGATCAACATCATCGACACCCCCGGCCATGCCGATTTCGGCGGCGAAGTCGAGCGTGTGCTGGGGATGGCGGACGGCTGCCTGCTGCTGGTGGACGCGCTCGAAGGGCCGATGCCGCAAACGCGGGTGGTGCTTCGGCTCGCGCTCGAGCTGGGCCTGGCGCCGATCATCGTCGTGAACAAGATCGACCGGGTCAACGCGCGACCGGCCGAGACCGTGGAAATGACCCACGACCTGCTGCTCGAGCTGGCCAAGCATTCCGATCAGCTCAGTGCTCCGGTGATCTACACCAACGCGCGGGCGGGTACCGCGACCGCCGACCTGCGCCACCCCGGCAGGACGCTCGAACCGCTCCTCGACGCGCTGCTCGCCTACGTCCCGCCGCCAAAAGGGGACCCGCTGGGCCCGTTACAGCTGCTGGTCAGCAACCTGGATCACGACAATCACATCGGACGGCTGGCGATCGGCCGGATCGCACGTGGCACCATCCGGCAAGGGCAGGACGTGGTCAGATGCAGCGAGGCCGGCATCGGCCCGCCGCAGCGCATCACCACCCTGCTGACGGTTGAAGCCTTGCAGCGGCGTCCGGCCGACGTCGCGGCGGCGGGGGAGATCGTGTATCTCGCCGGCCTTCCCGACATCGCGGTGGGAGACACCGTGGCGGATGCCGAGTATCCCGAGCCCCTGCCACGGCT
>Ga0209160_1004755_pt1 | contig 10821 bp, 9 predicted proteins | sample GraSoiAngelo_153_FD_186167 | JGI IMG/M metagenome (GOLD analysis project Ga0209160, IMG submission 186167) | Grasslands soil microbial communities from the Angelo Coastal Reserve, California, USA - 14_1009_12_40cm (SPAdes) (version 2) | ecosystem: Environmental > Terrestrial > Soil > Grasslands ...
ATGCGAGCCAGCCGAGGAAGATCGGCGCCGTCATCGGCGCGACGCCGGCCAGCGAGAGCAGCGTGTACGCCGACGGGATCAGGACGCAGAGGAACGTGACGGTCAGCGTTCGAGTCAGGGGCGCGAGCGGCATGGCGTGATCGGAGAGCGCAAGCGTTGTGCCACGCGCATGCCGGTCAGAAGGCCAGCGGGATCGAGCACATGAACGTCGCAGCGGCAGGTTCTCGCCTGCCTGCCGGTCAGTTTCTGATCGGCGTCGGACGGATTCCTGACCGTTCCCGCTCACCGATGGCGGTTGAGGACGGGGAGGGCTACCATGAGCGCCCGAGCATGACGACGAGCGAGACGGAAGTCCTCGTGATAGGCGGCGGCATCGCCGGCACGTCGGCGGCGTATCACCTCGCCGCGCTCGGTCATCGCGTGACGCTGCTCGAGCGCGGTGAGATCGCTTCCGGCGCCTCCGGCGTGAACATGGGCGGCATCGACTCCCTCGGCCTGGGTGACAAGCCGGATCTGCAGGCGCACCTCACCGCCGGCAGCCTCGACATCTTCAAAACCGTGCAGCTCGACCACGGCGAGGACATCGAGCTGCGCCAGTCCGGCGCGCTGCAGGCGATCCACACCGAGGAGCAGCTTGCCTTCGAGCGCGAGCGCGTCGCCGCGCTGCGGGCGCGCGGTCATCAGGTGCAGCTGCTGACGACGCGCGAGGCGCGCAGCCTCGAGCCGGAGCTCTCGCCGGCGCTGCTCGGCGCGATGTACTCGCCGCTGCGCTCACAGGCCGACCCCGCGCGCGCCACGCGCGCCTTCGCCGCGCTGGCGGAGCGGCGCGGCGCCCGCATCCTCACGCAGCACGAGGTGACAGCGCTCACGCCACGCGCTCGGGGCTGGCTGGCGGTGATGCCCCAGGGCTCGATCGTGGCGCGCAGCCTGGTGCTCGCGGCCGGCGCGTGGTGCGGTCCGGTCGGCATCCTGCTCGGCCTCGACATCCCGATCGTGCCGGTGCGCGGACAGATGTGGGCGACGACCCCGACGGCGCCCTGCCTGTTCCAGACGATCTCGTCAGCCGAGTCGGCGCACGCCTGGTATCGCGAGCCCGGCGACGACCCACCGTTCCTGACGATTCGCAAGGGCGCGCGCGTGACCCGCCACCTCTACGGCCGCCAGCGCCGTAACGGCGAGATCATCTTCGGCGGCGATCGCGAGCTGGCGGCGTGGAACACGACGCCCGATCCACGTGGCATCGAGGCGAACCGCGTGCACGCCGCCGAGGTGCTGCCGTGCCTGGCCGGGCTGCCGATCGCGCGCACCTGGGCCGGCCTCATGCCGTTTCCGCTCGACGGCAAGCCGCTGATCGGCCGCATCCCGCGCCGCGACGATCTCTGGATCGTCGGCGGTCTCGCCGAGTACATTCACTCCGGGCGGCCGGCGCCGGTGCTGGCCGAGGCCGACCCCGCCCGCTGCGTCGTCGAGCGCATGGCTCGTTAAGTTAAGATGGGGGCCCCGATATGGCCCCCAAACCCCACACGTTCGGAGCGTCCCGGCGGAGCCGTGACGCTCCTCTATCCGGCGGCCAGGCACCCATCGTGATCTCAGCGTTCAGAACTGGGAGAATCCGCATGCGCGTGAGGCGCGTGGTGCTCGTGGGGCTGGTCGTCGTGCTGCTCACGGCGGTCGACGGCGCGCGCGCGGAGGAGACGCCGCGGATGGGCGGCGTGCTGAAGGTCGCCACCATCGGTGAGCCGCCGACGCTCGATATCGCGATGAGCACCGCGACGCAGGTCTACGAGCTGATGTGGCACGCCAGCGAGTCGCTGTTCACCTACGATCGCAACTTCAGCCCGATCCCGATGCTCGCCGACGCCTACACGGTGACCGACCGGGGCCTGCGCTACACGATCACGCTACGGCGCGGCCTGAAGTTCCACAACGGCAAGGAGATGACCTCGGCCGACGTGGTGCCCTCGCTCAAGCGCTGGGGTCAGGTGGCGTCCGTCGGCAAGATCCTCTGGAAGAGCGTCGAGAGCATCGAGGCCAGGGATCCGACCACGGTCGTCATCCATCTCAAGCAGCCGTCGGGCTCGCTCCTGTTCGGGCTGTCCGAGCCGCACGCGTCGATCTATCCCAGGGAAGTCGTCGAGGCGGCCGGCGACGGTCCGCTCAAGGAGTTCATCGGCACCGGCCCCTACCGGTTCGTCGAGCACAAGCCCGACCGCCACATCAAGTTCGTCCGCTTCAAGGACTACACGGCGCGGCCGGAGGCGCCCAACGGCTTCGGCGGCAGAAAGACGGCGTACGTCGACGAGATCCTGTTCGTGCCCGTGCCCGAGACGGCCGTGCGGCTGGCCGGGGTGGAAACCGGCGAGTATCACCACGCGATGTTCGTGAAGCAGGACGCCTACGAGCGCATCAAGTCGCTGCCGCAGATCGAGCCGCGCATCGTCAAGCCGCGCGGCTGGGCGGTGGCCGTGCTGAACCACAAGGCCGGCGCCATGACCAGCAAGAAGCTGCGGCAGGCGCTGCAGGCGGCGCTCGACATGGAGCCAATCGCCGTGGCCGGGTTCGGGTTCAAGGAGTTCTACCGCCTCGATCCCGGCCTGTTCTTCCCCGAGCAACCCTGGCACTCGACAGTGGGGGCGGCCCTCTACAACCAGAAGGACAAGGACAAGGCGCGCCGCCTCCTGAAGGAGGCCGGCTACGCCGGCCAGCCGGTGCGGTGGATGACGACCAAGGAATACGAGTTCATGTACAAGAACGCGCTGGTCGCCAAGCAGCAGATGGAGGAGGCCGGCTTCACGGTCGATCTCCAGGTGGTCGACTGGGCGACGCAGAACAACCGCATGGAGAAGCCCGAGCTGTGGGACGTCTTCTCCACCGGCTTCGTCTTCTCCGCGGACCCGGCGCTGCACGTGGCGCTGCGCTGCACGTTCGCCGGCTGGTGGTGCCACGAGGAGAAGGAGCGGCTGATGGCCGACCTGAGGATCGAGAACGACCCGAAGAAGCGGAAGGCCATCATCGACAGGCTCCAGGCGATCTTCTACGACGACGTGGGCAGCGTGAAGCTCGCCGATTACTTCACGCTCGACGTCGCCCGCCGCGAGCTCCGGGGGCCGTTCCGCGCGGCGCCCCGCATGTACTTCTGGAACTCGTGGCTGGCGAGGTGACGCCCGTCCGCACCGAGAAACGGCCCGTCCACGCCTTGTGCGGCACCGCCTCGTGCTGGCGCGCCGACGGCACGCCGATCGGCGTCGGCGGCGGCGACGCGCGCCCCGGCGTCCGCTTCTGGCCGGATCGCCGCCGGTAGCGCGGTGCGTGCCTGCGCGTGGTGAACGTCTGGGCGTCGGGCCCTCGATAGCGCGATGGCGCGGTATTTCTGCCACGAGCACCCGGAAGTCCTCACGCTGGAGGTGCGAGTGATCGATGCGCGGCCGTCCTCGAGCGCACGCCGTTTCATCCCGGCGGCGGCGGTCAGCTCGCCGACCGCGGTCGCCTGCGCTGGGCCGGCGGCGATGTGGGGCTCGCGCGAATCGAGAGCGACGGCGAGCGCGTCTGGCACGTCCTGGCCGAGCCGGTCGAGATCGTCGGGATGGTCGAGGCGGCGGTCGATCCCGCGTTCCGTGGCCTGATGGCGCAGCTCCACACCAACGCCCACGTCGTCAGCGCGCTGGTGTTCCAGCGCTTCCACGGCGCCTTGATCACCGGCGCCCAGCTCAACGAGGACGGCACCGCGCGGGTGGACTTCGATCTGCCGGACGCCGACAACGAGCGCCTGCGCGCGCTGGAGCCGGCGATCAACGACGTCGTCCGCCAGGATCTGGCCGTGCGCTACGGGTACATTCCGGCGATCGAGGCGGCCGCCGAGCCGGGGCTGTTGCGCAGCCGCTCGGTGGCTCCGCCGCCGACGGCGGACGGCAGCGTACGCATCGTGGAGATCGTCGGCCTCGACCGCCAGGCGTGCGGCGGCACGCACCTGGCGTCGACCGGACGCTCGCGACCGGTGCGGATCCTCAAGATCGACAACAAGGGCCGCCACAACCGTCGCATCCGCTTCGCCCTCGACGAGGCCTGAGCGCCGCGCCGGCTACTTGCGCTGCGCGGTCGCGAATGTCGCGGCGACGCCGAGGCCGATGTACATGCCGCCCGCGACCCAGCGCTCGCCGGCCAGGAAGCGCGGGTGCCCGCGCAACCAGCGCGCGGCCGTGCTCGCGCCGAAGGCGTACAGCCCGTCGGTGCAGAGGCCCAGCCCGATGAACAGGAGCCCGAGCTCGAGCACCTGCACCCCGACGTGGCCGCGCTCGACGTCGACGAACTGCGGCAGGAAGGCCAGGAAGAACAGCGCGGTCTTGGGGTTGAACAGGTTGACGACGAACCCGTCGAGGACCGCGCGGCCCAGCCGCGGGGCGCCGGCCCGCGCGACCGGCGACGACGCCGAGCGCTCGAGCAGGCGCCGCACGCCCAGGTAGACGAGATAGGCGCCGCCGAGATATTTCACCGCGCCGAACGCGACGGCCGAGGCGGCCAGTAGCGCCGACAGCCCGGCGGCGGCGGCCGCGATGTGCACGAGCGTGCCGAGATGCACGCCGAGCACCGAGACGAATCCCGCCCGGCGCCCCTGGTCCACGCTGCGGGTGACGATGTAGAGCACGGCGGGGCCAGGCGTGAGGAGGAGCGCCAGCGCCGCGACGACGAACAGGCCGAGGCTTGCCGGAAGCGGCAGCATGCGGCCAGTCTACGTCGACTCACCTCGCGGTGGCAGCCGATCCCCTCCGACGACTCCGCTTGCGCCGACCGGGCCGCGTTGTGGCAGAATGTGCCCCCATGCACCACGACGCCCATGTCTTGAGAAGTCGCGGCGTGGACTCGGACGGCGCCAATCCCGCGAGCCAGCCGTGCGTGCTCCTGATCTTCGGCGCCTCCGGCGACCTCACCAAGCGGCTGCTGGTGCCGGCGCTCTACAACCTCGCCTGCGACGGCCTGCTGGCCGACAACTTCGCGCTGCTGGGCGCCGCCATGGACCCGCTGACGACGGAGTCGTTCCGCCAGCGGATGAGCGAGGACATCAAGCGCTTCCACACCCGCCAGGCCTTCGACCAGGCCGTGTGGGACAAGCTGGTCAGCCGCTTCCACTACACGCGGGCCGCCTTCGACGACGCCGGCGCGTTCCAGAAGCTCAAGGCCGAGGTGGCCACGCTGGACCGCGAGCACCACATCGGCGGCAACGTCCTCTTCTACTTCGCCACCGCGCCCCGCTTCTTCGGCCTGCTGTGCGAGCAGCTGCACAAGGCCGGATTCAAGGACGGCCCCGGCTGGAAGCGGATCATCGTGGAGAAGCCCTTCGGGACCGACCTGGCCTCGGCGCTGCAGCTCAACACGGACGTCCTCGCCCACTGGCACGAGGACCAGATCTACCGGGTCGATCACTACCTGGGCAAGGAGACGGTCCAGAATCTCATAGCGTTCCGCTTCAGCAACGGCATGTTCGAGCCGCTCTGGAACAAGCACTTCATCGACAACATCCAGTTCAACGTCGCCGAGGCGGTGGACGTCGAGGGCCGCGGCGGCTACTACGACAGCTCGGGCGTGCTGCGCGACATGATGCAGAACCACATGTTCCAGATGCTGGCCTACCTCTGCATGGAGGTGCCGGGCTCGCTCGACTCGCACGCCATCCGCAACGAGAAGGCCAAGCTGCTGGAGGCCGTGCGCGTTTACACGCCGTCAGAGGTCGCCCGCTACGTGGTGCGCGGGCAGTACGGGCCCCAGCTGGGCGACAGGGACGAGATCGTCAAGCCGGGCTACCGCCAGGAGAAGGACGTCGCCCCCGGCTCGAATACCGAGACCTTCGCGGCGGCGCGGTTCCACATCGACAACTGGCGGTGGGAGGGCGTGCCGATCTACCTGCGCTCCGGCAAGGCGCTGTGGAAGCGCGGCACGGAGATCATCGTCGAGTTCAGGAAGGCGCCGCAGGTGCTGTTCCGCGCCACGCCGATCCGCGAGCTGGGCCCCAACCGTCTCATCTTCCACATCCAGCCGTACCAGGGCATCGAGATCCAGTTCCAGGCCAAGATCCCGGGGCCGACGCTGCGCCTGCAGCCCGTCAACATGCGCTTCGGCTACGGCGACGCCTTCAAGGCCTCCCGCTACACCGGCTACGAGGTGATGATCTACTCGTGCTCGCACGGCGACGCCACGCTGTTCTCGCGCGGCGACCTGGTGGAGGCGGCCTGGCGGGTGGCCCAGCCCCTCCTCGATTACTGGAAGGCGGCGCCCGCCGAGTTCCCCAACTACGCGCGCGGTAGCTGGGGGCCGACGGCGGCCTCCGACCTCATCGAGCGCGACGGCCGCCGGTGGTTCGAGCTGCTGACCGACGACGTGCTGAAGCAGGTCGCGATCTTCAAGGACGGTGATCCGCTCTTCCTCTCGCAGGTGATCCTGGCGCTCCGGCCGGAAGTCGTCAAGGCAGGCCACACGATCATCCGCAAGGGCGCCATGGGCCGTGAGATGTACATCCTCGTCCGCGGGGAAGCCGAGGTGCTCGACGAGGCCGGCGACGTCATCAAGACGTTCAAGGACGGGGACTTCTTCGGCGAGATCGCCCTGCTGATGCACACGCCCCGCGTCGCCACCGTCCGCGCCAAGACCGGCTGCGATCTCGCGGCGCTCGACAAGACCAGCTTCACGCGCATTCTGCGCGACCACCCGCAGTTCGCCGACAGCGTGTTGAAGATCGCCAAGGACCGCTACGATCTCAACATCGAGTCGGAGGCCCTTCTCAGCGACGCCGGTCGGCGCTGAGCGTCCGGTCGAGCGCGGCGGGGTCGATCGGCTTCACGAGGTGGGCGTCGAAGCCCGCCTCTTCGCTGCGCCGGCGATCCTCGGGCTGGCCGTAGCCGGTCAGCGCGATGATGACGATGTCACCGCCGCCGGCGAGCGCGCGCAACCGCCGGGCCACCTCGTAGCCGTCGATGCCCGGCAGCCCGATGTCGACGATGGCCGCGTCGGGGCGCACGGCCTCGGCGCGCGCCAGCCCCTCGGCGCCGTCGCCCGCCTCGTCCACCGTGTGGCCGCTCAGCTCGAGCGCCGTCCTCAGCATCTCGCGGGCGTCGGCGTGGTCCTCGATCAGCAGCACGCGCCGCCGCCGCGGGGGCGCCGGCGGCTCCGCCGGCAGGCGCGACGGCACCATCGGAATGCGCGGCAACCGCACGGTGAACGTGCTGCCGCGGTCGGGGCCCGCGCTGTCGGCGGCGACGCTGCCGCCGTGCAGCTCGACCAGCCGCTTCACGAGCGTGAGCCCGATGCCCAGTCCGCCCTGCGCGCGATCGAGCCCGCGCTCGCCCTGGAAGAAGAGATCGAAGATCGACCCCAGCCGGTCGGCGGCGATGCCGATGCCGTCGTCCCGCACCCGCACCACCGCATCGCCCCCCTCGGTGTCGACGGACACGTGCACGTGGCCGCCGGCCGGCGTGTACTTGAGCGCGTTGGCGAGCAGGTTGCCGATCACCTGCTCCAGGCGGGTCTCGTCGCCGTCGACCCACACCGGCGCCGCCGTCAGGGTGACGTCGTGCCGGGCCGTCCGCCCCGCGGCGTCGAGGCCGTCGACGGCGCGGCGCACCAGCTCGGCGACGTCGAGCGGGCGCCGCGACAGCAGGATCTTGCCGACGCTGACGCGGCTCACGTCGAGCAGGTCGTCGACGATGCCGACGAGGTGCGCAACCTGGCGAGCGACGATCTCCCGCGCCCGCACGGCGAGCTTCTCGCCGCCGCCGAGGCGCTCGAGCACCGAGACCGCGCTGGCGATGGCGCCGAGCGGATTGCGCAGCTCGTGGGCGAGCATGGCGAGGAACTCGTCCTTCTCCCGGCTCGTCCGTTCGGCGGCCAGCCGCCGCTCGCGCTCGGCGGCCCGCTCGCGCAGCGCATCGGCAGCCCCCAGGATCGCGTGGCGCACGGCGGCGATCTCGGGGACCGAGGAGGTCGCCGCCGCCGGGATCGGCTCGCCGGCGGCCAGCTGCCCGGCGGCCTTCGACAGCTCCGCGATCGGCCGGGCGACGCGCCGGGCGAGCAGGACGGACACGCCGAGGGCGCTGACGAAGATCACGGCGCCGCCGACCCACAGAAGCCACCAGAATCGCAGGGCGCCGACGGCGGCGGTCGGCGTGGCCACCACGACCATGAAATCGCCCGTCGGCACCCGGCTGGCCGCCGCGTAGACGCGCTCGCCCTCGAGGCTGTCGATCTCGAACACGTTCCCGCCGGTGGCGCGGGCGCGCCGCAGCGCCTCCGCGAACTCCGGGTTCGGCTGCCGCCCGACGTGGCGCTCCTGGTCACGGCTGCGGGCCACCAGCGCCCCGCCCCGATCGCGAATCGCCGCCACCGATCCGGCCGGACCGACCTGCTGGGCCAGGAGATCGGCGAGGGCGTCGGTCACCAGGCTGGCGCCGAGCACGTAGCGGAGGCGTCCGGCGCGGAGCACGGGGACGTTGATCGCGATGATGTGTCGCCGCGAGATGACGCCGACCGACAGGTCCGAGACGTACGGGCGGCGCGTGTCCAGCACCGCCCGCACGTAGTCGGTGTCGCCGGCATCGGGCAGCGGCGCGCCGAGCGGTCGCAGCAGCGTCATGATCTGACGTCCCGACGTCTCCACGAGGTAGACCGTGAGCCAGCGCGGGTTGTCCGCGCGCGCGCGACGCGCGTGCTCGTAGAACGCCGCAAGATTGCCCTCGTCGAGCGCCGGCGAGTCGCCCAGCGTCTCCAGTGCCGTGACGGAGGAGTCGAGCTCGCGGTCGACGGCGGCGGCGAGCGCACGGGCGGTGTCTTGCAGACCGCGCTGCATCGATGCGTGCCGCTCCCGCTGCACCAGGAGGACCACCGTGACAGCCAGGACCAGCACGGGCAGCAAGGTCGCCGCGACGAGTACGACGAAATGGTTCCGGAGTCTCAAGGTCCCCGATTGTACGATGAACGCGAGACATGGAACATGAGCCCGGCGGGACGTCCCTCACCCGGCGCACGGTGCTCCGTCTGATGGCGGCCGCGGCCGCCGGCCCGTCGCCGGGCGCCGCCGGGGAGGCGGTCCTCGCGCGCGCGATTCCTTCCAGCGGCGAGCGGGTGCCCGCCGTCGGGCTCGGCACCTGGCGGACCTTCGACGTCGGGACCTCGGCGGCCGAGCGCGCACCCCTGAAGGAGGTGCTCGGGCGCTACGCGGCGCTGGGCGGTCGCGTGCTCGACTCCTCACCCATGTACGGCGCCGCCGAGTCGGTGGCGGGCGACCTCGCCACCGAGCTCGCGCTCGTCGACCGCCTCTTCGTCGCGACCAAGGTGTGGACGAGCGGGCGCGAGGCCGGGATCGCGCAGATGGAGCGCTCGCTCGCGCGGCTGCGCCGGCGCCGGCTCGACCTGATGCAGATCCACAACCTGCTCGACTGGCGCACCCACCTGCGCACGCTGAGGGACTGGCAGCAGGCGGGCCGCCTCCGCTACGTCGGCGTCACCCACTACACGGCGAGCGCGTACGACGAGCTGGAGCGCGTGCTGCGCGCCGAGCCGCTCGACTTCGTCCAGGTCAACTACTCGCTGGGCGAGCGCGAGGCCGAGCGCCGCATCCTGCCGCTGGCCCGCGACCGCGGCATCGCGGTCCTCGTGAACCGGCCGTTCTCCGAGGGCGGGCTCTTCCAGCGCGTCCGCGGCCAGGCGCTGCCGGCGTGGACCGCCGCGTTCGGCTGCCAGAGCTGGGCGCAGTTTTTCCTCAAGTGGATCCTGGCCCATCCCGCCGTCACCTGCGTGATCCCGGCCACCAGCCGGCTCGAGCACCTCGTCGACAACATGACGGCCGGCGTCGGCTCACTGCCCGACGACGCGACGCGCGAGCGCATGGGCGCGATCGTCGCGTCACGCTGAGGCGGGGCTATACTGGCGCAGGCCCGAGGGAGCGGTTGCCCGTGAACGCATCCAGGCGCCTCGCGCACAGGAGCCCGGCCATGATCGAAGCCAGGAAGCTCGGCCACATCGTGCTGAAGGTTCGTGATGCCCAGCGGTCCAAGGCGTTCTACACGCGGGCGCTCGGGCTGAAGGTAGCCTACGAGGACCGCGAGCGGGGGGCCGTGTTCCTCAGCGTCGGCACCCAGCACCACGACCTCGCGCTCTTCCAGCTGGCCACCGGCGAGACGCCGCAGCCGAACCAGCCGGGCCTGCATCACGCGGCGTGGCAGGTCGGCAGCTTCGCCGAGCTCCAGGCGGCCCACCGCGAGCTGCGTGAGCTGGGGATCGAGGTGGAGTCCACGATCGAGCACAACGTGAGCCGCAGCGTCTACTTCCACGATCCCGACGGCAACCGCGTCGAGCTCTACTGCGACATGGTCGAGCACGGCTTCGAGGCCATGCGCACCCTGGGACCGCGGCGGGACACGATCGACATGGAGAGCGGCGAGATCGTCAGCCGCGGAGACGACATCCGGCGATGAGTGAGCGCTCGGACGACGTCGAGATCCTGGAGATTTACGCGCCGGCCATCCACGAGACCGTGAAGGTCGACGCGATGGCCGAGGCGCCCGCGGCGCGGTGAGCCGCCTCGACGGCGACCTCCGCCACAAGCCGCACCTGCTCTTCACGTGGCTGGCCGACCTCGTGCGGCATCCGGCGATCCTCGATGCGGTCGAGGACGTGCTCGGCCCCAACCTGCTCGTGTGGAGCACGAGCTTCTTCATCAAGGCGGCCGGGGATCCCGCCTACGTGTCCTGGCACCAGGACGCGACGTACTGGGGGCCGAGCGAGCCGGACGTCGTCACCGCCTGGCTGGCCGTCACCGACGCGACCGTGGACAACGGG
>Ga0209160_1004756_pt1 | contig 10819 bp, 10 predicted proteins | sample GraSoiAngelo_153_FD_186167 | JGI IMG/M metagenome (GOLD analysis project Ga0209160, IMG submission 186167) | Grasslands soil microbial communities from the Angelo Coastal Reserve, California, USA - 14_1009_12_40cm (SPAdes) (version 2) | ecosystem: Environmental > Terrestrial > Soil > Grasslands ...
CGCGTGTGGACGTTCAAGCTGCGCCAGGGCGTGAAGTGGCAGAACGTGGCGCCGCTCAACGGGCGTGAGCTGACAGCGGCCGACGTCAAGTACTGTTACGAGGCGTACGCCAAAGAAGGCGTGCAGGCGTTCACCTTCCAAGAGATCGAAGGAATGGAGACCCCCGACAAATACACCCTGCGCGTGCACCTCAAGACGCCCAACACGCTCTTTCCCCAGAATGTCGCCGAGCACGTCGCGATCATCTTCGCGCGCGAGGTGCTCGAGGAGGACGGCGACCTCAAGAAGCGCCTGATCGGCACCGGCCCGTACATCCTCAAGGAGCACACGCGCAAGGTGCGGGTGGTGCTCCAGCGGAACCCCGACTACTGGGACAAGGGGCGGCCGAGCATCGACGAGTACGTCATCCTCTCCACGCCGGACGACGCGACCCGCGTGGCGGCGTTCCGCACGGGGCAGAGCGACATCATCTGGCGCGCGAGCGTGAGCGACGTCGAGGCCATCCGCAAGACCAACCCGAACGTCCAGGTGCAGGCGTACTCGAACACCCTGGCGCCCTTCGGGGTGGCGCTCGCCCAGGACCGGCCGCCGTTCAACGACGTGCGCGTGCGCCGAGCCATCTCGATGGCCATCGACCGGCAGAAGCAGGTGGACACGGTCTTCGAGGGCCACGGCATCCTCGGCTGGGGCGTACCGTACATCTACTACCAGGACACGCCGCCGACGGCGAAGGACCTCGGCCCCTGGTGGCAGTTCCGTCCCGCCGAGGCGAAGAAGCTCCTCGCCGAGGCCGGCCACCCGAACGGCTTCGAGACGACGCTGTTCTACTACGAGTACTTCCCGCAGATGAGCTCGCAGGTGCAGCTGGTCCAGCAGGACCTCAAGAAGCACCTCAACATCAACGTCAAGATCACGAAGCTCGACTACACGGGCTATTACGGACGCTACGTCGACAGCAAGTGGGACGGCATGTCCTGGGGATTCCAGTCGGGCCACGCCGTCGGCCTCGACGAGCGGACCTACATGTACATGCATTCCAAGTCCACGAAGAACTTCTTCCGGGTCAACGATCCCGTCATCGACGAGCTGACGACCAAGCTACGGCGCACGCCCGACCGCGCCGAGCAGCGCGCGATCGCCAAGAAGATCGTGGACCGGGAGTACGACCAGGTGCTGCGCATGTGGATGCCGTACGACAACGGCTTCCTGGTCTTCCAGCCGCACATGCGCAACGTGGCCGCCGGCGCCCTCCGTCGGACCGACGGTTACGGGTGCCCGACCATCGCGCGGTCGTGGATCGACAAGTAAGGACGTCGAGAGGGATGGGGACCGGGTAAGCGGGAGCGGCGAGCGGCGATGTACAAATACGTGATCCGACGGATGCTGCTCGTGATCCCGGTCCTCCTTCTCTCCTCGCTGGTCGTGTTCGGCCTGATGCGCGTGATGCCGGGCGACGCGCTGACGGCGCTCATGGGCGAGTCCGGCAACGTCGGCGAGAAGGAGCTCGCCAAGCTCCGGAAGGACCTCGGTCTCGACCGTCCGTATCACGAGCAGTACGCGCTCTGGGTCTGGCAGATGGTGAGCCTCAACCCCGGCCACTCCATCTTCACCAACGAGCCGATCGCGGTGTCGCTCAAAAAGGCCATCCCCGTCACGCTCGAGCTGGCCTCGCTGGCCATGATCATCGGGATCGTCATCGCCGTGCCGGTCGGCGTGATGTCGGCCACGCGACAGGACAGCGCGTCCGACTACGTCGGCCGCGTGATCGCCGTCTCCGGGCTGTCGTTCCCCGAGTTCTGGCTCGGCACCCTCGTCATCACCTTCGCCGCCATCTGGTTTCACTGGATCCCGCCCATCGGGTACGTGAGCCTCTGGGAGTCGCCGTGGAAGAACCTCCAGCAGTTCCTGATCCCGGCGGGGGTGCTCGGGTTTCGCCTCTCGGCGGCGACGATGCGGATGACGCGCTCGACGGTGCTCGAGGTGCTGCGCGAGGACTACGTGCGCACCGCGTGGGCCAAGGGCCTCGAGGGACGGATCGTCGTGTACAAGCACGCGCTGAAGAACGCCCTCATCCCCGTGGTCACGATCGTCGGCGGCCAGCTCGGGGTCCTGCTCGCTGGCACCGTCGTGGTGGAGACGATCTTCGCGCTGCCCGGCATGGGACGGCTGACGGTGGAGGCGATCCTGTTCCGCGACTATCCGGTCGTGCAGACCAACGTCATGCTCGTGGCCGCCACGCTGGTGACGCTCAACCTCGTGGTGGACCTCACCTACGCGTGGCTCGACCCGCGCATCCGGTACCGCTGATGGCGACGGTGACCGAGCGCGTCGCGCGCGTCGAGGAAGCGCCGGTCGTCATCAGCCGCGGCCGCGCGCTGCTCACCACGCTCAAGCGCAAGCCGCTCGGCGCGGCGTCGGCCGGGCTCATCGTGATGATCGTCCTCATGGCGATCTTCGCCGACGTGCTCGCGCCGTACGATCCGCTCGCGACCGAGCCGGAGATCCGGCTGAAGGCGCCGAGCTGGGAGCATCCCTTCGGCACCGATGACATCGGCCGCGACGTGCTGAGCCGCGTGATCCACGGCAGCCGCATCTCGCTGTGGGTCGGGCTGCTCGCCGTCGGGATCGGGACGGCCGCCGGCATGGTCATCGGCCTCCTGTGCGGCTACTGCGAGGGGCGGCTCGATCTCATCTTCCAGCGCGTCATGGACGCCATCCAGGCGATCCCGGGGCTCGTGCTCGCGCTGGCGATCGTGTCCGTGCTGCGGCCGAACACCACCAACGCCATGCTCGCCATCGCGATCGTGATCATCCCGGGCAACTCGCGCATCGTGCGGGGCGCGGTGCTCTCGGCCAAGCAGAATCGCTACGTGGAGGCGGCGCAGGCCGTCGGCTGCCGCCACCCGCGCATCATCCTCCACCACATCCTGCCCAACGTGACCGCGCCGATCCTCGTCATCGCCTCGATCTGGCTCGGCAACGCGATCCTCATCGAGGCGACGCTCTCGTTTCTCGGCGTGGGCACGCAGCCGCCGACGCCGTCGTGGGGCTTGATGCTGTCGAGCACCGGCCGCGCGTTCATGGAGCAGGCGCCGTGGCTGGCGATCTTCCCGGGGCTCGCCATCAGCCTCGCCGTGCTCGGCTTCAACCTGTTTGGCGACACGCTGCGCGACGCCTGGGATCCGAAGCTGCGCCGGAACTAGCGAATCTCGCCGAACGCTTCCGATGAACCCGCGGCGGCTGAGCAACGCGAAGCCGCCGGCGGGTTCATCGGGAAGTTCGACGCTCGGATGTCATCGTCGTCAGTCGAGACGCAACAGGCGAGCGCCATGAAACACAGTCGCGATCTCGACGACGTCATGTCTCAGACGATAGACGATTCGGTAGTTGCCGTGAATGACCTCGCGGATCGACGCGTCGCCAAGCTCAGGAACGACACGTCCAGAACGAGGATGGTCCTGGAGCCGCTCAACGGCGGCGACGATCCTTTCGGCGACAAGGTCGGCATAACGAGCGGAGTCACGGGCGACATGGGCGCGTATCGCCTCGACGTCCTGGATTGCTTGAGGTGCCCAGAGGACCCGGGTCACCGGAGAAGTCGACGCTTCGCCTCGGCGTGATCGACACCCTGCCCAGCATCTAGCTCCGCCAACCCGCGCTCGGTCTTCGCCAAGAGTACCAGGCGCTCGATCGCGTCCTCCAGCGTGGCATCCGCTGGAAGCTTCTCGATCACCTCAAGGACCTTCTGTTTGGCGTTGCCCGCCGACATCGGCGCCTCCTTGGCTGCACTCAGCAGCACGGTCAGGATAACCCAATCCGATGACGATCGCCGTGGACAGACCGCAAATGCGGCGAACGCGCGGCTTCAGCGGCGGCGCCCAGCGCCGTCCGCTGGAAGCCGTTGTTCGGCTCCGTCCTCGTCCATCGTCACGGCACGCGGAAGATGGGGAGGCGCAGGCCCCACCGGATGGCGAGCAACCGGAGCGCAACGACCACAACCATACCCGTCCCAAACGCGCGCGAACGTGGCAGCCCAAACGTCTGCAGGAGCAGGTAAAGAATGACGCCCACGATTGCGGCAGTAGCGTAGATATCTCGCCGCAGGATCAGGGGCACCTGCGCTGTGATGACATCTCGTAGGATCCCTCCGGCTACCCCGGTCATCGTGCCCATCAGCACCACAATGATCGGTGTGCACTGCGCCGTTTCTGCCACCTGGGCTCCAGACAGCGAAAAGAGCGCCAACCCTAAGGCGTCGGCCACGAGGAGCGCGTTCTCCGGCGGTGGCCTTAGCCAGACATAACCGACGGTCAGTAACGCCGACGCGATGATAACAATCAGGTACCGCGCGTCGGTGATCCAAAAGATCGGATGCCGATTCAAGAGGAGATCTCGCAGCGTGCCTCCCCCAATCGCTGTGATGGCCGCGATGACGACGACCCCGAGGAGATCCAGCCCTCTATTACGCGCGGCGAGCACTCCACTCACCGCAAAGACGGCAACGCCCCCAAGATCGAGGGTATGGAGGATCATAGGTCGTCCCGCAATGCCGAACGTCGGCGTTGAGCGGCCGCGGCGAGCGCACGCGAGCCAGCGGACCGCTCCAACGGCATGTTAGACACCACGACGCTCCGGGTCTCGGATCGGAAACGCCTTCAGGACGGAAGCACACTGCGCGATCACCGGTGGCAGGTATGTCTGGTCGATCGCGAACTCGAACCAGTGGCCTTGCTCCAGGTGCTCTGGAGTGATCTCCACGCGTACCCGAAGGTGTCCCGCGCGATCGGCAGTATCGACCCGGACCATCAGATTCGGCTCGTGCGATCCGAGCACTGCCTCTCCACGCAGAGTGCGATGCAGGGCCGTGAGGCCGTCGTGGAAGCGCAGGATGCCGACGGTGTCGAGAATCGCTCCGCTTGCCCACACGCTGCCCTTGGCCGCGTCGCAGTGCGCCGTCACGTTGAGCCAGTTGCCATCCCAGCAGTCCTGGGAGTCCGGGAACTGGCGTCCGTGCACCCATAGCTGGAAGCCCGCGAGACGGATCGCCGGTGCACCGAGCTGATCAGTGGCTGCCTCCTTCATTCCAGATTGGTCATTGGTGTGTCTAACGTGCCGGTGAGCGGCGCGGCTGCCGCGCTGGACATCGGCACCCACGGTGCCCCGCGCCCGCTCTACTGGCAGGTTCGACGCCTCGTAGCTGTTCAGAGGGAGACAGATCCCTGAACGCGACGCCTTGCGGTGGCCCGATGTCTCTGGTCCATCTGAGTGCACGTTGCGCTGACGATCTGCCTAGCGACGCCGCCCTGCGTACAGCACCGCTTCTTTCGGCACCCACGGTCGTACGGGGATGGCGGCGGATCGCCCCGATAGTTGCGCCTCCTGGTCCGTCAACCCCTGCTCCGTGGGTGTTCGATGTTGCCTCACCTCTACGCCGACGGTCGCTCGACGTCTTCGATGCTCCTGACCCGTTGATGCCCACGCGCATCAGAATTCGGTCGCCGTGCGGCGAACCTTATCTATCCTGAACTGTGTAACATGGTGAACGCTGCGACGGGCGCAGTGTAGCGCCGGTGTCCATGGAAGCGAATACGCCAGATTTGGGCTTCGGAATCGCGGGGTACGACCGCAATGCGGCGCGCCGCCGCGCCTTGCTATCTTGCGGGGCGCCGCAGTGTAGCGCCGGTTGAGTCTCCTCTACTGATAGGTCTCAAGCTGATAGTTCTTACGGAATACGTGACTGCCACGGCACGCGCGCGGGAGCGGCGGCGCGAACGGCGTCCCGTGCTCGCAAGGCGGGCGTTGACCGCGGTCGGCGATAAAAAGCTAGAGCCCGAACGCCTCGGCGAAGCGGCGGTACGACTCGAGGTGGTCGCCGTACTTCCGGTGGCCGGCGGTGTGCTGGGCGCTCGCGAGGAGCAGGCGCTCCCGGTCGGCCGCCGTCGAGCGTAGGTAATCCTCGAGCAGGCACAGCCCCAGCTCCTGGTTGTGCGGATCGTTCCCGACCTTGGCGGCCGCGCTCGCCAGCGTCTCCACCAGCGGCGCGCGGTCGAAGCCGGCCTTCAGATAGGTCGCCGTCAGCGCGACCGCCTCGTCGGGGCGCAGTGCGAGTAGCGTGGCCTCCAGCCGCTCGAGCAGCGGACGCGCGCCGAGCGACTCCGCGCCCGGCGGCGGGGTGATGGCGCGCCGGCCGTTGTCGGGGGTGTTGGCCTGGTGCTCGGCGGCGCGGTTGATGAACGATGCCGCCACGAAGAGCAGCTTGAGCCGGTGCGGGTGCTCGAAGGTGTCGTAGAACCAGCCGAGCGTGTTGCAGTACTCGTAGCCGTGCTGCGACATCGAGAAGTTGTTGGGCGCGCCCGTCTCGAGAATGACCTGCGCGGAGGCGACCTGGATCGCGTCGAGGATCCGGCGCGGCGACCGGCCCGCCTTCAGCAGCGCGACCAGCGCCTCGATCACCGACCACTCGCGCTGGCGCGTGAGGGTCTCGACGAGCATCGCCTCTTCCGCCGGCGTGAGCGGCGCCTCCTGGCGGAGTAGATCCGCGTCGCGGCCGTCCAGCAAGTTCTGGACGACGTTGCACCCCATCTCGTAGGTCGAGTACCACCGCGGCCCTACGGCCATGTCGGGCACGCCCGCGTAGAGCACGTGGTGCGCGGCGTTCCAGCCGAGGGCCTCGCCCAGCTCGATCGTCGCGCGCGCTCGGAACGACTTGTGGCCCGTCGTATAGGAGCGGTTGTGGAGCATCCGGTCCTGCACGTCGATCAACCCGGCGAAGGCCAGGTGGGCCAGCACCTGCCGGCGGTTCGGCGCGTCTTCCATCAGGCCGAAGAACACGCGATACGCCGTCAGCACCTCGCCGCGCTGCACGAGCGTCAGCCAGTGGTTCAGCCGCTCGGCGAGCGGACCGTCGAGACGGAGCGGCTCCTGATCCGGCCAGTGCGCCTCGGGCTTCGGCGGTGCCTGGTCCACCTTGATCTCGTAGAGCCGCGTGTAGTGGCCCGGCGCTTTGCCGAGGAGCTGGTTCCACGGATCGAGCCCGGTGGGGATGTACCAGACCACTTGTGCGAGCGGCAACAGCGAAAGCTCGGGCCGAACCATCGACATCAGCGGCAACGCGACGCGCTCGCCCAGCAGGCAATGGTCGTTGTTGACGAACTTCACCACGCCGTCGTCGAGCCGCTGGTGGTAGGGCACGTGCGTGTACGGCGCGTGGATCCGCACCGTCTGTGAGACGATCTCGGTAACCGGCCGCTTCTGCTTGATCAGCTCGTACAGCGCCGCGCTGGCGCCGACCTGGTCGCGCGCCAGGATCCGCTCTTCGAGGCGGGCGTAGTCGGAGGTGATCGCCATGGCCGGGAGTATACCGCCTCAGCCGCGCAGCCGCGGGTCGAGGCCGTCGCGGATCGCGTCGCCGACGAAATTCAGTCCCACCACGGTCACGAAGAGCGCGGCACCCGGTCCGAAGACGATCCAGGGCGCCTGCTGCAGGTAGCCGCGGCCGGCGTTGATCATGCTGCCCCACGACGCGCCGGGGGGCTGGATGCCGAGACCGAGGAAGGACAGCGACGCCTCGGCCAGGATCGCGAACGCCACGCTGAGCGAGGCCTGGACGACGATCGGCGCGGCGGCATTGGGCAGCACGTGCTGCCACGCGATGCGCCAGGCGGGCGCGCCCAGCGCGCGCGCGGCCTCGACGTAGTCGCGCGCCTTGACCGTCAGCACCTGGCCGCGCATCAGGCGCGCGAACGTCGGCGTGTAGACGACGCCGAGGGCGATCAGCACGCCGGTGAGCCCCGCGCCCAGCACCGCCCCCAGCGCCAGCGCGAGCACCAGGGGCGGGAACGACAGCACCGCGTCCATCACGCGCATCACCAGGCCGTCCACGCGCCCACCGCTGTAGCCGGCGGCGATGCCGAGCAGGCTGCCGGCGAGCGCAGCGATCGCGACGGAGACGAAGCCGGCGACCAGCGACACGCGGGTGCCCCAGATCACGCGGCTCAGCACGTCGCGGCCGACGTTGTCGGTGCCGAGCAGGTGAGCGCGGCCGGGCGCCTGGAGCGCGCTGCCGAGATCCTGCGCGTACGGGTCGTACGGCGCCAGCACGGGCGCGGCCAGCGCGACGGCGAGGGCGGCGATCAGCACCGCCGCGCCGAACGGCGCCAGCCGGGCGCGCGCGGCCCGGCGCAGCGCGTCCCAGCGCCGGTCGCTCACGGCGGCCGCCCCCGCCAGCGCGGCCGCCCGGTCAGCGAAGGCGGATTCGGGGATCGATCCAGCCATAGAGAACGTCCACGAGGAGGTTGCTCGCGATGAAGCCGACCGCGATGAGCAGGATCACGCCTTGCACCAGCGGGTAGTCGCGCGCGAACACGGCGTCGACCACCAGGCGTCCCACGCCAGGCAGCGCGAAGACGTACTCGGTGATCACCGCGCCGCCGATGAGCGTGCCGAGCTGCAGGCCGAGGACGGTGACGACCGGGATCAGCGCGTTCTTGAGCACGTGGCGGCGGATGACGTGCGACTCCGCGAGGCCCTTCGCGCGCGCCGTTCTCACGTAGTCTTCCGCCAGCGCGTCCAGCAGGCTCGACCTGAGCGTGCGCGTGACCACCGCGGCCAGCGCCAGGCCCAGCGTCACCGCCGGCAGCACGAGCGAGCGTACGCCGGCCCAGCCTTCCTCCAGCGGATCGACGTAGCCGGAGATCGGAAGCCAGCGCAGCGTGACGCCGAAGAGGAAGATCAGGAGCAGCGCGAGCAGGAAGTTCGGCATGCAGATGCCGAACAGCGCGAACGTGGTGCCGAGGCGGTCGACCCCCGTATTGTGATGGACGGCGGAGGCGATGGCGACGGGAAAGGCGATGGTCAGAGAGATGGCCATCGCCAGCAGCGCGAGCTCGAGGCTCGGCCGGATGCGGCGGCTCACGTTCTCGATGACCGGCTCGCCGTTGCGAATCGAGCGGCCGAGGTCCCCGCGCAGGAGCCGGCCCATCCACGCCGCGTACTGCACGGGGATCGGCCGGTCCAGCCCGAGCTCGCGCCGCAGCGCGTCCTTCGCGGTGGCGTCCACCGACTCCGCCATCATGGCGTCGATCGGATCGCCCGGCGTGAGGTGCAGCAGCGCGAACACACCGGCGGTGACGAGCAGCAGCACCGGGATCGTCGCGAGCAGCCGGTGCGCGATCAGGCGCCCCATGACGCGGCCGCCGCTAGCTCACTTGAGCCACACGTCTTTGAAGCGCATCATGCCGTCGGGAATCGGCTCGTAGCCCTGCACGCGCGGGCTGAACGCCTTGGGCTCGACCGGGTGGACGGTGTAGACCATCGGCAGCTCGTCCTGGAGGAGGCGGATCAGCTCGCTGTAGAGCTTCTTTCGCTCCGCCTGATTCGAGACCTCGCGCGTCTTGTCGAGCAGCTCGTCGAGCTTCGGGTTGGAGATGCCGGACCAGTTGAGCGACGTGCCCGGCGTCGTCCGGAAGAACTGGTAGATGTTGCCGTCCGGGTCCGGCCGGCCGCTCCACTGGTAGCTGATCATCTCGAAGTTGCGGCTGTTGCCGTCGGAGAGCTGCGTGGCGGCGTCCACGAGCTTGATCTTCGTCGTGATGCCGGCTTCGCGGAGCTGGGCCTGGATGACCTCGGCCTCCTGCACGTTGATCGGGATGTTGGCGGTCGTCATCGTGAACTCGAAGCCGCCGGGCTTGCCGCCCTCGGCCAGCCTGGCCTTCGCCTTCGCGAGGTCACGCTTGATGTACGGGATGGACTTGTCGTAGGCCCACGAGGTGGGCGGGATGGGCCCGTTGGCCGGAACGCCGACGTTGAGCCACACGCCCTTGACGATCTGCTCCAGGTCGAGGCTGTAGGCGACCGCCTGCCGCAACGCCTTGTTGTTGAACGGCGGCTTCTGGTGGTTGAGCTGGTACGCGAAGGCGGCCAGCGACGGCACGTCGAGGACGACGACGTTCTTGTCCGCCTTGACGGCGGCCACGTCGCGTGGCTGCACGTAGTCCATCACGTCGATTTCCCCGGACTGGAGGCTCTGCAGCTTCACGGTGTCGTCGAGGATGGGCCGGTAGCGCACGCGATCGAGGTAGGGGCCGCCCTGCCGATTCCGGTAGCCCTCGTTGCGCTTGATCACGAGATGCGCGTCCTTCACCCACTCGACGAATTCGAACGGCCCGGTGCCGGCCCCCTTGGCGTTGCGCTGCAGCTCGGCCCCACGCTCCTGCACGACCTTGGGCGAGATCATCATGCCCGCGCGATCCGTGAGCGTCGCGAGCAGCGCGGCGTCCGGCCGCTTCAGGTTGATCTTGATCGTGTGGGAGTCCACCACGTCCACCGAGTCGATGCTGGCGACCTCGCCCTTGCGCACCGACTTGGGCTCCGTCTTCATCCGATCGAAGTTGAACTTCGCCGCCTCGGCGGTGAAGTCGGTGCCGTCGTGGAATCGCACGCCGCGGCGGAGCTTGAAGACGAGCGTTCTGGGATCGGGCTGCGACCACGACTCCGCGAGACCCGGCCGGATCCCGAGCTTCGTGTCCAGCGTCACCAGCGGCTCGTAGATGTTGTGGTAGACCTGCCGGTCCACCTTGCTGCCCGACAGGTGCGGGTCCATCGTCGCCGCCTCGATGTAGAAGCCCACGCGCAGCGTTCCGCCTTTCTTCGGCGCCTGCGCCGCGGCGACGCCAGGCGCCAGGCCGACCATCGGGACACTGGACATGACCGCGCAGGTCTTCAGGAACTCGCGCCGGGACACGCTCATGTCTTCCTCCGTGTCGGTGACGGCAGATACTGCGCTGTCCGGCGCGCACCGTCAAGCCGGGGCGCCGGTGGC
>Ga0209160_1004758_pt1 | contig 10814 bp, 7 predicted proteins | sample GraSoiAngelo_153_FD_186167 | JGI IMG/M metagenome (GOLD analysis project Ga0209160, IMG submission 186167) | Grasslands soil microbial communities from the Angelo Coastal Reserve, California, USA - 14_1009_12_40cm (SPAdes) (version 2) | ecosystem: Environmental > Terrestrial > Soil > Grasslands ...
CTTTCTGCCGTCGACCCCGGCAATGGCCTCGGTGGCCGACCAGTCGGTCTCCTTGATGTTCTTCTCGTAGAAGATCGTGCGCGGGAGCTGCCCGACGATGTAGCCGCGCGCCTTGAGCTCGTCCACCGCCTCGGGTTTCAGGTTGACTGCGTCGTTCCCGGTCGGTACGGGCGGGAGCACGTTCCAGTCCTTCGACTGGATTTCCACCATGTGATAGAGGCCCGGGTAGTCGCCGTAGCCGCGCTCCGCGAGCCGGAAGTCGGCCCCCTTGCCGCTGTGGCCTGGAACAATGTCGCCGATGGCCACGGCGCCGTTGTCGCGCGCGCGCCGGACCATCGACTTGTACTCCTCTTCGCTGCCGAAGCGAGGGTCGATCTCGGTGCTGATGCGATCGAAGTTGCCATCGATGGTAGGGGTGTACTCGCGCCCGCGGATGCCCCCGGCACGCTTCATGGGACCGGTGTGCACCCCCTTGACCCCGATCTCCTTGAAGAGGCTCCAGAGCTCCGGATCACCCAGGCTGCGCAGCACCGACTCGTCTGGCCGAGTGATGTGAGAGGGCGGGTAAGCCGTGAACCACACCGACGCCAGCGCCGAGGCGGCACGCGGCTGCGGGTTGGCGTATGGATGTTGCCAGAGCTGCCCCTGGCCCGAATAACGCCGCGCTGTCAGCTCCGCCTGGTGGAGCATCGAGCGGTCCACCAGCCAGCGGATGTAGCTGTCGCCGGAGGCGGCCTCCGGGGCCGCGGCCGACGGCGCCGCTCGAGGGGGCGCAGCGACGCCGCCCGGGGCGGGCCCGAGGGAACCGGTGGAAGGCGCCGACTGGCAGCCCAGCCCGAGCACACCCAGCAGGGTGGCCAGGCTCAGAAGGACGTGGCGCGCTCGAGTGGCCATGGTGACTCTGAGTGTCATCGTAGAGCACGAATGCAAAAAGAGTAGCCGTACGCCAAAAGGGGCCGAGTGATTCGGCCCCTTTGCGCATTGGGTTCCAACCGCGCCTTGGGCTAGGCACCCAAGACTCGGATGAGCGGCTGAAGTGTCAGGCCGGAGGTCACTCTCCTGCGCCTCGTGGCCTCGAACGGACCGCGCCGCCGCCGGCCGGCTGCCGCGACGGGCGCGGCTCTCGATCCGCACCGGCGGCTTAGCGCTCGCGCGACGGTGAGACGCGGGAAGTTGACGGTCACCCTGTACGGCCTCTAGGGCAGCGTGCGTGGTACGATCGCGATGATGTCATGGCGTAGCGGACTGATCATAGTTGCGTTGCTCATGTGGGCCGTCACCGGTCCCGTCGGCATGGCCTTCGACGGGTGCGCGCTGTCCTGCGATGAGCCGTGCGCCCTCACCACCGCGTCGATCAGTGCGCCGCCGACCGTACCGGTTATCGCAACTGTCGCCGGTACCGCTCCGGAACCCCTGCGGCGCCGCCCGATCCGAACTGCTTCCTCGCTCGAGCCTCCTCCCAGAGCCTCCGTTTTCTCCGCGTAGCTCGTAGTCTGTCCGTTCGCTGATTTCGCTGGAGAGAGGACCACCCAACGCGTTCGTTTGCGTGTCGGGTGATGTCGGAGGCTCATGGTCAATTGGCTGATCGAGGTGTCGCTCCGGAACCGATTCCTGGTTCTCGGTCTGTTCGCACTCCTGGGGGTCTGGGGCTACTGGGCGCTGCTGACCACGCCGATCGACGCGATTCCGGACCTCAGCGACAACCAGGTCATCGTCTTCACTGAGTGGACGGGCCGCTCGCCGCAGGAGGTCGAGGATCAGATCACCTATCCGCTCACCGTGAGCCTCCAGGGCCTGCCGGGCGTGCGTGTCGTGCGCTCGTCATCCGCCTTCGGGTTCTCGATGATCAATGTCATCTTCGCGGACTCGGTCGATCTCTACTTCGCGCGCTCGCGGGTGCTGGAGCGGCTGAATCTGTTGACCAAGGCGCTGCCGGCGGGCGTCGTTCCGACGCTCGGGCCCGATGCGACCGGCGTCGGTCACGTGTTCTGGTACACCGTCGAGGGCAAGGGATACTCGCTGCGAGACCTGAGGTCGCTGCAGGACTGGTTCATCCGCTACCAGCTCAACTCAGTGCCCGGCGTCGCCGAAGTCGCCAGCATCGGGGGCACGGTGCGGCAGTACCAGATCGACGTCGATCCCACCCGGCTGCGCGCCTACAAGATCTCGCTCTCAGCGGTCGTCGACGCCGTCATGCGCAGCAACCGGAATGTCGGCGGCAACGTGGTCGAGGCGAGCGGGAGCTGGTCCGTCGTGCGCGGCCTCGGTCTCATCGAGAACGTCCGTGACGTCGAGGACATCGTCGTCGGTGCCGAGGGCGGCGTGCCGATTTTCATCAAGCAGGTGGCCCAGGTGAAGGTCGGCGACGCCTTCCGGGCGGCGGCACTGATCAAGGGAACGAATGAGGCGGTCGGCGGCGTGGTGGTCGCCCGCTACGGCGTCAGCACCGTGGACGTGATCAACCGCGTCAAGGAGAAGATCGCCGCGCTACAGGCGGGCCTACCGGCCGGAGTGCGGATCGTGTCGTTCTATGACCGATCGGCACTCATCGAGCGGGCTGTCTCGACGCTCAAGCGCGCGCTCATCGAAGAGACGATTGTCGTGACCATCGTCAATATCGTCTTCCTCCTGCATCTGCGCTCGGTGTTGATCGTGACCATCCCGCTGCCGCTCGCCGTGCTCACCGCGTTTCTCTTCATGCGCTACCTCGGCATCACCTCCAACATCATGTCGCTGGCCGGGATCGCGATCGCCATCGGCGTGCTGGTGGACGCCGGCATCGTGGTCACGGAGAACGCGTTCCGGTTCATCGAGAAGCGCGGGGTGAATACGCGCAATCGCCGCCGTGTGGCCGAGACGGTGCTCGAGGCCACGCGCCTGGTCGGCCGGCCGATCTTCTTCTCGCTCGCGATCATCATCCTGGCGTTCCTGCCTGTCTTTGCGCTCACCGGACAGGAGGGCAAGCTCTTCCACCCGCTGGCCTTCACGAAGACCTTCTCGATGATCGGCGCCACGATTTTGTCCGTGACGCTGGTCCCGGTGCTGTGCAGTCTCCTCATCGGCGGCCTGGTGCGGGGCGAGGAGCACAACCCGGTGATGCGACCGCTCGTGTGGCTCTACCGGCCGGTGCTCGACTTTGCCCTGCGGCATCGTGTCGCCACGCTGGCGGTCGCTGTCCTTGTCGTGGCCGGCGCCGCCGCCCTCGTCCCGAGGATCGGCACGGAGTTCATGCCGCCGCTGAACGAGGGCGACCTCATGTTCATGCCCGTGACCGACCCTGCCATCGGGCTCGGTCAGGCGATCGAGATCACGCGCAAGCAGAACGAGGCGATCCAGAAGTTCCCCGAGGTCGCATCGGTCGTGGCGAAGATCGCCCGCGCCGACACGTCCACGGATCCGGCGCCGGTGAACATGACGGAAACGGTCGTGAGCCTCAAGCCCGAGCGGGAATGGCGCCCGGGGATGACGCGCGAGAAGCTCATCGGCGAGCTGGATCAGGCCACCACGCTGCCAGGCGTGTCGAACATCTGGACGCAGCCGATCATCAACCGCATCAACATGCTGACGACCGGCATCCGCTCCGAGGTGGGGGTCAAGGTCTTCGGCAACGACCTCAACGCTTTGCAGGAGCGGGCGCGGGTCATCGCCGACGTTCTGCGGCCCATCCCGGGAGCGGCCGACGTATACCCCGAGCAGGTGACGGGGACGCCCTATCTCGACATCCGCGTGAATCGTGAGGCCGCCGCCCGGTACGGCATCACGGTTGGAGCGGTTCAGGACGTCATCGAGACGGCGGTGGGTGAGACGAACCTCACGCTCACGATCGAGGGCCGCCAGCGTTTTCCGGTGCGGGTCCGCTATGCGCCGGAGTACCGGGCCGATCCGGCCGCGCTGGCTGGCGTGCTGGTGAACGCGCCGAACGGTACCCAGGTGCCGTTGGGCCAGGTCGCTGAGATCCGATCCGTCTCCGGCCCTTCGATGATCTCGAGCGAGAACGGACTGCTCGTCGTGACGGTCCTGCTCAATGTACGGGGCCGCGACGTCGGCAGCTTCGTCGAGGAGGCGCGGCAGGCTATCGCCGAGCGCGTCGCCCTGCCTCAGGGCTCGTACGTCGAGTGGAGCGGTCAGTACGAGAACGAGCGCCGAGCACGGGAACGGCTTCAGATCGTGATCCCGATCGTTCTGATCGTGATCATGGTCCTACTCTACCTGACCTATCGCTCGGTTCTCGACGCTGCCCAGATCCTGCTCGCTGTCCCATTCGGGCTTGCCGGCGGCATCTACCTGCTCTACGCCCTTCACTACAACTTCTCCGTCGCTGTCTGGGTGGGATTCATCGCGCTCTTCGGTACGGCCGTGCAGACAGCCGTGGTGATGGTCATCTATCTCGAAGAGGCCGTCGCTCAGAAACGCGAACACCTCGGCGGACGACTGACGCGCGAGGCGCTCATGGACGCCGTCAAGGAAGGCGCGCTGCTACGGCTCAGGCCGAAAGTGATGACCGTCTGCACGGTCGTGGCGAGCCTGTTGCCGATCATGTGGAGCCATTCGACGGGCGCCGAGGTCATGAAGCCGCTCGCCACGCCGGTGCTCGGCGGCATGGTCAGCTCGCTGGGCCTCGTCCTGATCGTCACCCCCGTCATCTTCTTCTGGTTGCGAGAGCGAGAGCTGCGACGCGCTGAGGCTGAGGAGCGCGCCGCACGCCGGATCGGCGAGCGGCCCGCATTGGAGTCGAACGAGTAAACGCAATGACAGGAGGAAGACAACCGATGACGCGTCTGACCGCAATGGTGACAGCGTTCGCGTTCGTGTTCGGAGCCGGGGCCGCAGGCTGGGCCGCGGAGAAGACGTTAGCCACTCAGAAGACCAAGGACGTCGTCGTGACACTGAAGAGTGAAGCCGGCCAGTGGAAGCAGGGCAAGAACGACTTTGCCCTGGAGTTCACGTCGGCCAAGGAGAAGCAACCTGTCGATGTCGGCAAGGTGACGCTGAATACCAGCATGACGATGTCCGGGATGGCCCCGATGATCGCCGGCGCGACCCTGAAGCCCGACAAGACGCCCGGCCGCTACGTCGGCACGATCGAGTTTCCCGACACGGGCACGCGCCAGGTGACGGTCGCCTGGGATGGGCCGGCCGGCAAGGGCTCGACGAAGTTCTCGGTTCCGGTCCGTTAGCGCCATGCCTGGGCTACGCGGAACGCTCGCGTCGCTCGTCGTTGTGGCGACCCTGGCCGCCACCGGCATCGCTCAGGCCCAGCCCGGCGCCGAGGTCACGGTGGACGAGCTCGTCGCCCGTGCGCTCGCCGACAGCCCCGATCTCCGCGCTGCACGCGCAGAGATCGAGGCGTCCATCGGGCGCTTGCAGCAAGCGGGCTTGCGTCCGAACCCGATGCTCGAGCTGGGCGGCCAGAAGGCACTGAGCCCAGACAACAACGTCACGATCGGGCTCACCGTCCCGCTCGATCTCAACGGCCGAAAGGAAGGCCGTGTCGGCGTCGCGGAGCGCGAGCTGCAGATGAAGCGGGCACAGGTCCGTGACCGGGAGCGGCGCCTGGCCGCCGACGTCCGCATGAAGGCGGGGGAGGTGTTGGCGGCCCGACGCGGCCTGGCCGTCACCGACGATCTGTTGACCGTGAACCGCGCCGCACTCCGTCTCGTTCAGAATCGCGTGCGCGAGGGCGCGACGCCGGAGCTCGACGAAAACCTCATGCTGGTCGAGGTGAATCGCCTCGATGCGACGCGACAGATGCTCGCGAGCCGTGTCGACATCGCGTCGCTCCAGCTGAGAGCGCTCGCCGGGATGGCTCCCGACGCGCCGCTTGCTCTGCGCGGCGACCTCGCCTCGGCCGTGCCGATACCGCCGGCGGACGAGGCAGCACGTCAGGCCCTGACGAACCGGCCCGATCTCGACGCGGCCCGCGCCGACGTCGCGATGGGCGCGGCCAAGATTCGCAAGGAGCAGGCCGAAGGCCGATGGGACGCCAGCGTCAACGTCGGGTATCAGCGGCAGGACTTCGGTTTCGACCTGAACGGCGTGACGAACACGGGTGCTACCCGCCCGATCCAGGACGTGTTCCATTACTTCGGTGCCGGCGTGAGCATCGTACTGCCGGTGCGAAACCGCAATCAGGGCAACATCGCCGCGGCGGCGGCGGAGGCGCAGGCGGCCGAGCGGCGGCTTCAGTTCGCGGAGCTGGCCGTGCGCCAGGAGGTGGCCGCAGCGCTCGCGCAGTACGAGGCTGCGCGTCGCTCGCTCGGAATCTACGAGCGCGGCGTGCGCGACGTGGCCACGCGCAACCTCAGCGTGGTGCGGCAGACGTACGGGCTGGGACGCGGCTCGCTGCTCGACGTGATTGCCGAGCAGCGGCGGTATATCGACATCGAGAACGGCTACACGGATGTGCTGCGGCAGGTGTACGACGCCCGGGTCGAGATCGATCGCGTCACCGGGGCGATGACGCCGGCGGCGGGGAGATGAGCGATGGAAGGCGATGATGATGTGATCGACGACCACAGCGCTCAAGGCCGCCGTGGACGCATACGCCGATCCGTCGGCCTGGCTGCCGGTGCCGTTGCGCTGCTGATCGTCGGCGCCGTGGGAGGCGTCGTCTGGAGCGAGCGACACGGCGGTGTGCGCGCGCGGCCAGCCGCAGACAGCCGTGACGCTCAAACTCCGGCTGCTTCGCCGGACAATCGGCCCATGCCTGGAATGCCGGGCATGCCCGCGCCATCCGGTCAGGCGGCGGCGGATAAGACCGACGAAGCCGTCGAAGTCTCGTTGACCCCGGAGGCTGTCGAACGCGCGGGAATCAAGATCGCCGAGGCGAAGGCTGAGTCGTCGGTCTCGGGCGTCACCGTCCCCGGGACCGTGATGTCCAACGCGTACCGCGACACGAAGGTGAACGCGCTCGTCGGCGGTATCGTGCGACAGGTGATGGTGGAGCTCGGCGCGGAGGTTCACCGAGGCACGCCGCTGGCCGTGATCTTCAGCTCCGAACTGGCGGATGCGCAGATGAAGTATCTCTCGATGCGCGCGATGCTGGAGGCTGACCATCAGAAGCTCGAGCGGACACAGAAGCTGGTGGCGCTCGGCTCCGCGAGCCGACAGGAGCTGGAAGAGGTAACGGCCGTCCACACCGGCCATGAGACCGAAGTGGCCGCGGCGCGACAGCGGCTACTGCTGCTCGGCCTTTCATCGGAGCGCGTTGCCAGCCTGGAGGGCGCATCACATGTCGTTTCGGAAATCACGGTGATGTCGCCGGCTGACGGCTTGGTCATCGCGCGTTCGGTGAATCCCGGGCAGGTCATCAACGCCGGCCAGGAGCTGTTCGTCGTCACCGACCTGAGTACCGTCTGGATCATCGGCGATCTCTACGAGCGCGATTTCTCGCGCGTTCGCGTCGGCTCCCCGGTCACAATCACTCTCCCGTCCATGCCCGACCGCTCGGTGACGGGGCGCGTGGCCTATATCGACCCCCGAGTGGATCCAGCGACACGGACGGCGAAGGTGCGGGTCGAAGTGCCGAACCGCGGCGGCGACCTTCGCCTCGGCATGTTTGTCACTATGAGCATCCGGACCGGCACGACGGAGCGGATCACGGTCGTGCCCCGCGCCGCCGTGCAGACAATCGGCGACCGCTCGGTCGTCTACGTCCCGGCTGAAGGGGAGGAAGGCAAGTTCGTCGAGCGCGCGGTGAAGGTCGGGCCACCGGCCGGGGAATTCGTGCCGATTCTGAACGGGCTCAAGCCCGGTGACAAAGTGGTGACCGATGGAAGCTTCTACCTTCGCGCCGAAGCCGCGCGAACGCGGTCCGGCGGATGAGGCAAATGCGCGCGATCGAATCGTTGACGCGAGTTTCGGCGTCTTATACTGAGAATAGTTCTATGAATCGGCGGGGTATCGTTGTCGCGCTGGTGCTGATCGCGTTGGTGCTCCTGGTGCCGATCGCGATGGCGTACGCAGGCTGTCCCATGATGGGGACGAGCTGCGGCGGTCCGTGTGGGGTTTCCTGTGCGGCCGTCTCGCCCGGCGCGTCGCTCGCACCGGTGCCGAGCGTCCTCGTTTCCTTCGTTTCCGAGGTCCAGCATCACGCCAACGTTTTCGCCGCGTTCGAGCCTCCTCCTAAATCTCCCTACCGCTCCGCGTAGTCGCTTCAAAGCGTCGCTACACGACACGATCGTTGACCGCGGCTGATGGCTGTCCGCTGAGGACAGCGCCGGGCTCCTGCCCGCTGCCGCGAAAGGGGGATTCATGTATCGGTTCTTTGCTCTGATCGTTGGTACGTCGATGACGTTCGCTGCCTTCGTCGGTACTGGATATGCCGCGTCCTCCGTGCGGGACGCGCTGAGCGAGCGCTTCAAGCCTTCACGGATCGAAATGGCCCGTGGCTCCGACGAAGGCCACGTCGTTGAGAAGGGTACTGTCCTCCGCCTGAGGGCGGACGGCATCCCGGCTGGGGTGCTGCGAACGACGCAGCTCAATACCAAGTCTCCACGGTTTCACGTGCATGACTATGCGCGGGTCGCCGTCGACGAGCGCGGGCGCATGTCTGTCGAGCCGGGCCGCGTAGCGCTGGCCAAGGGGACGCGCATGGTCGTGCTGAATATCAAGACGGACCGAGACCGCGTCCGGCTGTTTACCCACACGCTCGACCCGGTGCAGCTGTCCGACGGCACGATCGCTCACGGTTGCACCGAGTTCGTTTTCACTGTCGACCCGACCACCCTGAACCGCTCCGATATCGCGACGGTCACCGCCCGCATCGAGCAGTGGCTTGCCGTCGATTCGGCCAGCTGAGAAGGAGAACAGCAATGATGCACATGATGAACGAAAGTTGTGGGCCGCTCATGATCGCTCTCATGGGAGTGGGTTGGCTGCTCGGACTCGGGCTCGTGGGAAGCCTGATCGTGCTGGTGTGGACCGCGATCGGACGCCTCCGGAGCACACCGGCCAAGGCCTAGCCGAGGGTCAGGATGGAGGGCTCCGAATGGCGCGACCGATCGAGTCGCGCCGTTCGGAGCATCTCATTCTCGTACGTAGCGCTCGACCGCGTTACCGGCCCCTTTGAAACCGCACACGGTTCAGAAGCAGCGCATTGGCAGTCACCGTCATCGTCGACGCGCTCATCACCAGTGCTGCCCACTCTGGCCGCAGCAGAACGCCCAGAGATGGATAGAGCACGCCACCGGCGATGGGAATCGCGATCAGGTTGTAGATCGCCGCCCAGAAAAGGTTCTGCTTGATCTTCCCGCGCACCTTGCGCGCAAGCTGAATGGAGCGCGAGACGTCGGCCGGGTCGTTCTTCACCAGCACCACGTCCGCCGTCTCGACCGCCACGTCGGTACCCGCGCCGATCGCGATCCCCACCATCGCCTGCGCCAGGGCAGGTGCGTCGTTCACGCCGTCACCAACCATGGCGACCTTGCGCCCGGCTCCTTGAAGCTCCGCGACCTTCCTGGCCTTGTCTGCCGGCAGCACCTCGGCGATCACCTCGTCTATCCCGAGTTGCCGCGCTACCGCTTCCGCTGTCCGGCGGTTGTCGCCGGTGAGCATGACTGTCTGGATCCCGAGGCCATGGAGAGCGCGCACCGCCTCGCGAGCGCTGTCGCGAATGGGATCGGCTACCGCGACCACGCCGGCCATCCTCTTGTCCACCGCGACATACATCGCGGTCTTGCCATCTGACGCGAGCGCCTGTACCTGGCCTTCGAGACCGCCGGTATTGATCCCTTCGCGCTCCATCAACCGCCGGCTGCCGATCAGCACACGCCGGCCGTCGACGCGCGCTTCGATACCGTGGCCGGGAACCGAGTCGAACTTCTCGGGGGCCCGCACCTCGATGCCCCGTCCTGCTGCGCCGGCCACGATCGCCTCGGCGAGGGGATGCTGCGATGGGCGATCGGCGGACGCGGCCAGGCGCAGCAACTCCGCCTCGATGAATCCATCAGCCGTGATGACGTCGGTCAGCGCGGGCTTGCCCTGTGTCAGGGTGCCGGTCTTGTCGAAGATCACCGTGTCGATCCCGGCCGTTTCCTCGAGCGCGGTGGCATTCTTGAACAACACTCCCTCGCGCGCGCCCTTGCCGACGCCGACCGTGATGGCCGTGGGAGTCGCCAGCGCCAGCGCATCGGGACACGCGATGACGATCGTCGAGACCGCCGCTGTCAACGCGAACAGCAAGCCCTCACCGCCAAAGACGTACCAGGCGACGAAGGCGACGACCCCAGATCCGAGCGCGACGAAGACAAGGTATTTCCCCGCCCTATCGGCGAGGCGCTGGGCGGGGGCCTTGCTCGCCTGTGCGTTCTGAACCATCTGGACGATCCGTGATAGCGCGGTGTCCGCCCCCACAGCGGTCGCCGTGAAGTTGAACGCGCCGGTCTGATTGACCGTGCCTCCGATCACCTGCTTGCCTTCGGTCTTGGCGGCAGGAATAGGCTCGCCTGTGATCATCGACTCATCGACGTGTGACGATCCGGAGACCACCATGCCGTCGACCGGCACGCGGTCGCCGGGCCGAACCACGATCTCGTCGCCCACCGCGACCTGGTCGAGCGGAACTTCCGCCTCGACACCGCCGCGCTTCACACGGGCTGTCGCCGGAGCCAGCTTCAACAGCGCCTCGACGGCCCTGCCGGTCGCAAAGCGGCTCCGCATCTCCATCCAGTGGCCGGCCAGGCTGAAGGAGGTGAGCATGGCGGCCGCGTCGTAGAAGACCTCGCCCATGAACAGAAAGGTCGCCGCCACCGAGTAGAGGTAGGAGACGAGGATGCCGAGGGCGATCAGCGTCATCATGTTCACTTGGCCCAGCC
>Ga0209160_1004760_pt1 | contig 10807 bp, 9 predicted proteins | sample GraSoiAngelo_153_FD_186167 | JGI IMG/M metagenome (GOLD analysis project Ga0209160, IMG submission 186167) | Grasslands soil microbial communities from the Angelo Coastal Reserve, California, USA - 14_1009_12_40cm (SPAdes) (version 2) | ecosystem: Environmental > Terrestrial > Soil > Grasslands ...
TGGGCTCGTCGAGGAAGAGCAGCTCCGGGTCGCTCACCAAGGCGCAGGCGACGGCGAGCCGCTGCTTCTGCCCGCCGGAGAGCCGCTCCGTCCAGGCGGTTCGCTTGTCCGAGAGGCCCACCATGTCGAGCACCTCCTCGAGCGGGCGCCCTTGCAGATAGAACGAGCGGAACATGCGCAGGTTCTCCTCCACGGTGAGCTTGTCAGGCAGGTGCGTCTCCTGCAGCGAGACGCCGAGCCGCTGCCGCAGCGCTCTCTCGTCGCGGTCCCACCGCATCCCCAGCACCTCGACGCGGCCCGCAGTGGGCTCGTTCAGGCCCTCTAGAATTTCCACGGTGGTGGTCTTGCCGGCGCCGTTCGGCCCCAAGAGGCCGAAGCATTCCCCGGTATCCACCTCCAGATCGAGGCCGTCGACGGCCGTCAGGTCGCCGTACTTCTTCACCAGCTGTTCGCAACGGAGCGCGGGCGTGGATGGCACGCTGGGCTACCTGCGCCTCGGGCGCGCCACCTCGATGCGGACGGGCTTCTCTTTCAGCTCCTTCCCGCTCGCCGCGACGTACGCCTCGCGCGCGTCGGGCCGGACGAGAACGTACGCGTAGCGAGGCTTCACGTCGGCGGCGAGCGCGGTTTCGCGCGGCCGGCCGGCGAGCTGAGACAAGGCGGACATCAGCGTCTCCGCGGTCCAGCCGTGCTCCGACCCTTGCTCGACGTACAGCTTCACCCTGTCGGCGGGCGGCTCCGCTTCGCGCACTGGAGGCGGTGCCGCCTCCAGCCTCGGGCGGCGGTGCTCGCGATCCCGCTTGCGGCGCGCTTCCTTCTGCTCCTTGTGCACCTTCTCCACCTGGTGGCTCTCGAGCAGCTTCTCCCCGGCCGCCCGGATCTGCGCCTTCTCCATCCGGTGGTGGATGAAGAAGTAGCGGAGCGCATAGGCGGTGAGCACCCTGCCGTCCTCGCGCGCCATCAGATCTTGCGCCAGCGGAATGAAGGCCTCGAAAGCGACCCCGCTCTGCATCGCCTCGCGCAGCTCGCGCATGTGCTTCTCCGTCCAGAGGCGGCGCGCCTCCTCGGGGGTGGGAAGGCTGCGCACCTCGAAGCGGATGCCGTATTTCTTCTCCAGCACCGAGAGCGTGTTCAGCTCCGCTCCGGAAACGAGGCTGATGGCGGTCCCCTTCTTGCCGATGCGCCCGGTCCGGCCGACGCGGTGCAGGTATACCGCGGGATCCTCGGGCAGCGAGTAGTTGAGCACGTGCGAAAGATCGCTGATGTCGATGCCGCGGGCGGCGATGTCGGTCGCCACCATGAAGCGCACCTCGCCCCGCTTCACCTTGGCCATCACGCGCTCGCGCTCCTTCTGCGGCAAATCCCCGTTGAGCATCTCCGCGTCCAGCCCGTTGCGGTTCAGGACGTTGGCCACCAGCTCCGTATCGGTGCGCAGGTTGCAGAAGATGATCGCGCTCTCCGGGTCCTCGCGCTCGATCAGATAGAGCAGGTTGCGCGGCTTCGGATACTGATCGACGAGATGGTAGAGCACGTTGTGGATGTGCTCGACCGTGAAGACGTCGCCGGAGAGCAGGATGACCTCCGGATCGCGCAGGTACTTCTGCGCCAGCTGCTCGATGTCCGGCGGCACCGTGGCGGAGAAGAGGAGCGTTTGCCGATCCGGAGGCAGCCGATCGAGGATGCGGGTCACCTCTTCGTAGAAACCCGCCGAGAGCATTTCGTCCGCCTCGTCGAGGACAGCGATGCGGGTGGCGTCAAGCTTCAGATTGCCCCGCCGGATGTGATCGTAGACCCGGCCGGGCGTGCCGACGATGATCTCGGCTCCCTCGGTGAGCGCGTCGGTCTGGGCGCCCATGCCGGCGCCGCCGTAGATCGCCGCAACCCGGAGGTCCTTGTGCTTGCCGAGGGCTTCGATCTCCTGGGCGACCTGCAGCGCCAGCTCCCGGGTGTTGCAGAGCACGAGAGCGGAGGCCCTGCGGGTGCCGGCGGGAATCCGCTCGAGCAACGGAATCCCGAACGCGGCGGTCTTGCCCGTGCCAGTCTTGCTCCGGCAGATGACGTCCCGGCCGGCGAAGATCGGCTCGAACACCGCCGCCTGGACCGGAGTAGGAGTCGTATATCCCCGCTCGGCGATTCCCTTGCGCAGCTCCTCGGAGAGCGGAAGATCAGCGAAGCTGGTGGTGGCGACGTAATCGCTCATCTCGGCTTGAACACGAAAGAGTTGGCCTGTATAGCACCGCACCTTCCGAGAATATAGATGAGTCCCAGATCCAAAGCGCGCAACACGAAGAAGCCGGCGAAGGCTCGCGCGCCACGGAAGGCGCGGGACGAGCGGCAGGAGGAGGAGCCGCTCGAGCCGGAGGTCCTGAAGCCGGAGCCGCTCGCGGCCGACGACCTGGAAGCGCCCCCGGACACGCAGCTTCCGGTCCCTGTCGAGCGCGATCTGGCGCGCGCCGATGCGCTGCAGCGCTACATGGCAGAGGTGGCGAGGCACCCGCTGCTCTCGCGCGAAGAGGAGCACCGGCTGGCGGTGAAGTTCCAGAAGACGCACGACCCCGAGATCGCCTACCGGCTGGTGACCGCGAATCTGCGGCTGGTGGTCAAGATCGCCCACGAATACCGGCGCGCCGCCTTCAACCTGCTCGATCTGATCCAGGAAGGGAACGTGGGCCTGATGCACGCGGTGCAGAAATACGACCCGTTTCGGGGCGTGAAGCTCTCTTCCTACGCGGCGTGGTGGATTCGCGCGTACATCCTGCGGTACCTGATGGACAACTGGCGCATGGTGAAGCTCGGGACGACGCAGGCGCAGCGCAAGCTCTTCTTCAACCTGCGCAAGGAGCAGGAGAAGCTGCTCGCGCAGGGGTTCGAGGCCGCGCCGCGGCTGCTTGCCGAGAGGCTCGATGTGAGCGAGCAGGACGTGCGCGAGATGGATCAGCGGCTGGCGAACGACGAGTTTTCCATCGACGCTCCCGTCGCCGGCGGGCAAGAGGAGGGACGGCAGACGCATGGAGACCGCCTGGCGCAATCGGGGGCCCCCGTCGACGAGCAGCTCGCCGACGAGGAGCTGCGCCGGATCTTCAAGGAGAAGCTGACGGCGTTCGGGAAGACGCTCACTGCCGAGAAGGACAAGTTCCTCTTCGAGAACCGCATCGCGCCGGGAGACGACCGGGAACCGATGACGCTGCAGCAGATCGGGGACCTCTGGGGGGTCACGCGCGAGCGCGCCCGCCAGATCGAGGCGCGGCTGACGGACAGACTGCGCGACTACCTTCGCCGCGAGCTGCCGGACTTCGCCCAGCTCTCGGTCACCCCGGCGGAGGAGTCGTGAGCGCGGAGCGCGCGGCGGGGGCGAAGCCGCGGGACACTGCCGCCGTCTCCGGCCTGGACGCGCGTCCGGCGGCCGCCGTCGCGCCCCGCAAGCTTGCCCTGAGGCATCCCTGGCTCGAGCCGCGCATCGCGATACCCGTCGCGATCGCCCTGGCAGCCGTCCAGCTTCCCTTCCTCCACGCGGCGCTCCGCGGCGCTGCGCCCATCGTGGCCGCGGTGCCTTACAAGGACGCGTTCGAGCGCGCGACCCTCGGCGACGCATGGTGGTCCAACGGCGGCCTCTGGCGGATCGTCGATGGGCAGCTGTACTCCCCCGGCGTGGGAAACAACCCGCTCTGGCTCAAGGCACGCCTTCCCCCGGACGTGCGCGTCGAATTCGACGTGCGCAGCGAAGGACCGGACGGCGACATCAAGTGGGAGATGTACGGCGACGGGCGCAACCACTCCACGGGATACGTGTTCCTCTTCGGCGCCTGGCGCAATCGCGAGTCGCGCATCTGCAAGCTGGATGAGCACGCGCTCACGCAGGACGAGGCGCGGGCGCAGCTTGCGGTGGAGGCGCGCCCCTACCCGCGGGAACGGGAGCTCCTGGAAGCGCTCCGGGAGCCGTTCCTGCGCTGGAGCGCGCGCAGGGGCCTGGGGCGGATGGAGAAGGGCGAATACTGGCAGCGCGACACGCCCTTCGTGGTGAAGCGCGGCGACCTGAAGGTCGAGCGCGGGCGGATGTACCACGTGTCGGTCACGAAGCAGGGTGGGCGGCTGCGCTGGGAGATGGATGGCCAGCTCGCTCTGGAGATGAACGATCCGGCACCGCTCTCGGGAAGCGGCCACGATCGCTTCGGCTTCTCGAGCTGGGCAAACGACACGTACTTCGACAACCTGAGCATCACGCCGCTCTGAGGCGCAGGGCGGGCGTCACTCCGATTCCGGCACGGTCCCCCCGCCGCCCTCGTTCTCGCCTCCGCTCTCGAGCTCCTGCGCCGCGCGCTCGTAATCGGGCTGCCGCTCCGCGATCTTCCTCTTCAAGTCCTCGTCGTCCATCTCCAGCGTGCGCCGCTCGAGCTTCGCCCGGCGCCAGCGCTCGCGCAGGACCACCAGCGCCACCAGAGGCACGGCCAGCGCGGCCGCGAGCCCGAGCACCCACTCCACGTCGAGCAGCCGCCAGAGCACGGCCCCGCGGCGGTTCGGTCCCCATCCGATGGCCGCGCCGAGCGCGGCAAACGCTGCCGCGAACAGAGGGGGCAGGAAGATCTCCAACTTCCGCTGCCGGGTGATGCCCACGAACAGTCCGATGCTGCCCGCCACCGCGGCGACGGGCGGCCAGGGCCGCTTCAAGGCCGCCACGCCGGCGCCCACGGGAGCGGCAAAGATGCCGGCGAGGAGCGCCGCCGTGGCCCAGGTCCGTGCGAGGGCCCCGAACATTCCGCCCAGCACGGCCGCAATCACGGCCACCGCCGGCGCGATCCAGGGATGGCCGATGCCGCGCAGCCCGAAGAACGCGCAGGCGAAGGCCCCGGCTGCGAGCATCGCGGCATTGATCGGCCGCTGCCCACGGGGACCGAGGGCAGCGGCGAGCACGGCCAGAGCAAGCAGGAGGTACGCCGTCCAGGCAGGCGCGCCCAGCGCAACGTCGAGAGCGTGCTGCAGCATCTCGTGCAGCGCGCGCGTGGCTACTTCCCGTTCGTCGCGAAGTACATCAGCATCAGACCCAGCATGATCACGAAGGCGACGGCGGCGGCGACGGGACCGTGATCGATCTCCGTCCGATCGATCAGGTCTTCCGCCTCCATGCGCGCCTGCGCGCTCACGTCCTTGCGCCTTGCCAGGCGCTTCGCTTCCGCCCGGGCGGCCTGATAATCGCCGTCAGCGAACAGCTCGCGCGCCTTCGCCAGCTCGGGCGCTTGGGCGCCATCTCCCACGCGCTTCGCGTCCGGGATGTACTCGCGCTTCGCCGCCTCGGTGAACAGCGGCGGCGCGACGGGGGCGTCGTTGGCCGTTCCGGGGACCGTGGCGCGCGTCGCGGTGACGGACTGCGTGTTCTGGGCCATGTCCTTCGAAGGTACCCGAGCATGCCGCCGGTCGCAAGCCGGGGAATGCCGGGGTGATTCGGCGGTTCTTGCAGTGATCCCGCGCGAATGCGTTACGCTCACCCTGATGCTCACCCGCCGGACATTCGTCGGACTGGGGCTGGCGCTCGCCGCACGGCGCACCCTCGCCTTCGGTGAGGCCGCGCGCCTGATGTTCGCCCAGGTGCGCCACGGCGGCCGCTGGGATCCGCGGCCCGATGGCCTCTCGCGCCTGGCATGGGAGATCTCCAAGCGCACCAGCATCGAGACTTCGCCGATGGTCAAGGCGATGGCGCTGGCCGATCCCGAGTTGTTCCGGTACCCGATGGCCGTTCTCTCTTCCGACCAGGCGTTTCCGCCGCCCGCGGACAACGAAGTCTCCGAGCTGCGCCGGTACCTGAGCTACGGCGGCTTCCTTCTCATCGACGACGCGAGCGGTAGCCGGGGCGGCGCGTTCGAGCAGTCCGCGCGCCAGCTGGTCTCGCGCATCGTCCCGGCCGCGCAGCTCGGCCGGGTGCCGCGCGACCACGTTCTCTACAAGTCGTTCTACCTGCTCGAGGGGCCGGCGGGCCGGGTCGCCGCGACCCCCGACCTCGAAGCGCTGGAGCTGGGCGGACGGCTGGCGGTGCTCTATTCCGGCAACGACCTGGTCGGCGCGCTCGCGCGCGATTCGCTCGGGACCTGGGAATTCGAGGTCACGCCCGGAGGCGAGCTGCAGCGGGAGAAATCCATCCGGTTGGGGGTGAACGTGGCGATGTACGCGCTCTGCCTCGACTACAAGGAAGACCAGGTCCACATCCCTTTCATCATGAAGCGGCGGAGGATCTGAAGATTCCCGACAGCGTCTACAACGCCTGGCGCATCACTTCGCTCTCGACGCTGCCGTCCTGGGTCCTGGCGCTCGCGGTGACCGCGCTGGCGGCCGCGGTCTGGCTCTCCTTCCGCGGCTTCCGCACCGAACCGGCCGGACGGCGCCGGGCGGCGCTGCTCGCCTTCCGTCTGATGGCGGCGCTCCTCGTCCTCGTGCTGTTGCTCGAGCCCGGCATCGAGCTGCGCGCGGAAAGCCGCGTGCGGGCGCGCGTGGCGCTGCTCTTCGATACCAGCCGCTCGATGAAGTTTCCCGCAGCGCCCTCCGGGCCCACGCGCGCGGAAGAGCTGCAACGCTGGGCGGCGCAGCACCAGGCGGACCTGGCGCAGCTCGCCGCGCGCTTCCAGGTGGACGTCTACGGATTCGACAAGGAGCTGCAGCCGGCCGACCTGGGCAGGCTTCCCGCCGATCCGCAAGGTCCTTCCACCGACATCCTCGGGGCCCTCAACGCGGCGGCATCCGGCGGAACCGGCGGCCGCCCGCTGGCCGGTCTCTTCGTCGCGAGCGATGGGGCGGACAACGCCGAGCTTTCGCAAGGCGTCTCGCCGGCCGCGGCCGCGGAGCTGCGCCGGCTGAACGCGCCCGTGTTCGTCCTTCCCGTCGGTGCCCAGGCGCTGAAGGACCTGGCGGTGGAAAAGATAGCCGTCGACGACTTCGCGTTCGTGCGCAACCAGGTCACCGTCGACGTGATCGTCACCGCCCGCGGGTTCGGTTCGACGGAAGTTCCCGTCGTCTTGCGCCGTGAAGGCCAGGTGGTGGCGCAGAAGACCATCCACATCGACGGCAGCCGCTCCCGGTACGAAGTCAAACTGACATTCGTCCCCGACCGCACCGGCAAGTTCGCCTTCACCGTGACGGTGCCGGTCTACGACGGCGAGGCCATCGCGCAGAACAACTCCCGCTCCTTCGTCCTCAAGGTGATCCGCGACCGCGTGCGCGTTCTTCTCGTCGTGGGGCGTCCCTCCTGGGACGTGCGCTTCCTCCGGCAGCTCTTGAAGAGGGACCCCAACGTCGACCTGATCAGCTTCTTCATCCTGCGCACCCCGGGCGACGACCCGCACAGCTCGCAAGACGAGTTGTCGCTCATCCCCTTCCCGACACAGGAGATCTTCCAGGAGCAGCTGAAGACGTTCGACGTGGTCATCTTCCAGAACTTCAACCACCGCCCGTACCGCATGTCGCAGTACCTCGACGGTATCGCCGCCTACGTGCGCGACGGCGGGGCCTTCGCGATGATCGGCGGCGACCAGAGTTTCTCCGCCGGCGACTACGCAGGCACGCCCATCGAGGAGGTGCTTCCGGTGGCGCTCCTTCCCTCCGGTCCCACTGCGGTGGACGAGACGCCCGCGCAGGTGCACCTCACCGAGTCGGGCCGCCGCCACCCGATCACCGAGCTCGCCACCGCTGGGTCGCAGAACGAATCGATCTGGGCCGCGCTGCCGCGACTGCCGGGGTTGAACACCATCGGACCACTCAAGGGCGGGGCGCAGACCTTGCTGGTCTCCAGCGAGGGCCGTCCGATCCTGGTCATCGGAGAGGCGGGCCGCGGACGCGTGCTGGCACTGCTCTCGGACTCGTCCTGGTACTGGAGCTTCGTCGCCGCCGGCGCCCAGCAGGGACCGCGGGCATACGAGACCTTCTGGCACTCCGCCATCCGCTGGCTGGTGCGCGATCCAGCCTTGACGCCGATGCGCGTTGCCGCCGAGCAGCCGTCGTTCGAGCCGGGCGGCGAGGCCCCGGCCCTCGACGTACAGGTCCGCGGCAGCGATTACGGCGCCGCGGCGGGTGCGCAGATCGCGGTCGTCACCTCCTCGGCGACGGACCCGGCGCCACGCCCGATGGGCGCCGCTCTCGCCGGACCCGATGGCAGTGCCCGGGTCATCCTCCCTCCGCTGCCGGCCGGCGCATACAAGGCCACCGTGACGGCCAAGCGCGCCGACGGGTCCGCCGTCGGCGAGGCGGAGGATGCGTTCGTAGTGGCGCCCGCATCGCGCGAGCTGATCGAGGCGGCGCCCCGGCCCGATCTGCTCCAGGCCATTGCCGAAGCGACCAAAGGGCGGGTCGTCGATACATCGGATGCGCTCGCCACGCTCCCGTGGCGCGATCCGGAGCGTGTCGAGGTGGGTCAGCGGACCAGCAAGCCGCTCTGGGACAACTGGAAGGTGCTCGCGCTGCTCTGCCTCGTGGTGGGCACCGAGTGGACGCTTCGGCGGCGCTGGGGTTACGCCTGACGCGCCGGCTGCGCAAAATGCGCGCATCGTCACGGGAGGCTCCCGCACATGCGCAAAACGCTCATCCCTGCATTCGCCGCCGCTCTCGCAGCCCTTCCTGCGCAGGCGCAGCACGCCTGCCCGCAGGATCTGGAAGGGTGGCGCCGGCTGCTGGGCGCCGAGTGGATCGACTGCCACGCCGTGTCCGATCTCACCACCACGAACAATCCGTTCACCGATCCGCAGAGCCTCACGGGCATGGGCTTTCCGCCTCCCGGGAACGGCACGCTGAACTCGAAATACTCGGCGCCGACCTCGCCGCCCGTGAGCGGAATCCAGATCGACGGCTACTTCCCGGACGCTTGCAACGCGTTCCAGCAGGAACCCGCCCTGACCGCGAAGGACGGAACACCTTTCATCCGCGGCTGCGCTCCGCCGCCGACCTTGGGTCAGACCTGCCTCGCGGACTGCCACCACGATGCGCAATTCGTCATCCGTATCCCGGACGGGTGGGATGGGCACCTCCTCACCGCCGGCACCCCCGGAATCCGCGACGCCTTCGCCAGCGACTTCATCCTCTCCGATTACGCGCTGGAGAAACGCTGGGCCTACGTCTCGCAGGACAAGGGAAACATGGGAGCGAATTTCTTCCGGCAGGGAGGCGGGGCGCCCTGGCAGCCGGGAGCCGCCGTGCAGGAATGGGCGGCGAGGATGCGGCAGGCGACGTCGGCGGCGCGCGCGCTTCTCGGCTCCCTGGCGCCGCAGTACGGCATCTCCGGCGTCACGCGCTCCTACGCGGCGGGGATCTCGAACGGCGGCTACCAGACGCGGCGGGCGATCGAGACCGATGGCAACGGAAAGGACCGGCTCTACGACGGTGGAGTCGACTGGGAAGGGACGCTCTTTCTCGCCTCGCTCCCGGCGGGCGTGCGGACGGCGGCGCCGACCACCGGCTACAACCTGTTCACCTATCTTCCCACCTCGCTCGCGCAGTATCCGGGCGACATCCTCGGCGTGCCGGCCTCAGTCGATGCGCTCGCCGCGGTCGGCTTCAATCCGGAATCGCAGCCGCTCTGGACCTATCACTGGGGCATCTACTGGGGCCTGACGCAAAAGATCTACCGGCTGGAATTCGATCCCGAGTACACGGGCTACACCTGCTCCGGCGTCGGCGGGCCGTGCGTGGTGCCGCCGGCCCTCGTGGTCGGGCCGAGCGATCCGGACGCCTCGTACGATTACAGGCAGCGCACCCTGCAGAATTCCGCGCTCGCGCAGCGCATCCAGGCGGTGGCGAATACGGGGGATCTGCAGCATCCGCTGATCACGCTGCACGGCGATCAAGATGCGCTGCTCCCCATCGCCACCGATTCCGATCTCTACGTGCAGCTCGTGGCCCAGAAGCGCCGCTCGCAGCGCCACCGTTACTACGTGGTGCGCGGCGGCAACCACGTCGACCCGCAGTACGACGATCACGCCGGAATCGACGCGTACGGCGACACCTTGCTTCGGCCGATCCTCCCCTGCGCACGCGCGGCCATCGACGCCCTCGCCGCCTGGGTCGAGCTGGGCGTGTCGCCGCCCGCCAGCCACACCATCGCGAGGCCGCAGGGAGCAACCCCGCAGCAACTCGCCAACGAGTGCTCGCTGCAGTAACAGCCACCGCGCGGGCCTACCGCTTCTGATCGACTTTGAGGCCGACGGGTCCGGGAGCCGGTTGTGGGGTGTCTGCTGCTTGTTTGCGCAGGTGGTCGACCCAGCTATCCGGCAGCCCGCGTTCCTGGGCGCCCTCGATCAAGTAGGCCAGCAGCCGTCCGCTCGCGGGACCAGCTTCGCTCCGCTTCTCGGGCCGGGCCACGAACGCCTTCGCGGCGATGCGCTTCTCCCCGGCGTCGACGGAGACGTCGATCTCCTCGGACAGTCCGGTCGCGACCCCTTCCTTGCGAAGCACGGCGTCCTTCGCGGGGGAAGGAATCTCGAAGAGGACGCCATGGACGGCCGCGTCCTTGTCTTCCGTCAGGTTGGCCACCCGCCCGCCCCAGAAGCGGCTCTCCACGTCGAATACCAGCCGATACCCGTGCAGGATCGCCGGCATTCCCCGCGCGAACAGGCGCGCGTCGACGCCGTGCTCCGCCGCCCACTCGCCGATGTGTCGCTTCGACAGCGCCGATCCGTACGCGAAGTAGCGGTACATGCGCGCCACTCTACCGCCGGTGTGCCGCGAGCACTACCCGGAGGCCGGCTTGTTCTCGTCCGCCTCGAGCGTCTTGCGCTTGCGGTCCAGCGCCGCGATCACGTCGTTCAGGCTCTTCTTGGCGAGGATCCTCGCCACCTGT
>Ga0209160_1004763_pt1 | contig 10798 bp, 10 predicted proteins | sample GraSoiAngelo_153_FD_186167 | JGI IMG/M metagenome (GOLD analysis project Ga0209160, IMG submission 186167) | Grasslands soil microbial communities from the Angelo Coastal Reserve, California, USA - 14_1009_12_40cm (SPAdes) (version 2) | ecosystem: Environmental > Terrestrial > Soil > Grasslands ...
CGAGGCCGGCATCGTGAAATTGGCGCGCCAGTGTGTCATGGGCATCTTTATATTCCCAGGCGCCCACCAGGCGGGCCAGACGATTCAGGGTTTCCGGCTCAATGCATAAAGCTTTGCCGATTTCCCGGGCCGCCGAACGGCCGCGATAGGTGATCACGTTGGCGGTCATGGCCGCGCCTAATTTTCCATAACGTTCGTAGACGTATTGAATGGCGCGTTCGCGCTGATCTCCGCTGGGAAGGTCGAGATCGATATCCGGCCATTCGCCGCGTTCTTCGGAAAGAAATCGTTCGAAAAGCAAGTCCATGCCGATCGGATCGACGGCAGTGATGCCCAGCGCGTAACACACGGCGCTATTGGCAGCGGAGCCGCGGCCCTGCACGAGGATATTGTGCTCACGGCAAAAGCGGACGATATCCCATACGATCAGGAAATAGCCGGGGAGATCGAGCTTTTCGATCAAGTGCAATTCGCGTTCAATCTGCTTGCGCGCACGCTCATTGCCGGTGGCGTCGCAAGAGCCATAACGGGTAATCATTCCCTGGTAGGCACGCTCGCGCAGGAATTGCATTTGCGACTGGCCTTCAGGCACCGGATATTTCGGGAATTGGTAGCCCAAATCCTTCAAAGTAAATTGCAGGCGAGAGGAAAGCACCTGCGTATTGGCGATGGCTTCGGGAAGATCCGAAAAAAGGCGCTCCATTTCGGCGGGCGATTTCAGATGGCGTTCGGAATTGCGCGCCAGGAGGCGTCCGGCGGTATTCAAGTTGCGATGGTGGCGAATACAGGTAAAGACGTCCAGCACTTCGCGCTGGTGCGGAAGTGCGTGGCACACCCCATTGGTGGCCAGCAGAGGCAAAGATAATTTGCGCGCAATTTCGATGGCCGCCTGATTGCGCGCTTCTTCCTCGCGGCAGAAATGCCGCTGCAGTTCGATATAGACGTTCTCGCGGCCGAAAAGATGGCAAAGTTGCTGAACGCATTGTGTTGCTTGCTCCATTCCTCCTTGCATAAGCGCATGCGCCAGGGGGCCTTCTTCGCCTCCGGTAAGGCAAATCAGGCCAGTCGTGTGCCCGGCGAGATCCTCGGCGGAAACCCGGGCTTCGCCTTTTTTCGCGTGCAATTTCATGTGCGTAATCAAGCTGCAAAGATTTTGATAACCAGCGCGGCTTTCAACGAGCAATGCGTAGCGCCAGCCGGCGGATGACGTGATCTCCGCGCCGATATGGGCTTTGATAGAAAGCTTCTTGGCAGCCAGATGAAAACGCGGAGCGCCATACACGCCGTCGCGGTCCAGCAGAGCCATCGCTCCCATTTCCTGTTCGGCGCACGCGCCGGCCAATTCTTCGGGGATGGAGGCGCCCTCCAGAAAACTGAAAGCGGAGCGCGCGTGAAGTTCGGTATACATCAATCGTACATTCCCGCCACAAACCAAGCCTGAAGCAACGTGTCGTAATAGATCCGGTAAATGCCTCTTTGCGCTTCCACGGACGATGAATTTTCAATTGTGTTGGCGCTCGATAGGGATGGCCGATCGATCTCAACGTCCCATTCCTCGCGGTGCCAGGCATCTTCACGCCACCATTCTCCTGAAGTGCGCCATGGTCCGGAGGCGGCAGCCACTTTGCCATGCATATTGGGAAAGGAAATATGCACAGGACGCCCTTCACGTAAAGTCACCTTGGCGCGTGGAGCAGGACGGAAAACGCGGAAAGCTGCAATAGTTTCACGATCTCCAGGAACATCGATATTTTTTTGACGCGTCTCCGGCGCGTTATGTAAAGGAATGAAGCGGCTCATTTCAAAGGCATCGGGACGATGGCTATCGATCAAGCGAGGTGAGCCGACATGAGAATTGCCCACCAGGTTTGCGAGGCGCGCAATTGTGAGTTCCAGCTTTTCGGGATCGGGAGCGGAGGGCAGGAATAATCCTTCCTGCCTCACACGTGGCGCAGCGGGATCGGCAGCCAAAAAAATCCGTACAATCGGGGCATGCGGAGAATCGGATTGCAAATGGAGGCGGAGCAGCCTCAAAAGCATTTTGGAATCGCGCATGGGCACGGGCAAGGTGAAGCGCTTTTCGTAAATTTTAACTTCTCTACCTCCGACGTGCGGGTTGAGAGGTGGTGCAGATTCGTTTTCAGAAGAATTATCCAACTCGAATCGCAGCCGGATGGCACAAGCGCTCAGAGAACGTGCCGAGAGCCGCGCGCACAATTGATCGAGCAAACGTGCCAGCAGAAAAGCCAGCGGCTCAAGTTCTTCAACGGCATATTCGAGTGCCATCTCTTCTTCAAAACAAAGTTTTGGTTCGGCCAAAATCATGGAACGCAGGCTCGCGCCGCGAGCGCATTGACGGAGCTGAAGGCCCTGTTGCCCCAGCCGTTCGGAAAGTTCGAGCACAGGAAGTTTTGCCAAGGCCTCGCATGTGCGCACACCCCAGCGCTCGAGAATTTCGATCATTTCGGCGGGCGGAGAAAACACCTGGACCGGCAGCGCTCCAAGACGCCTGGATTCCTCGCCCGGCGGGATCACCGTTATCCCTGGAAACCCGCGCGCCGCGTGCAGCGCTACTTCCAGATTGGAAGAGATCGCTACATGAACGCTTAGGCCTAAATCAGAAGCACGCCGCGCCAGAAGAGGAGCGATCGTTTCTTCAGAGCCGAATAGGGAAGCGAGCCCGGTGAGATCGACCACAATGGAATCGGGGGCGGTATCTTCGACGCGCGGAGAAACCGACCAGCCAAGATCGAGCAAAGCAGCATGCGCGGCCTCTTCTTGCACGCGGGAACGCAAGCGGATGGCGATAGAACGAAATTGTATGGCTTGAGATTTGGTCATGCCTAGATCGAGTCCGCCTCGCGCGGCGGCTTCGTTTATGGCCACAACCCGCTCGAGCGGCGGGCATCCGTCTACAAGCGCAACGGGCTGCTGACGGAGGGCGGGTTCGGCGCGCACCACAGCCTGGATCGAAAAATCGGGAACGTATATGGAAGCAAAAGCCATAAAAAGAGCCGAATCCAATCATTGAGAAACGAAATACCCCGCGTTGTGTTTGGGCTCATTTCGATTCGCTAACTGTCTTTCTGAAGTCACCCCACTTTGTTTTGGTTCTGAAATTGGCCACAAGGCCCGCCTCATTCATTCGCGCCAAGCTCCTAACTTTGTGCCCCCCTTCTGCTGATCTCAGGCGAGAACGAACCAGTTCGACATGAATTTGTGAGCCATCAAATAAATGGGCGCAGGGATTGGGGGGAAAAGGCGTTGGCTGAGTTTGAGACGCCGACCAGCGGGGGGGCTCTAAACCCAACCGTAAAACGAGAGATGCGCAGCTTCCGGCGTTCGACTCCTGATCCAGCAGAAGCAAAATCGTGGACGTATTTTCCACGGCACGGCGGAAACGAAACCAGACGTTGAGTGGGACGTAACGAACCGTTTTAGGTGGGAGAACACTCAGATCAAGCGCGATCAGGCCAAAGCCTCCGCCTTGCAAAAGAAAATCCGTAGCCCGCAGGCACTGATCAATATCGCGGCAGCGCACCCACAGTAATTGCTCCAGCTTTACGCCAGCGGCCGCGGCCGAATGCGGATCAAAGCTATCGCGGCCATCTACAAGAGCGCATACATGTGCTTGAGCAGTTCTGGAAGCCAAGGCGGAAAGCAGTAACGTGGCGCGGCCGGAGGAGCAGGGTCCGGAGATTTCTGTCAGACCGCCGTGAGGTAAACCGCCAGTGAGCTTATCGATTTCCGCGATGTTAAAAGGAGCGGTTTCGGCCTGAATAGGAAGACGGGCAAAGGGCGCGGGGAGGCGTCCGGCGAGAGCGGTTTCGAGTTGAGAGCGCAAAGCAGCAACGTTTACAGCCATGGTGAACCTGAGAGGCGAACCGAGGACGAGCGCTATTGTATTCGCTTTTTATTCGCCTTGAGCAATTCTGGCAGGGTCTGTGGACATTGTCAAGCTTATGGCAGCATAAAGGCATGGCCAAGCGCAAGCCATCGGAATCGGCCAATCTTCTGATTCCCCTGCATCCGACCATTCCGGCGCTGCAGAAGGCTGCGAAGGACTGCCAAGCTTGCGACCTGTGGAAGCGCGGAACGCAAACCGTCTTTGGGGAGGGCGAAGCCGGCGCAAAAGTTATCTTTGTAGGCGAGCAACCAGGTGATCGGGAGGACCTCGAGGGGAAGCCCTTTGTTGGTCCTGCCGGCGGATTGCTGGATAAGGCCTTGGTGGAAGCGGGAATCGATCGAAAGAAAGTTTACGTCACGAATGCGGTCAAACACTTCAAATGGGAGCCGCGCGGCAAACGCCGCATTCACAAAAAACCGGATGCCGCGGAGATTGCCGCCTGCCGGCCATGGCTGGATGCGGAAATTGCCGCCCTTCGGCCTAAGGTAGTGGTTTGTCTGGGAGCGACCGCGGGGCAGGCGTTGCTCGGGCGCGGTTTTCGCGTCACCCAGCATCGGGGTGAGTTTGTCGAATCACCATTGGCGCCGTTTGTGATGGCTACGGTTCATCCCTCATCGATCTTGCGGGCGCCGGATGATGAGACACGCCACCTGGAGATGAGGCGCTTCGTTGCCGATCTCAAGAAGCTTGCAGGGGTCCTCTCGTGATCGAAAACTAAAAGGGAATTTTCCATGGCTGAATTCATGGGCACTAAGCGGCAGAGCATGCCTTGCGCGTGAGAGCCCTACATGTTACAAGCGGCCAAAGGAAATCGGGAATGCCAAGGATGAGAATCGATCGAGACACTTGCGCAAGGCTCGGCGGGCATGGACTCCCGGATGCAAATGAGCGAGTCCTATTCGCCGGGGTTGCACTGGCCCTGCTGCTTTTGTTCTTCGGTACCAGCCAAGCGCGCGCGGAACTGACGACGAATGGCGAAGTCGCGGGGCTGAGAGCGCAGTTTGTAAATGTAAATGGTGTTCGCACGCGCTATTACGAGATGGGCGAAGGCGAACCCATGGTGCTGGTGCATGGGGGAGGTTGGTCGGGACATTCCAGCGCCAACATTTGGTCGAAAAATATTCCGCTATTTGCAAAACGATTTCACGTCTTTGCGCCCGATAAACTCGGTTCCGGATTGACCGGCAATCCCCTGGACGATAACGACCTCAATATTCAAGGTGAAGTGGACCATATCTACGACTTCATTCGAGTCATGAAGCTGGGAATGGTGCATCTGGTGGGAGAATCTCGGGGAGGCGGCTGCGTTTTCTTCCTGGCCCTCCAGCACCCGGAAGTCGTCGGAGACCTCGTCATCGTGGATAGCGACACGGCTGCTCCCGAAAGCCCTGGCACGCCTGAGCAAGCTCTGAGCAACTGCCCGAAGGAGCCGGACTGGGAAGCGTGGAAGTGTCAGCTGCGGTCCTCCAGTTACTTGCCCGATCAGGCTTTCGATGACGAATATTTCATGGCGGGCAAATACATGTCGCTGCTGCCGAAGTCCCAGGAAACGGCGGCGAAATTGAAGGCCGGAGCCGGCGGCGAGCTCGCGACGACCAAAGGTTTCAATCAGTGGAAAGCCGAGTGGCATGAGCGCATCAGAAAGGAAGGCGTGCTGCAGATGCCCGTGCTGCTCTATTGGGGGAGTAATGATCCTGCGGCGCCGATCGCGAACGGCCGGGCTCTTCATGATCTAATTGCCAATGAAAATCCGCACGTGCGGATGATTGTCGTTGATAAAGCCGGGCCCTTTCCTTTTCGAGAATATCCCGAGGATTTCGTTGCTAAGGTCACAGATTTTATTGAACACGCAGGTGATGCGCAGAGGAGCGCGAATCCATCGGATCAGCCGAAGTGAGCTAGGTTCTAAAGCTGCGTCGGCAAGCTGCACCGAGTACTCAAATCACGTTACGGCTGATTTCGCCAGTCACTCGGGCGGTTCTAATCGCCTGTGGTTAGAACGACGTGCCGCGAGAATTGTAGACAGCCGCCGAATCGCGGGCGTGCGGCGGGGTCTGCGTCTGAAGTTGACTTTTCTCGGCCAGCTTTCGCTTGTACCACGGTCCGAGCACCCGATTCCACCACATCAGGACGCCCGTGACGAGCAAAGCCACCGGGACAAGCCCAAGAACAGTCCAGACGATCTTCAATGGGAGCGACGGAAATCTGCCGAAATGCAGCCGCGCCAGCCAGGCCAAAACCTGATCGCCGAAGCGGAGATTTCTTGACTGCGGCGAGTCGAGGAAGTCCACGAGATTATTAAACGGACCCGGCCAGGAAAGATAAATTCCCGAAATTCCCCACATGAAAATAAACGCGATGGACCAAAAGCCCAGCGCACTATGCAGCGACCAGTTGAAACTCCGGAGATTCGCTTTCCAATCCATGCCCAGGCTGCGGCGCCACTTGTCGATCCCCGGCCACCAAATGACCATTCCCGAGAAACACATCAGGGTTACGCAAGCCCCGCCGATGCCGTTGGCGAGATGGCCCGTCCTTCCCGATAGCAGGTTGTCGTGGAGGGCAACGAGCCAGAGCACAATACGAAATCCCACCTCCAGCGAATCACCCAAGTCAGCGCCGGTATATGGATTGAAGAGCCGCTGTATTTTTTTGGAGCCGCGCTCCAACCAAACCTCGTCGGGCTCGTCCGGCCTTTTGGGTTCGAAAACTCGATTCACCTCATAACCAGGATGGGCACGTTCCGCGGCTTGTGTGAGTTCATCAGCGCTCATGCGCGGACCCGGCCCCGCTAAAATGCGCGGCTGAGTTGAGAAAACCTTCGCAAGTTCACGGCGATAAATCAGGACGGTGCCCGTAACGCTCATCACCAGAACGTAAAGAGCGAGAATCAGCCCGGTCCAAAGGTGAACCTGAAACAGCGCCTTGCGCAGCCCAACGCCTTGCGGGTGGCGCAGCCAGCGTTCCGCCAAGGTGGTGTTGTTCGTCATCATCAGAAGACGCGATGAGGCGCCCTCCTGCAGATCTCGATGCTATTTTCCGTAAGTGACCGTGAGCGTTGCCTTGCCAAGGCTATTCATGTGCACCATAAAGCCGACCATCGCTGCACTCGCCTGCTCATCGAGATCCAAGCGGGGGACTTTCAGGGCGTGCACTGTGAAGATGTAGTGATGGGCCGGCCCAGGCGGCGGTGCGGCTCCGCCATAGCCGGGCTTACCGAAGTCTGTACGCGTCTGCATTGCTCCAGCGGGCAGATTCTTGCCGCTACCGGTGCCCGCAGGCAGCTCCTTCACGGAGGCTGGAATATTGGTAACAACCCAATGCCACCATCCCGAACCGGTCGGAGCATCGGGATCGTAACACGTTACCACGAAGCTCTTGGCTCCCTCAGGAGCGCCTTCCCAAGCCAGATGGGGAGATCGATTGCCGCCCGAATAACCCATCCCGTTGAAAACTTGCGCCTCAGGCATTCTTTGCCCATCCTTAAGATCATTGCTGGAAAGCCGAAAACTCATGAGTTATCCTCCACGATCCCAGATCGAGCCTGTCACTCGACAGATGAGTCTACAGCAGAGCCCCCGTTCGGCGAAATCGGATTTCCCCCCGCGGATTCGTTAGGCCGAGATCAAGACACATTGGTATTTACGCGACGCGTCGATTGGGAATTAGGATCAGAGGTGATTTTCGATTAGAATCTCGTGAAGGTTTCGAGGAAACACGATGGATCTCTTCGATTGGGAAAACTTTAGTTCCACGCCATTGAGCCACGCTCCCTATGAGCACGTGATCGTCAGCGGATTCGTGAAACCTGAGGCCTTGCGGGAGATCAACGCCGATTACCCGGCCATCGAGGATACGGGGAGTTTCCCGGTAGAGGGACTCCAGTTTGGACCGGGCTTCCAGCTCATGGTTGATGCCCTCGAGTCTGAAGAGTTCCGCGAAGCCTTCGAAGCAAAGTTCCAGGTGGATTTATCGGGCCGGCCCACGACAATTACGGTGCGCGGGCGCTGCGCTGGCGGCGACGGCCAGATTCACACCGACTCGCTCGGTAAAATCATTACGATCCTTATTTATCTGAATCCCCTTTGGCATGATTCCGGTGGCCGGCTGCGTGTGCTGCGCACGAAAAACATCGAGGATGTGGCGGCCGAGGTGGTTCCTTCGGGGGGCAACCTCCTGGCCTTTTTGCGCTCGGATCATTCCTGGCACGGCCACTTGCCATTCAGCGGCGAACGCCGGGTGGTTCAGTTCAACTGGGTAGCGAATAAGCGCAACCAGACGATCGTGTTCTTAAGACACCGTCTCTCCGCATCCGTAAAGCATCTCCTGCGCAGCGCGAAGCCTTCGAAGGCCAAGCGCCAAGACTAGCGTGTTGACTTCCCGCCCGAATCGGCTTCTCGCCGTACGGCTCAGTTCCCTCGGCGACCTGGTGCATACTCTTCCCGTAGTTCCCGCTCTGCGTTCCGCTTTCCCCGACGCCCAACTCGACTGGGTCGTTGATTGGAGATGGTCGCCACTCATCAAGCTCGTTCGCGGAATTCATGGGGTCATACCGCTGCGATCTTCGGTGTCCGGTTACTTGCAGTGCATGAGGCGCGTGCGGCAGGCCGGATATTCCTGTGTCATTGATTTCCAGGGAATTTACAGGTCCGCGCTCCTGGGATGGATTTCGGGCGCTGAGCGCCGGATCGGCCGCGATAGAAACTCCGCACGCGAACCCGGCGCCGCCAGGTTTTACACCGATCGCGTTGCTCCGCTGGGAGACCATGTCGCGGAAATGAGCATGAGCCTGGCCGTGCATGCGGGTGCGCGACGTCCCGTCGAGATGCAGTTCCCCATCCAAGCGCCTAGCCAAGAAGTCAGCCAGCTGCGCGAACGGCTACGACGTGGAGGCATCGAAAATTATGTTGTTGTGAGCCCCGGCGGCGGCTGGAAATCGAAATGCTGGCCGGCGGAGCGCTTCGGCGCTTTATGCGCCGAGGTGTGGCGACGCTACGGAATACGCTCGCTAATTAATCTCGCTCCGGGAGAAGAGCAGCTTGGCGACGCCGTCGTGGCTAATTCGCTTCCCGCGAAGCCTATCGTTTATTCCCCAGCGTTGCGAGAACTCGTCGCGCTGCTGTCGCAAGCGCTAATGGTGGTAGGCGGCGATACGGGACCGCTTCACCTTGCCGCAGCGCTAGGCACACGTGTTGTGGCATTATTCGGCCCTACTAACGCATCCCGGAACGGCCCTTTGCCCCGCGGTGTGGTCGTACAAAATCATTCCTCTCAGCTACCCAACTACCAACGCGGCGATTACATCCGAGGACGGTCCTATTCTCCGGAAATGCTATCCATAACCGTGGATCAGGTGCTCGCGGCCGTCGAGCAAGAAATGAGCAGAACGTCCCTCGCCCATCTGCAACGGTAGTGCTCTCGCCTCTCCTTCAAACTTGGGGAAATCAGGCCAACGTAAATTTAAGGCGGGAAGACGAATAATGCTTCGGGCTCTGCCAGCCTCGCGCAGGCTTCCGGGTTGGCGGCCGGAGACGGACAGTCTAGATCTAGGTTCCTACAGCTCTTTCACGCCGTTTGGGGCGAACTGCAAACCAAAACAGGAGGACGGACCTTCTGAGCCCGCAAGGTGATTGCTGAACCTGTTAGGAAACCCGAGGGCACAAGCTCAAAGCTGAACGGAAATACGAAATGGAGTCCGTCCCAAAACCGGATCTTCTTCTCAACGTTCCTGGGGAAATAAAGCTTCGTGTATTGGCCATCGACTAAGATTTTCGCTTCCCTATAACCGACGCTGGCATAAGAGATTCCAAGCTCCCGCTTCAGGGCCAGCGCCACCATGCACTCGGTCGGCTTCCCAGGTTTGCCCTTCCTGATATCGTCTCGCGTCACATTAATTTTCATGTGCTCCCCCTTCCTGCGGCGCTATCCCACAGCATAGCAGGACGAAATTGGGCAGAAAAGAGTTCAAATAAATGGTGTTTAATAGCTCACCCGAGGTCGTCCGGGTGCGGAGACTCTGTCACATTTTGTGGTGCGCCGCTTGTGAAAGAGCATCGCAACACAAAGAGGTGCGGTAGTGCGCAGGGCCTTTTCTCGGCAGGCCGAATGCACTAACTAGGGCGTGTCAATGTCGTGAAGTGGGCGCGCGAAGACATGAAGCGCTATGACCAAGTCTCCGCCTTTATCTTGAGCGGCGGCGCAAGCTCGCGCATGGGCAAAGCGAAGGGCCTGCTCGAGTTTGGCGGCCAGCTGCTCATTCTTCGGATCGCCCGAATGCTCGAGCCGCTGGTTTCTGCCGTAACAGCGGTCGGTTCGGCCGAGCGTTATGCAGGTCTCGGACTGCATGTGATCGACGACCAGCAGTTCGGCAGTTCTGAGGAGAGCAGCAGAACTCCGGGGCCTTTGGCCGGAATCGCCAGCGCCCTCACTGCCACGCGAACGGACTGGAATCTTATTCTGGCGTGCGACTTACCGTACCTCACGGCGGAATGGGTAGATTGGCTGCTCGCTCGCGCGACGGCTTCCACCCGGCAAGTCATCATGCCCCAAACAGCAGGCGGCCTTGAGCCGCTTGCGGCGGTTTATCGGCGTGAGTGCGCGGCGCCAATGATTGCGGCGCTGCACCGTGGAGTGCGCAAAGTTACCGATGCTACGGATCAATTCGGCGTCGAATTCGTCGCCGAACGCGACTGGCGCCACATCGACCCGCACGGACGTGTACTGCGTAATATGAACGCTCCAGAGGATTACGAGGAAGCGCGAAAATGGCTGGAAGCTCGATGATCGCCACTTACTTGTGTATCGGCACTAGGGCTGCCCCGGCGGGTCTCCACTTGCCATTTTCTTTCGCGAACATTCGCAGCACCTGGACCTCAATCTCGCTGATCTTAC
>Ga0209160_1004764_pt1 | contig 10798 bp, 9 predicted proteins | sample GraSoiAngelo_153_FD_186167 | JGI IMG/M metagenome (GOLD analysis project Ga0209160, IMG submission 186167) | Grasslands soil microbial communities from the Angelo Coastal Reserve, California, USA - 14_1009_12_40cm (SPAdes) (version 2) | ecosystem: Environmental > Terrestrial > Soil > Grasslands ...
CTTCATGCGGGCGATGCGGGTCGGGGACCAGGTGCTCTTCTACCACAGCAACTGCGACCCACCGGCCGTCGTCGGTCTCGCGGAAGTCGTGCGGGAGGCCTATCCCGACCACACTCAGTTCGATCGCAAGAACATCCATTACGACCCCCAAGCGACGCATGGAAAGCCGATCTGGGACATGGTGGACCTGCGGGCGATCAAGCCGCTTCGCAAGCCCGTGACGCTGGATACCTTGCGCAAGACCAAAGGGTTGGAGAAGATGCCCTTGCTGCGCCGGGCGAACCGACTCTCCGTGATGCCGGTAACCGCCAAGGAGTGGGATATCATCGTCAAGCTGGGCAGTTGAGGCGCCGCATTCGTTATACGTTAGTCGTTAATCGTTAAACGGAGGAGCCTCCCGCATCCCTTGAAATCACGTATAACGATTAGCGTTTAACGGTGTGCGAATTAGGGTTCGGGGTTGCGGACGGCGAGGATCATGTCGGCTAGGGCTTCGAGGCTCAGGCGCTCGGCGTCCTCCAACGCCAGGGCGATGTGGCTCTCGTCGCCGTGGGAGAGACGCAGGCTTAGGAAGTCTTCGGTCTTGTTCGTCTCCTTGTTCTCCCACTGCCCGTCGATGACCTGGAATTTATCGATGGCCGTGATCGCGACCGCGTCGTAGCGGAAGTACTCTTCCCCGACGACACAGTCGAAGAGGTGATGGCCTGCCGTGACGATCAGCAGATTGAACGCGCCTTGATCCTCATAGCCGCTCGGGATGTGCTTGTTGACGTGGAACGCCTTGATCGCGCGGCCCTTGATGGCTTCCCGGACATGCTCGACGACGAAATCCAGAGGGATGTCCCTGTAGTTCTTATCTTTGAGAACTGCTGTCAGTCTGGCAATCAGGTCGTTTTCCACGTCAATTCTCCTTGCATCACTGGCTGGGCATTGAACGGTTCACACTGTAACAGGGGTCTCCACTCTCTGGCAAGCGGGTTTACAAAGACGGAGGTGATTTCTTAGAATGAACGAGGCGTACTGTTGTACTGATTCGAACAAGCTGAGAAAGGGGCATGCCAATGATGGCTCGGGTATGGAGGATGAGCTGGGTAATTGCCGTTGCTGCGGTGTGGTGCTTCACTGCGTCTCCGTCCGGCGCGATCGAGGTGGACCTCGATGCCGCTGCTGTGAAGAAAGCCGTTGAGGAGGGAAAGAAGCTGAAGCCGGAGGAACTTAAGATCTCAACGACCCGTTTTGGGGCTGATCTCTCCAAGGACATTTGTGGGGGAGGCGGTGAAATTCAGACGAAGACGTTCGCGCTCAACAGATACGGGGCGCTGATTGCAGCCGATCCGGAAGGGGCCGAGCAGAATAAAGAGAGAGTTAATGCATCCATTCAGAAGCTTGGCGAATCGAAACAACTGAAAATCGTGTTTGATTTCTGCGGCGACACTGCCGATTTCGCCGAAGGGTCCAGCGCGACCCTGGAACAAGGCGGGAAGATGATCAAGGGCGAGATGGGCAAGCCGGACAAGGCCAAGAAGAACGAGAAAGGCCCCGCGTATCGCGGGAAGATCGCCGCGTACTGGCCTTACGGGTCCTTCGATCCGAAAGCTGTCACTAAGATCACCCTCTTTCCGCCTATGGGTGACGCAATGTCCTGGGAAGTGGACTTCTCCAAGTTCAAGTGACCCCGTGGGGTCATTCTGAGCTGAGCGAAGAGTCTAGACCCTTCGCGCTGCTCAGGGTGACACTCGGTTCGCTCTCGACCAGGCCCAGCGTGTACAGATGATAATACAAGCCTTTCTTGTCGAGGAGGGCGGCATGCGTGCCTTCCTCGACGAGCCGGCCTTTGTCCAGCACCAGAATCCGGTCGGCCTTCTGGATGGCGCTGAGCCGGTGCGCGATCACGAACGTCGTCCGTCCGGCCATCAGACGGTCCAGCGCGTCCTGCACCAGTAACTCCGACTCATTGTCCAGCGACGAGGTGGCCTCATCCAGGATGAGGATCCGCGGGTCTTTCAGCACTGCCCGCGCGATGGCGATCCGCTGGCGTTGCCCGCCCGAAAGATTGACACCTTTTTCGCCGACCAGGGTGTCGTAACCGTCCGGAAAGGCGATGATGAACTTGTGCGCGTTGGCCGCGCGGGCGGCGGCCCCGATCTCCTCGTCACTGGCTGAGACCCGGCCGTAACGGATGTTGTCCCGTATGGTGCCGCCGAAGAGGTGCATCTCCTGCGGCACCAGCGCGATCTGCAGGTAGAGGCTCTGCATGGTAACGGACTTGAGGTCATGGCCGTCGATGGTGACGACGCCCGTCACCGGGTCGTAGAACCGGTGGACGAGATTGATCAGTGTGGTCTTCCCGGAGCCTGACGGCCCGACGACCGCGACCACTTCCCCCGGCTGGACCTTGAAAGTAAGGTCTGACAGCACGGTCGTGTGCCCGTCGTAGGAGAAGCTGACGCCCTCCATGGCGACGTAGCCCCGCACGGGCGGCAACGGCCGGGCGTTGGGTGCGTCGGCCACGTCGGGGCGCGTGTCGAGGATCTCGAACACGCGCTCCAGCGCGCCTTGGGCTTCTTTGATGTGAGAGAAGAGACGCGCGAAGGTTCCGAAGGGTCCGATCAGCAGGCCGGCATAGAGCACGAACGCGATCATATCCCCCGGGCTCATCGTCCCTCGGATGACTTGGGACCCGCCGTACCAGAGGACCGCTGCCGCGGCGGCGAAGGTGGCGAAGGTGATCGTCGGCACGAAGATCGCCATGATCCGCGCCCGCCGGAGGACGATGTCCAGGGTGCGGCGGACCTGCGCGCCAAACCGGGCCCGCTCGTAGTCTTCCCGCACGAAGGACTTGACGATCCGGATGCCGGAGAGCACTTCCTCCAGAATTGTCGAGGCGCGCGCGGTCTCGTCCTGGATGGCGGTGGAAAGCGCCTTGAGTCGCCGGCCGAAGAAGCGGGCGACCAGTACGATGGCTGGGAGCAGGAGCATAATCAGCAGGCACAAACGCCAGTTCATGACGAACAGGATGGTGAGTCCGCCGACCAGCGTCACCACCTGCTTCGCGAGGTCGATCGGGATCTCTGTCAAGGTAGTTTGCAGCGCACCCACGTCGTTCATGAGCCGCGACATCAACTCCCCGGTCCGCCGTCGCGCGAAAAATCCCAAGGAGAGGCTCTGCAGATGGCTGAAGAGGTGCATCCGGAAATCGGCTATGATGCGCTGGCCGGCCGAGGCCGTGAGGTAACTGTGGCCCATGATGAGGAGCCCCTGGACGAGGAACAGCGCGCCCAGTTCGGCGATGGCGGCGTTCAGCGCGGCGGGGTTCCGCTGAACGAGGACGGTGTCCACGAGCCGCCGGATAACCCAGAGCATGCTGAGGTTAATGCCGGCCGCGCCCATGACGAGCAGCGCGGCCGCAGCCATGCGAAGGCGGTACGGCCGGAGATAGGGAAAGAACCGACCGAACGAGGCTAGGCGGGACATGGGGGTTCGCGCGGCCGGACGAACGCCCCCTCGCCGTCAGGCGAGGGCGATTGACTCGATGAGTTGCTTATTGAGGCAGATGAATTCCAGTTGGTCCCTGGCGTTGTCGACCTTGACGTCCGTGAGATTCAGGAACATGTACTTGTCGTCGTTGAAGAAATCGGACACCCGGTTACGCATGGCCGGCAGCAGGATATCGCCGATATAAGTCGAATGGATTGTCCGGACTTTGATGCGGACCTTCTTGCCCTCAGTTGGCATGACCGTGCCTCCTTGCGACGGACGCGCCGCTTAGGACCGGCGGCGAGCGAATTTCATGCGCCGGCGGAGCTTCCGGTGCTTGTGCTTCCGCATCTTCTTTCGGCGCTTCTTGACGACACTCGACATGACACGCTCCTTCCAGCTTCCAGCAATCTACCTAATCCGGTCGGCGATAGCAAGTAGGGAATTCCGGATGCTGCCGAGAGAGCGGGCTGAGCCTATGCGATTAGTGCCGGCTTGTCAAGAATGTACCGGATCGCAAGAGTGTATAATGCCGGCATGATCGTGTGCATCGGCCGCCGCGCGCATCCGCTCGCCTGCTGGACCGTCCTTGCTCTGATGGGACTGGTGGCGGTGGCCTGCTCCAAAGCCAGCAACATCAACCCCGACGATGCGGCCCGCGTCCGGAAGATCGACACCACGGTGGAGCGGATCCGGCAGGCGTATACGGGCAAGGACGTGAGCGTCTTGCACAGCCTGTTCATGCCGCTCGACAGCCTCCGCACTCTGGAGGAGGAGATCCAACGCGACTTCGCCGTCTATGATCGGATCACCCTCGACTTCACCATCGACCGGGTCATGGTGGACGGGGCCGACGTGGCCGTCTATTTCCATTGGCTCGGGCAGTGGCAGCGCGCGGGTGATGAGCAGCCGCTCAGGGAGCGGGGCCATGCCATCCTCCGGTTGGTCGGCCATCAGACTCTCACCGTGAGCGGCGTGGACGGGGATCCGCCTTTTGGTATGGCTGGCCGCCGGATTCAGAGCGAACGACCGAGGGGACGCTAGGATGCCAAGACGCCGCTCCGCCATGCCGACTCTGCCGGCCGCCGATTTTCTCGTCATCGGGAGCGGCGTGGCGGGATTGCGGGCGGCCATCGGTTTGAGCCGGGCCGGCCGCGTCCTCGTGCTGACGAAGGGGAGTCCGGCCGAAAGCAGTTCCATCTATGCGCAGGGCGGTGTGGCGGTTGCCTCCGAGGAGGACGATATCGCGCTGCACCGCGAGGACACCTTGCGCGCGGGGAAAGGGCTGTGCCGGCTGGAAGCCGTGCAGGTGCTCGTCGAGGAAGGCCCGGTCCGGGTTCAGGAACTGATCCGCTGGGGCGCCCGCTTCGATCGCGCGGGGGATGGCTACGCCCTGGCCCGCGAGGCTGCGCACAGCCGGCATCGGATCCTGCGGGCCGGCGGCGATGCGACCGGCACCGAAATGGTGCGCGTGCTCCTGGACAAGGCGCGCTCCTTGCCGCAGATCGCTTGGCGGGATCACCACTTCACCATCGACCTGCTGCTGGATGCGCAACGGCGCTGTGTGGGCGCGCTCGTGCTGGACGAATCCTCCGGAGCGGTGCAACAGGTCAAGGCGAAGGCCGTGGTCCTTGCCACGGGCGGCGCTGGCCAGATTTATGCCCGGACCACCAATCCACCCGTCGCCACCGGCGATGGGATCGCGATGGCTTATCGAGCCGGGGCGATCGTGGAAGACATGGAGTTTGTCCAGTTCCATCCGACAACCCTGTACCTGCCGGCGACCCCCCAGTTTTTGCTCACGGAGGCCATGCGCGGGGAGGGGGGCATTCTCCGCAACATCAAGGGTGAGGCCTTCATGAAGCGGTACCATGAGATGGCCGAGATGGCTCCGCGCGACGTCGTGTCCCGCGCGGTCTGGAACGAAATGATGGCGATGTCCTCCCGCCATGTCTACCTGGACGTGACCCACTTGGCTCCTGGCTTCATCCGGGAACGGTTCCCCACGATTTACGCGACCTGCCTGCGTTACGACGTGGACATCACGGAGGAGATGATCCCGGTCTGTCCCAGCGCGCATTTCATGATGGGCGGGGTGGGGACGGACACGCGAGGGGCCACGAGCGTGCCAGGACTGTTCGCCGCCGGCGAAGTGGCCTGCACGGGGGTGCACGGCGCGAACCGCCTCGCCAGCAATTCGTTGCTGGAAGGGTTGGTCTTCGGCGCCCGCGCGGTCGAAGCGGCCGCCCTGTACGCCAGTCACCTGCGCCCCGAGCGCGGGCCGTCGGTCGCGCAGGACGTCGCGGCCGACGAGGCGGAGGACGATCGCGGGGATCGTCTGGACATGGAGAAACTGCTCAACTCGTTGCGGCGCTTGATGTGGGAGAAGGTGGGCATCATCCGAAGCAAGCAGGGGCTGCTCTCCGCCCTTACCCAACTGGAGAAATGGGAAGAGCGGCTCAAAGACCGCTGCCGGACGCGTCGCGAGTTGGAGGTCCGCAACATGGTCACCGTGGGCCATCTGGTCGCGACGGCGGCGCTGCAACGCGAGCACGGCCTGGGGGCGCATTTCCGCTCCGACCATCCGGAGGAGTTTGCCAGCGGGTGGGATCGCCACATCCAACTGCAAGCGGAAGCGCCCGGTCGCGCACTGGTCAGACGGGCTGGCGTGAAAGCTTAGGGCGCGGAAGCCTCGTTCGGGCTGAGATAGTTGGCGAAGCGTCGATCGATCCTTCTTCCATCACGTTTGGAGCTCCGGTAAAAGCGGATGACCTTGCGAACGTATTGCCGGGTTTCGCTGATCCGTGGGACACGGCTCTCGCGCGACACGCGAGTTTCCCCCGCGTGGTAGGCCGCCAGGGCCAGCTCCAGGTTTCCTCCGAAGCGGTCCAACAGGTAGCGAAGGTGCCGGACACCACCGGCGATGTTCTGCTTGGGGTCATAGGGGTTCGCAACCTTCAAGGACCATGCCGTGCCTGGCATCAACTGCATCAACCCCATGGCGCCCTTGGCCGAACGGGCGTAGGGATCGTATGCCGATTCGGCCTGAATCACGGCTCGCACGAGCGCCGGGTGCAGGCGGTATGCCCGCGAGGTCTGTGTGATCGTCCGGTGCAGGGTTGGCGACAGCCGCGTCGGCGTGAAGTGGGCGAACGTCCGCCGGCCCCGCATCTGTTTGTAGCGGGGGCTCGTCGGGACGTTGGTGAAGTGGATGACGCCCTTGCGGTCCACGTACTGGTAGATCGCGTCGCCGGAACGCGACGCGCTGATCTCGCTGAGTTGCGAAGAACGCGCCGTGACTGGTTCGCTGGGAACAGCAGGGGAACCACTGGTCTGTACGCGGGCGTCCGCTAGCACTGTTCTATATCGAGGATCGTTCGGGACGTTGGAAAAGTGCATGACTCCCTTCTTATCTTTATACTGATAGATAGGCTCCCCCATGACGTCTTGCGAAGAGATGGCCAGGACCAGCAGGCCAGCAAGGCCGACGGCCGGCCCATATGTGCAAAGGTTCGGCACCATGAGACTCACGATAGTCAACCACCTCCGGCCTGTCAACGGCCCGTCGAACTTGTCATGAACATTCTCATCCGTGAAACCGGGAGATTTTCGCGCGTTTTGATGGTCTTATGGCTTTTTGAGAGAACCCGTGTGCATCGGAGGAACGCTTCGGCTACAATAACCCTTTCCAAGCCGGGAGCTGTTAACGGCATGCTGAATAGCATATGTGGCTAGAGCTTATCGCCATCGGCGTCCTCATTCTCCTGAACGGCTTCTTTGCCTGCGCTGAGTTGGCCATCGTCAACACGCGGCGCAGTCGAATCAAGCAACTGGTCGAGGAGAAGAACGTCCAGGCCCGTCTCGTCCAGGCCTTTCAGGAGGACTCGGAGCGGTTCCTGGCGACCACCCAGATCGGCATCACGGTGGCCGGCGCCTCGGCGGCCGCCATGGGCGGTGTGGTCGCGATCGACCACCTGAAGCCCGTCTTCGAGGCGATCCCTCTGGCGTTCGTGCAAGCCTGGGCCGAGCCGATTGCGGTTGGCATCGTGGTGCTCATCATCTCGTACTTCTCGCTCGTGCTCGGCGAGCTCGTCCCCAAGATCCTGGCGCTCAAGAACCCTGAACGCCTGGCGCTGTTGGCGGCGCGTCCCCTGGCATGGTTTGCGCGGGTGGCAGCCTGGTGCATTCGCCCCCTGGCCTTGACCAGCCGGGGCATTCTCCGACTGTTGGGCAAAGCGGCTCAGGGCGAAAAGGTCTTCATCTCAGCGGAAGAGATCCTCTTGCTCATGCAAGAAGGGCAGGAGAAGGGCGTCTTCGACAAGACCGAGCAGGAACTGATCCACAGTGTGTTTGAGTTCACTGACATGTCGGTGAAAGAGGTGATGGTCCCGCGCCCGAAGATGTGCGCCATCGCGGTCGACATGCCGACGCCGGATCTGTTGAAGTACATCGACGAGAACAAATTCTCCCGCTATCCGGTGTACCGGAAAGGTCTCAACGAACTGCTGGGCATCCTCTACCTGAAAGACCTCCTGAGTCAGGTCGCGGCGGGCAAGCCGTTGAACCTCAAAGAGTTGCTGCATCCCGTCTATTACGTTCCCGAAGCCATGAAGGTCAGCGTGCTGCTGAAGGAGATGCAGCGCCGCCGCATTCACATGGCGATCGTGGTCAACGAATACGGCAGCGTCGAGGGGCTGGTCACGCTGGAGGATCTGATCGAGGAGATCGTCGGCGAGATCCAGGACGAGTACGACACCGAAGAGAAGCCGGTGGAACGCCTCAAGGACGGCGCGATCCTGGTTGACGCCTCGATGCCGGTCAAGGACCTCGTGTCGGAGTACGGGCTGCAGATCCCCCCGTCGCCGGAGTACGAGACGCTCGGCGGGTTCGTCACCTACCAGATCCAGGCGCTCCCGCGCGGCGGCGAGGTCTTCTACCACGGGGACTACAAGTTCACCGTGGTGGACCTCGGAGATCGGCGCGTGTCCAAGGTCAAGGTCGAACGCATCGCCGAGCAGTCAAAGGGCGTCAAGGAACCGGTCAAGACCGGCCCGAAATGAGGCATGCAGCCGGCGGGTGATCTCGCCCGGGCGGCCGTCGCCGATCCTTCGTCCGTCCACCTGCGTCACCGGCAGTACTTCCTGCGTCGTGTTCGTCAGAAAACATTCCTCGGCGCCGGTGAGGTCGCTCACGGTCAGCCGTGTTTCAGTCGCCGGAATTCCCGCCTCGCGTGCCAATTGCAGAACGATGCCGCGCGTGATGCCGGCGAGGAGACCGCACACCACAGCCGGCGTGCAAAGGCCCTTTCCTTGGACCACGAACACATTGCTGGTCGTCCCTTCAGTCACCTCACCCTGGTGATTCAGCAGCAGGGCCTCGTGTGAGCCGGCCGCTTTGGCCTCCATCTTTGCAAGGACGTTATTCAGGAAGTTGAGCGACTTGATGTGCGGGGGCAAAGCCTCAGGTGGGGTGCGACGGGTCTGGGCGATGATCACCGACACCCCATCCGTGTAGAACGATGCAGGATACGGTTCAAAGGGCTTGGCGATGACGACCAGCGTGGGACTCTTACAGAGGGCCGGGTCGAGCCCGATCTCGCCGGGCCCACGCGAGACCGTGATCCGGAGATAGGCTTCCTGTAATTGATTCCGAGTGAGCGATTCCCGTACCAGGTCGGCCAGCCGCTCGCGCGTGACCGGCAGGGCTATGCCGAGCTCGGACGCCGACCGTTCCAGGCGCGCGAGGTGCTCGGTGAGCTGGAAGATGCGGCCTCGATAGGCGCGCAGGGTCTCGAACACGCCGTCGCCGTACAGGAAGCCGCGATCGAAGACGGAGACAACCGCCTCCTCTTTCGGCACGAACCGGTCATTCAGATAAATCCACATCGCTCAGGATTCTCTCAACGCCTTCAGGAGCGCTTCGGCCTTGTAGAGGGTCTCCTGGTATTCACGCGCAGGGTCGGAGTCCGCGACGATGCCGGCACCCACCTGGAGGTAGGCGCGCTCGCCCGCAATGACCAAGGTCCGGATGATGATATTCAGGTCCAGGTCGCCGCTCGGGCTGAGATACCCGATGGAGCCGGTGTAAGGCCCGCGGCGGACCGGCTCCAGCTCGTCGATGATCTCCATGCAGCGGACCTTCGGCACACCCGTCACGGTTCCCCCCGGGAAGACGGCGCGGAGTACGTCCAGCGCGTCCTTGCCGGGGGCGAGCCGGCCGCGAATATTGGTCACGATGTGGCTCACGTGCGAATAGCGCTCGACCACCATGAACTCGTCCACACGGACGCTGCCGTACGTACACACGCGTCCCAGATCGTTGCGTTCCAGGTCCACGAGCATGATGTGCTCGGCGCGCTCTTTCGGGCTCATCAGGAGATCCTCGACCAGCAGGCGGTCCTCATCCGTGGAGGCGCCGCGCGGACGGGTGCCGGCGATCGGCCGGGTCTCCACCTCGGTCCCGGTGATCCGCACGAGCCGTTCCGGCGAGCAACTGATCAGCGTGATGTCCGGCAGTTCGAGCAAGGCGGCGAAGGGCGCGGGATTGATCTCGCGCAGGCGGCGGTAGATCGAGCGCGGCGAGCGCCCGGCCAAATCGACGGCGAATCGATGGGACAGATTGGCCTGATAGATATCCCCGGCTGCGATATAGTCGAGGCACCGGCGCACCCGATCCGTATAGTCAGCCTCTGACATGCCGGGCGTCACGTGCGGCGGAACCTGAGGTCTCGTGTCGGGCAGGACCGGCCGCACCCCGCTCAGCCGGGTCTCGAGTGCCAGCAGCCGAGCCTGTCCTTCTTCATAGAGTTCCTCACGCGACTCCTTGATGAAGCGCTCCCCGAAGGGGCAGAAGATGAGCCACAACGCTTTCTGGTCATGGTCCGCGACCGCCACGAGGTCGAGGAAGGCGAGCTCCAGATCGGGGAGACCCAGGTTGTCAGGTGGAGGATGGGGGAGACGCTCAAACCAGCGGGCCACGTCATAGCTGAAATACCCGACGGCGCCCCCATAGAATGGAGGGAACCCAGAAGGGCGGGGGACGGCCATGCGAGTGAGGAGATCCCGGAACGCCGCCAGGGGATCGCCGGCACGGACGATCCATGTCTCGCCTCGTGCGCACCAGTCCACGCGAGACCCGGTGCAGCGAAACAGGAACGCGGGATCGGCGCCGATGATCGAGTACCGCTGTCCGGGAGCACCACCGGGTCTCTGGCCACTCTCCAGCAGCACGGGGCAGCCCATGTCCCCCGCCAGGCGCTCGTAAAGCTCGAACGTCGAACAGGCCGGGAGGGGCAGGACAGTCGCCAGCGGGATGGGCGGGG
>Ga0209160_1004765_pt1 | contig 10797 bp, 6 predicted proteins | sample GraSoiAngelo_153_FD_186167 | JGI IMG/M metagenome (GOLD analysis project Ga0209160, IMG submission 186167) | Grasslands soil microbial communities from the Angelo Coastal Reserve, California, USA - 14_1009_12_40cm (SPAdes) (version 2) | ecosystem: Environmental > Terrestrial > Soil > Grasslands ...
TTGCGCGGCGAGATCGACCAGCAGCGATTCGAGCAGTTCCTCTTCGACGACCACTGGCAGGCGCTGCGCGACCAGTGCCACGAGTTGGGCATCGGACTGATCGGCGACCTTCCCATCTTCGTCGCCCACGACAGCGCCGACGTCTGGGCGCACCGGGAGTTGTTCTCCCTGGACGCGCAAGGCCGCCCCACGGTGGTTGCCGGCGTCCCCCCCGATTACTTCAGCGCGACCGGCCAGCGGTGGGGAAACCCGCTCTACGATTGGGAAGCGCTCGAGCGGACCGGCTTCCACTGGTGGCTCCAGCGCTTCGCGCAGACCTTCGCGCGGTTCGATGCGGTGCGGCTCGACCATTTCATCGGCTTCACCCGGTACTGGGAAGTGCCCGGCCGGGAGGACACCGCAAAGAACGGCCGCTGGCGACCGGGCCCGGGAGCCAAACTGTTCGAGGCATTGGGACCGGCGCAGCTGATCGCCGAGGATCTGGGCGAGGTCACTCCGGAAGTGACGGCGCTCCGCGAGCGCTTCGGGTTCCCGGGGATGCGAGTGCTGCAGTTCGCCTTCGGCACCGACCCGCAGGCGCGGGCCTTCCTGCCGCACAACTACGAGCGCAACTCGGTCGCCTATACCGGCACGCACGACAACGACACCACCTTCGCCTGGTTCCACGATTGCGGCTCCCCGCAGCGAGCGAAGGAGCAGTGCGAGAAGGAGCGCCGGATGGCGCTGGCGTATCTGGGAGTGAAGGACGGCGGGCGGGAGATACACTGGGACATGATCCGCGCCGTCTGGTCGTCGGTCGCCAATCTGGCGATCGCTCCGGTCCAGGACCTGCTCGGCCTGGGATCGGAAGCGCGCATGAACCTGCCCGGCACCGCCGAGGGAAACTGGGAATGGAGGCTGGAGGCGCTGCCGGATGCGGCGGTGCTCGAGCGCCTCGGCGAGATGACGGGCCTCTACGGGAGGAGCGCGCGGTGAAACGAAAGCCCTGGGAGATGCGCCGCGGCCAGTTGCGCGAAGATCCGCAGTGGTACAAGGACGCCATCATCTACGAGCTGCGGGTGCGCTCGTTCGTGGATTCGAACGGCGATGGGATCGGCGATTTCGCCGGCCTGACCTCCAGGCTGGACTACCTGCAGGACCTCGGGGTGAACGCCCTCTGGCTGTTGCCCATCTGCCCTTCGCCGGGCAAGGACGACGGCTACGACATCTCCGACTACACCGACGTCCATCCCGACCTCGGCACCGTCGACGACTTCCGCCTCTTCGTGGAGGAGGCCCACCGGCGCGGGCTGCGCGTGATCACCGAGCTGGTGATGAACCACACCAGCGACCAGCACCCGTGGTTCCAGCGCGCGCGTCGCGCGCCGCCTGGGTCACCTGAGCGGCAGTTCTATGTCTGGAGCGATCAGCCCGACCGCTACAAGGACGCCCGCATCATCTTCAAGGATTTCGAGCCCTCGAACTGGTCGTGGGACCCGGTGGCGAAGCAGTACTACTGGCACCGCTTCTTCGCCCATCAGCCCGACCTGAACTTCGACAATCCGGCGGTCCACGAAGCGATGATGTCGGTGGTGGATTTCTGGTGCGGCCTAGGCGCCGACGGCCTGCGGCTCGACGCCGTGCCCTACCTCTACGAGCGCGACGGCACCAACTGCGAGAACCTCGCCGAGACGCACGCCTTCCTCAAGAAGCTGCGCGAGCACATGGATGCGCGCTTCAAGGACCGCATGCTGCTCGCGGAGGCGAACCAGTGGCCGGAAGACGCCGCCGCCTACTTCGGCCGCGGCGACGAATGCCAGATGAACTTCCACTTCCCCATCATGCCCCGGATCTTCATGTCCATTCACATGGAGGACCGGCTGCCGATCGCCGACATCCTCGCGCAGACGCCGCAGATCCCGGCGAACTGCCAGTGGGCGCTGTTCCTGCGCAACCACGACGAGCTGACGCTGGAGATGGTGACCGACGAGGAGCGCGACTACATGTACCGCGCCTTCGCACACGAGCCGACCATGCGGATCAATCTCGGCATCCGCCGGCGGCTCGCGCCTCTGGTGGGCAACGACCGGCGACAGGTCGAGCTGATGAACGCCCTTCTCATGTCGCTGCCGGGGACGCCCGTTCTCTACTACGGCGACGAGATCGGCATGGGCGACAACGTCTTCCTCGGGGATCGCAACGGGGTGCGCACGCCGATGCAGTGGAGCCCCGACCGCAACGCCGGGTTCAGCAGGGCCAATCCGCAGCGGCTGGTGCTTCCGGTGATCATCGACCCCGAATACCACTACGAATCGTTGAACGTGGAGGCGCAGCAGGGCAATCCGAACTCGCTGCTCTGGTGGATGAAGCGCCTGATCGCGATGCGCAAGCGGTTCCAGGCGTTCGGGCGCGGGAGCATCGAGTTCCTCTCCCCGGAGAACCCCAAGGTGTTGGCCTTCATCCGCCGGTTCGAGGAAGAGACCGTGCTGGTGGTGGCGAATCTCTCCCGCTTCACCCAGTACGTCGAGCTGGATCTGCGCAACTTCAAGGGCAACATCCCGATCGAGCTGATCGGAAAGACGCGGTTTCCGACCATCGGCGAGCTGCCCTACCTGCTCACGCTCGGCGAGCATGCGTTCTCCTGGTTCTCGCTGGAAGAGCCGAAGACCGCCGCGCAAGACGCGCGCGAGGCGTCGTACCAGCCGCCGCTGCTCGAAGTCCCGAGCGGCTGGGAGGGCCCGCTCACCGGTGGGGAGCGGTCCTCGCTCGAGATGGTGCTGCCGGCGTGGCTGGAGGGCCGGCGCTGGTTCCATGGGCGCGCGAGGGAAATCTCGCAGGTGCGCATCCAGGACATCGTTCCGCTCGACTCACTGCGTTTCGCCATGCTGGAGGTGGAATTCAGCCAGGGCGAGCCGGAGCAGTACGTCCTTCCCCTGGCGCTGCAGCCGGAGGAGAAGCCCACTCCCGCGCAGGCGGTGATCGCCGTGCTGCGCCGCAGCGACGGCTCGCAGCTGCACCTGATCGACGCGCTCTCCGACTCCGCCGCCTCGACTGCGCTCCTCGATGCGATTCGCACCGGCACCCGCAGCCGCGCCGCGGCCGGGCTGCTGGTGGCGTCGGCGCGCCCCGGCTTGCCGGCGGGGGAAGCGCGCCTGTACCGGCAGGAGCATCACGCCGCTTCCGTCCAGTACGGCGACGCGCTCTTGCTCAAGTTCTATCGCCGGCTCGGGGAAGGCATGAGCCCGGAGCTGGAGATCGGCCGGGCCCTCACGGAACGCGCTCCGAATGCGCCGATCGCGCCGGTGTGGGGAGCGATCGAGCTGCGGCCGCGGCGCGGCGAGCCGATCACGATCGCGACGCTCCACGGCTGGGTGCAGAACCAGGGCACGGCCTGGCATTTCTTCCGCGAGGAGCTGCGCCGCTATTTCCAACGGGCCCTGGCCACCAGCGGCGAGTTGAAGCCGCCGCCCCGCCCGTCGGGATCGAGGGTCGATCTCGCGGAATCGGAGGTCCCGGCCGCCGCCCGGGAGATGCTGGGGAGCTCTCTGGTCGCCGCGCATCTGCTCGGGGCACGCACCGCGCAGGTGCACGCCGCGCTGGTCATTCCCGACGATCCGGCGTTCGCGCCCGAACCGTACAGCGCGCTCGATCAGCGATCCGTCTACCAGACGAAGCGCAACCTGACCGGAAAGGTCCTGCGGCAGCTTCGCTCGACGAAGCTCGAAGGGCGCCCCGCCGAGCTGGCCCAGCAGCTATTGGCGCGCGAAAATGATCTGTACGCGAGCTTCGAGCCGCTCCTGCGCGGGCGCCTGACGGCGCAGCGCGGCCGGATCCACGGCGAGTACCACCTCGGCAACGTGCTCTGGACCGGCAAGGACTTCGCGGTGGTCGACTTCGGGCAGAACCCGAACAAGCCGCTTCCCGAGCGTCGCCGCAAGCGCAGCGGCCTGCGCGATATCGCCTCGATGCTGCGGTCGCTCGACCTGGCCGCGACCATGGCGCTGCGCGACACCGCCACGGTGCGCGAGAGCGAGCGCGGCGCCGCGGAACCGTGGGCGAAGCTCTGGTCCACCTGGGCGCCGGCCGCATTCCTGGCCGCTTACCTGGAGGGCGCAAAGGGATCTCCCTTCCTTCCCGAGACGCGCGCCGAGCTGGAGATGCTCCTGCACACTCACGTGATCGAGAAGGCGCTCGACGAGCTGGAAGCGGAGCTGGGGCGGCGCGATGACTGGGCCCTCGCCGCCGTCCGCGCGATCCTCGAGTATCTGGGCTGATCGGGGGATCCCGACTATTCGACGATCGCGACCTGCCCGGCGCCGCAGGAGAGGATGCCCAGGTTCAACGATGGTCCGGCATCCTTCGGAACCATCAGCTCGAACCTGCAGGTCCCTTCGCGGAACTCGACCTCCGCCAGGTGCGCTCCAACTCCCAGGTCTTCGAACCAGAACTGACCCTGCGCGCCCAGGGGGCTCTTCAGCCGCGCGTCGAGCGTGAGCTGGCCGAATGCCGGCACCGTCGGATGGCCGTTCAGCTCGACGCGGATCAGCCCCTTGACGCTGGTCACTCGCTGGACGTCGAACGGCACCAAGGCGCCTCCCCGCGCCGTCGTGGCCACCACCTGCTCGACGGCGCCGATCTGGTAATCGATCGGAATGTCCGCGTCTCCGATGCGCAGGCGGTTCCCATAGTACGGCTGCAGCGAAGGGATGAGGAGATTGCCGCTCCCGTTCGTGCGCCCGATCTCCTGGTTGTTCAGGAATCCGCGCACGCCTTCCAGGCCGGCCACCTGGATGAGCGCGTATCCTTCCCGCACCGGCCGGCTGGCCATCACGTTTCCTTCCACCAGCACCAGGGCGCCGGCCGCCGTGACCGTCCCGCCGTCGCTGCCGGCGGCGCGGTTGTAATCCGCCAGATAGGTCCCGTAGGGGCCCTGGTACTGGACCTGCCCGATGCCGGAGGCAGGCTGATCACGGTCGAGGGTGGACCGCAGCTGGTAACCCCAGCCCTCGCCGAGTGGCAGGGCCTTCTGCACGCCCGCGCTCGCCGAGCCCGAACGGCTGCCCGCCGTGCCGCTGATGTCACCGCTCGCGCCGCTGCCGAAGCTGTACATCAGCGTAAGAAAGGCGACCCACTCGGGTCCTTCTCCGGGATTGCGCAAGCGCGAGGTGCTGAGCGAGATCGCCAGGTCGTTCGAGACGTGCAGATCGCCCCGCAGCGTCAGCGCGGAGGAGAGCCCGGCGTCGCGCATGGCATTGAGCTGCCCCTCCAGCGCGATGTTCACGCGCGGCATCAGCGGCGCGCCGACGGCCGCTCTCAGCTGCAGCAGAGGACGGTCGGCCGCGGCTGGGAGCGACAAGTTGGAATAGCTCGCGGTCATCGCCCGGATGGAGCCGCCCGCCGACAGCCGGCGCGTGAACACCGTGTACGAAACCGAGGCCGCAGCGCCGGTCGCCGAGCCGTCCGCGCTCCCCGCGGCGTCCAGGTCGAGCTCGCCGACCGGCAGCGCGAGCGCGAGGTTCGGACCGCCGCTCGCCAGCAGGGAGGTGCTGCCCGTCCGCTGCATCGCCGACTCCAGCCGGAACCCGGCGGTGACCCGATCGCCAATTCCAATGCGGTGCCGGGCCAGCAGCTCGGGAGGCCCGTAGTGGATCGACTCCTGCCCGAAGCCGAGCCGCCGGAATCCCAGGTGATAGCCATATTCGCTGATGCCGTCGGCGAGCACCCCCGAGGCGGCGTAGTACGGCGAAGCGAACTCCTGCGTGCGCCCGAACGCGTCGCGCACCACGTAGCTCACCTGCCCGACGCCGCTGCCGACGGGCAGGTTGCGCACCTCGAACGGGCCGGGAGCGATCTGCTCGTGCCGCAGCAGCGAGCCGTTCATGTACACGTCGAGAGTCGAGGGCGAGAGGATGGCGCCGGAGAGTCGCGGAAGCGGCTGCCGAACGAAGTATGGATCCAGCGCGAACTCGCGCGTCACGCTGATCCCGGAGAGCTGCGCGGTGCCGCCCAGGTCGGAAGAAAACCCGATCGCGTCGCCGAGCTGGATGCGCCGCATCTCCGAAGGATCATCCACGACCAGGTACGAGAGGCCGCGCACGAAGCTGTGATCGGGCAGGACGGAGAAGCCGCTGAAGGCGAGGTTTCCGCGCAGGCTGGCACCGAGCTCGCCCGAGCCGCTGAACGTACCGCGCCCGTCGGCGGTGAGCGAGTAGTTCATGAAGCCGCTGGCATCCCGGTGCAGGACCATTCCGGTGGGACGGGCCACGGGACGCAGGTCGATGGCGGTGGTCTCCAGCATCGCCGGCTGGGCGACGACGCGGATGGCGAGCGCCTGCGCATCGAAGCGGAACTCGATCTCCGGCGCGAGCGATCGCAGCGAGACGTACTCGCGCCCGTCGCGCACTTCGCGGTTGCCGCGCAAGCCGCGCAGGCCTCCGTTCTCCAGGTCCGCCACCGCGACCAGTGCGTCGTCGGGCGTGTCGGCACCCCGCAGGTAGACCAGCACGGTGTCCTTGGAGACGTCGTTGACGAACAGCTCGAGATAGGCGCGCTGCTCCAGCCCGGGCTGAGCCAGCAGCGCCGGAGCACACAACAGAATCAGCGCCGCCGCCCCCGCGCGCATAGGGTCACGTGCCGCAGGCCCCGCCCGGCGTGTCGAGCGGCTCCTGGAACACCTGGTCCTTGTCCGTCTTCACGGACATGACGAGCCTGCGCACCTTCGTGCACGCGTCTTTCGGAACCGCGACTTCGTAGCGCTTGTGGCCGCCGGCCAGCACATACCAGCCCTGCGTTTCCTTCTCGAAGAGCTTCGCTCCCCCGTCGGCGAAGCCTTCCAGGAGCACCGCGTCGACGCGGAGGTGGACGTTCCCCGTGTTCTGCACGTCGAGCACGGCGCCAGCGGCACCGAGCGAGAGCGCGGAGAGCTTGCGATCCTCGAGCAGCTTCACCGGTGCGAGGAAGATCGGAATCCCTACGCGCGTCAGCACCCGCACCATGGAGCGCGCCTGCGGCTTTTCCGGCGCGGGCAGCTCCTCGAGGAAGACGCGGTAGGTCTTCTCCACCGGCCCGAAGGGGACCATCGATCCCACCCGCAGGCTGCGGGTCTCCCCGACCTTGAGCTCGAGGACGGTGGGAAAGACGAGGATGTCCTCGGTGGGACCGAGCTTCATCCCCGTCCGGGCGTCCTCGTCCCACGCCATGACGGACAGCTGGTAGCGCGCGTCCTCCGGCCCTTCGTTGCGGAGCGTGAGCAGCGACTTCGACGCATCGGGCGTGAGCCAGATCTGCACCGGCGAGATGTTGAGGCCCGAAGCGCGCACGCGCCCGGCCCCGCAGAGGAGGCCGAGCGCGAGCGCGATGTGCCGCTCGCGGATCAGGATCACTAGTAGTTGACCGTCGCGGTCACGAGGTCGCTGTAATTGCCTGCCACCACGTCCTGGCCCCCAGGCACCGACCCGAAGATCGTGATGGTCTGCGTGGCCACCGTCGGTACCGTGGGCGCGAAGGTCGAGGTGCCGCTGGTGTTGTCGCCCCAGTACGCGACGCTCGCAGCGGTGGCGGTGGCATCGCCTACGCCGTTCGGCACGAACAGGTCGTAGGAGAGGTAGTTGCCGGCCACCGGCGAGGTGGTGCCGTTGTTCATCGCCCGCTTGCCGGCGACGTTCTGGCCGAAGTTCAGATTGGAGACGGAGAGCGAGATCACCGGCGAGGCGCCGCGCGTGCACTTCAGCGTGAAGCTGGTATTTCCGGTGAGACCGCTGGTTGCGTTGGCCACCACCGGGTCGTACGCGCCGAAGCTGAGGTCGCCGACGGCGCTCATCTGGCAGTTCGCCGCCACCGAGGCCGTGGCGTTGAAGTTCTTGCTGATGGCGGTTGCCTGCGCCGGCGCGTTGGCGAGGAGCAGAACGGCGATTGTGGCGGCAGCGAGGATCCGAACGGACGTCCGAGACATGACGACTTCCTCCTATGCGGGTTCTAGAAGTTCACCGTGGCATCGACGGTATCCGTGTAAGTGTTGCCGACGGCGACGTCCTGACCCGCGATCGCGGCGCCGTCCATGTTGAAGTTTCGCGCCGCCTTGCTGATAGGCGCGGAAGGCACATACGGGGCGGCCGTGGTCCACGAAGTCGTGGTGCCCGGCCAATAGATGTCGTACCCGAGGTAGCTGGCGGTGGGGGGGCTGCCCATTTGCATCGCGCGCGGACCGGCCGAGGCCATACCCGCGTGGAGGCCGGGGCCGAGGCCGATGCTGGGCGCCGACCCCTTGGTGCAGGCGATGCTCAATATGCCGGTGGCGAGGGCGTGCGAGCTCGCGTTGGCGACGATCGGATCGTAGGTGAAGCCGATACCAGAGGGGATGGTGATCGTGCAGTTGGCAATCACATTGCCCGTCACCGTGAACGGGGTCGACGCGCTCCCGGCGCGCGCATCTGGCGCGAATGCGACCATGGCGAACAGGGCCGCAAGGCACAGGGCCCGGGTGCGGCGGCAAGATTTCTCGCGTCGATCCGTCATTGGTATCCCCCCAGCTTCGGTAGCTAGATTATGAGCCGGAAAAGTGTGCAGTCAAGCGATTGGTTATCGAAAAATTACAGAGAAAACGTAGAGATGAGTGGCGATCTGCAGGTTGGCATCGACGTTTTGCACACATCTCGTTCCCTACACGCACGCATTTGCAATTTTGTGGAGCCGCAACGCGGATTGGAGCAGGATCGGCATCGTGAAACGCTGGTTCCTCGCCATCGCGGCCGTCGCCGCTGCGTCATCGGCGAGGGCCGCGCCCAGCTGCAAGAACCTCTCGGTCACTGCGCTCGTCTTCGGCAACTACAATGTGTACAACGCGGCCCCGACAGATTCGGCGGGGACGATCTCCTACAGCTGCCCGCCGCCGACCACACCCACGGTCACCATCGACGCGGGGCAGGCGTTCGCGAACGGCCGCCGCCGCCTGACGCTCGCTGGCGGCACGGACTGGCTCTCCTACGACATCTTCGTGGATGCGGCCCGGAACACGGTCTGGTCTTCCACCCCGGTCTCGGTGCCGGCCGGCAACGCTGTGTCCGTGCCGTACTACGCGCGCGCCTTCGCGCTGCAGGACGTCTCCGTCGGCAGCTACTCCGATACGCTGATCGTCACGTTCAACTTCTAGGTCCTCTCAGGAACGCCGCCAGCTCCGGAACCAGCCGCTCGCGCAACGCCACGTCCGCGCGCAGCCGCTCCAGCGTCTGCGCTACCGCCTGCTTCGCCGGCGGCAACTCATGGGCGACCAGGAACTTCTCCACCTCTTCGAGGTGCCGCCGCTCCGGCAGGTTCCCCAGCGCCTCCACCAGCCGGCGCAGGATCATCGGCGAGTCGGCCTTCGCGCGCACCTCGTCCCAGCGGGTCTGCACCAGGCGCCAGGCGGGTTCGCGGCCGGCGCGGTTTCCGAGCAGCGTCCCGAGGTAGCTGGCGAAGTCCTGCATCTGCACGAAAGGATCCAGCGCGAGCGCCACTGCGCGGTCGACGAGCCGCGGGTCCTCGACCATGGCCAGCGCGTGGAGGTAGCGGCGCTTGGCAGCCGGATCGAGCTCGGTGCGGGCCCGCTCGCGCAGCTCCTCGAATCGCTTCTCGTCCGCCTCGCGCGCCGCCGCCGCCACCACGATGTCGAGCAGGTTCGGATCGAGCGCGAGCGGATGCTGCAGGTGCTCGCGGAAACGTTCGGTCGCGCGCGCGATCTCCGCCGGATCGCGAGCGACGAGCACGAGCGCCCGCAGCAGCGCTGCCCGGCGCAGCCGCCGCTCGTCGTCCTCGGCCGGCGCCGGATTCCAGCCCAGATCCGCCCCCGGACCGGCGAACAGCCCGCGCACCCACGCCTGGAACGCAGGGCGGTCCGCGTCGCTGACGCCGCGATGTTCGAGATATCCCAGCCGGCCGACGACCTCGTCGAGGACCGTGTGGTCCTCTTCGTTCCTCAAGCCCGCGAGCAGATGCAGGAAGCCATCGAGCTTCACCGCGCTGGCGCGCACCAGCGCCCACTGGTCCGAGACCAGCGCCATCCGCTCTTCGGGTCGAAGCTCCGGCAGCGCGGCCACCAGCCGTCGCAGCAGCTCCGGGTCGTAAGCGGTCCGGTAGAAACCGCGCGCGCCGGCGTTCCCCAGCACCCAGCCCGGCTTGCCGCCCGGGTCGAGCGTCTCCTCGCGCGATTGAAGGAGGACGCGGCGCTCGCGCCCGTCGACTTTCAACACCAGCGGCACCAGCCACTGCGTCGGCTCGGGGGCCGCCTGCGGGTCGGAGAAGAATCGCTTCTGTGCGATCCGGATCTTCCCCTCCTGCTGCGCCAGGGTGACCAGCGGATATCCGGTCTGCCGGATCCATCCGTTCGCGAGCTCGAGGATCGGCTGGCCAGAAGATTCCGCGAGCGCGCCCCAGAGATCGTCGGCCGTCGCGTTCGCTTCGCGGTGCCGGCGCATGTAAAGCCGGATGCCTTCGCGGAACTTCTCCTCGCCCAGGTACGCCTCGATCATGCGGAGGATCGCGCCGCCTTTCTCGTAGGTGATGGCGTCAAAGCTCTCGCCGGCTTCCTCGGCGTTGTGGATCTCCGCGCGGATGGGATGGCTCGACTTGAGCGCGTCGAGGTGGAGCGCCGCCCCCTTGCTGGCCTCGAAGTCCATCCATACCCGCCACTGCGGACGCCACTGATCGACGATCTTGTAAGCCATCCAGGTGGCAAACGCTTCGTTGAGCCAGAGGTCGTCCCACCAGAACATGGTCACCAGATTGCCGAACCACTGGTGCGACAGCTCGTGGGTGATCACCTCCGCGACGCGCTTCTGCACGTTC